>Ga0070733_10000039_pt1 | contig 155908 bp, 129 predicted proteins | sample Coa_R1_9_FD_66450 | JGI IMG/M metagenome (GOLD analysis project Ga0070733, IMG submission 66450) | Surface soil microbial communities from Centralia Pennsylvania, which are recovering from an underground coalmine fire - Coalmine... | ecosystem: Environmental > Terrestrial > Soil >...
GTAGGTGCCGTCGCGGATGCCGTGCCCGGCCGACACCACGTCCCACGTGTTGCCGTTCGAGCGCGCATAGTCGCCGATGCCCGAGTAGCCCGTGAACGGATGCCACGGCGGCGCCGGATCCGCCGGCACCTGCGCTGCCGCTTTGGGCACGAGCCCCGGAGCCGTCGCGCCGAGCAGTGCGGCCCCGGTCCCGAGCGCGACGGTGTTGAGGAAGTCGCGGCGCGTGATGTCGCGGTCCATGCCGAGGTCGCGCTCTTCGGCGCTCAGCTCCGGCTCTGGAGTCTGGGATGCATCGGTCATGCGGCGTTCTCCTCGTAGCGGCAGGAGTGTGGAGGGCAACTCGGTCCCGGCGCGCGTGCGAACGGGCGCGCAAAGAATGCCGGCGCCACGCGTATTCCGCAACCAAAATGGCTTTGTGTGCCATATTCTGAGATCACGAGATGGACAGGTCGTGGAGTTCGTCGTGGCGATCCCCATTCCGGAGACCGACATTACGGCATCGCCGCTATGCCACAACACGGAGACCGTGATGAGCGAGATGATCCTTTGCTGCCACTCACCGTTCACGTCGTGAAGCGGCGCCACCGGCGGGCGTGTCGTCTCGTCGTGGCTGCTCTCGCTCTGTTGCCGGGAATCCTCGCGTGCGGCCACAAATCGGAACGGGAGACGGCGCAGACGCGCCCTGTCGCGCCGCACGATTCCGCGCCGCACGATTCCGCGCCGCCGGCCAATCCCGCCGCACCTCCCGATTCGTTCGCCAGAAGCGCGCGGCACGCGCACCTCAGGGGAACGCAGACGGAAGCGATCTGCACCACCCTCGCCGACGTGCAGGAGTTCTACACGGCAGGCCAGGACCCGACGCAGGAGTCGCTATCGTGCTCGATGATCTTTGGTGGCCAGAGCACGACGGACGTCGCAGTGTTGAGCACCCAAGGCGCCTATGTCCACGTCCGCCTGTACGACAAATCCGGACATTCGAGCGACGGTTACATGCGCGGACAGGCGTTGCGGTAGCACGAACGCTGATGCCTCGTGGGCGGCCGTCTGGAGTTGGTTAGTGGGCGTGGGTATGCTTCGCGCATGCCCGTCTACGGTTCGAGCATGCTGGTCCATGTCGTCGCGGTCGCGCTACTCGCCCCACTCGTCACCCTTCGCGCACAGGGCGACTGCAGTCAAACCGACGTCCGGACGCGCGCACGCACGGGTTCGAACGGAATCACGGGGCGATATCGCGCTGGCGACGACATCCTGTATCTCGCCACGTGCGGCGACACGGTCGCCGTGTCACCGGTCCTCTGGAGCTCGATCGAATATGCGCTCAGGGTCGGACCCGATTCGTTCGCGGTCTACGACCGCCCGGCGCGTACGATCGTCGTCGTTCGCGATCACGACCGGATCACCGGCGTACGCACGACCGGCTTGCCGATTGCCGCGTCTTTTTCACGCGAGTCCCGAAATGCGGCGTCACTGCCGGTCGAGCACCTGCTCTTCGACGCCGACGGGCGGGCGGCGGCCAAGCTCCTGACGGGCGCCGGCGCGACGCCCGAGAAGGCTGCGCAGGTGACTGACGATGTGTTTTCCAATTTTCCGTCGCGCCACTACATCGTCGCCAGCGTCCTCCGTCAGCTCGTCGTCCGATGGCCGGCGGATGTCAGGTTGGCGCGCCAAGAGGCGGAAGCGTTGGCCGAGACCGGCGACACCGCCGCAGCCCGGATCGCGGCGCATCGCGCGCGCACCTTCGCGCCAACCGACACCGGCATTGCGCGGATCCTGACGTGGCTCGACGGCGCCATCGCCATGCCCGACACCGGCTGGCGACTCCCCTTCCCGCCCGAGTCAGTGCTCGCCGCACCGACGAGCAGTGAAATCGCCGCAGCCTGGGCGACAATCGCCGCCCGTGACCACTCGGCCCGCGACGTCAAAGTCATCTATCGGGGTGGACTGGTCATCCACGGCGACTCCTTCACCGTCACCATGGTCGCGCACGAGTCCGGCGGACACACCCATGTCGGTGCCGTGGTGGCGCCAGTCTCGCCCCTGCCGGCCTGTTGCGCGACAATCGTCGACCTTAAAGGCACCAACGCGAGGTACAGCCCGCTTCAACTCGACCACGGCCCACCCTCGTTACGTGTGCTCGGAACCGGCGCTCGCAACTACATCTTTGTCGTCCCCGCGTACCGCGGCGAAATCATTCATTTTGCTGGGCAGGACTTCACGGCCGATGGCGATCGGACCGACGGATGGGACGGCGGAGCGGACGACGCACTATCGTTTCTCGCGGCAGCCGCATCACTCGACTCGCGCGTCGATCCGTCGCGCTCGTGCATCTTCGGACGGAGCCGCGGAGGCGCCGTGGCGCTGCTGATGGCGGAACGCGAGCCGCGCATCCGCTGCGTGGTCGCGGTCTCGCCAGCTGCCGATTGGTTCGACGCCATGTGGTCGAACAACTGGCCGAAGGTGACTCTGCTCCGCGTCGCGCTGCGGTCCCACGCCGGCGTCTTTGCCGGGTCCCCAGGCCAGTTCATCGAATGGGTGCTGGCACCGGTCGCCCGCGGCGAACGCACGTTGGCCGACGCTCGCCAGAAGATGATCGCGATGTCGCCCGTGTACTATGCCGGCCGACTGCCACCGCTGCTCGCCTTCTTCGGCGCCGAGGACCCTGGCGTCCTTTCCCGCAACGCGGTCATGCTCGACTCTGCGTTGCATCGCCTTTCGGCCAAAGACGATCGGACCGTCTACCTCGCGCGGATGGCCGGCCACGATACCGACCCGGCCGAGGTGGTGCGCCTCGTACCCGCCTTTCTCGCCCGGCATCTCGAGACCCCCGTCGGCGAACGCTGGCCCGGATCCGACGCCCGTTAGGCGGACCGCCTCAGCCGGCTCCTCCACCTCCGGCGCTACCCGAAAGCTCGCGCCGAGGCGGAGCGGGGACTCAATATTGTGCCTACGTGATCGCCACGGAGGGCCGCGAATGAGCTTCTTGGGAATGGGTGACATCGCGGGCGACTCCCTGGTCGCCCAAACCTATTTCATCTCGCCGGCGTGGGCGCGGATCGGCCCGACACGGAGTGCTCCGCATGGCGACCCGCGATTCGAGCGCCTCGTCGCTCAGACCAGTTGACAATGCCTCGCCGCAGCGGAACGGCAGGTAGGACGGCTCCAGCCTGGACACGATCGCCGTACCTCATTGTTCACTGCCTGCTGTTTCTGGCGTGGGCCGTCTCGCCGCCGCGAGCCCGCGGCCAGTCTATCCAGGTTCGCCCGGACTCGCGGATCGAGCTTCTGTCGATCGTATTCCACCTAGCAGGAGCCAGCGAGTACAATCAGGGCCGGGTGCCGTCGTACGAGAAGGATGTTGACAAGTGGTTCAGGCCCTTTCGCGACCATCCGGTCGTGCGCCGTGCTCGGGGACTCGGGGACTCGGCGGGTATTGGTTTCAGCGATCCCATGGAATTCGCGGTGCACTTGACCAATGCGCACGATCTTGGCGAGATCGTACCCGTCGATGCGCCGAATCAGGAACCGGAATGGGCCTGGCCTCCAGCCGGCGCGCGGGCGTTCCTCAGCGATCTTCGCGCGTTCGTGCGCGATGCCCAAACGGACCGATTCCTCCACTCCCACGAGCGGCTGTACGCCACGGCGGCAGATCGGCTTCGGCAACTCGTGGATTCGGCCGGCGATCCCGCATGGTTCGGTCGCTTCTTCGGTCACGCCCCGGTCAGACCGTTCATCCTCGTGCCGGCGCTCCTCAACGGCGGCGCAAACTACGGCCCGAGAATCCGCACGCCCGGCGACGGTCAGGAGTTCTACGCTATCGTCGGCGTGTATCTGACTGACCGCGATGGGTTGCCGCGCTTCGACGAGCGGGAGATGCCCAACGTCGTTCACGAGTTCAGTCACTCATTCATCAACCCGATCATCGCGCGACATCTCGATCAGTTCGAAGGCGCCGGACCGCAAATCTTTGCGGCAGAGGAGCAGCAGATGAAGGATCAGGCGTATGACACGTGGCCGACGGTGATCGACGAGTCGTTAGTCCGAGCGACGGTCGTGCGCTATCGGCTCTCCCATGAAGGGCGTGAGGCTGCGGACGCGGAGATCGCTGACGAGAAAGCGCGCGGATTCCTGTGGATTCGCGATCTGTCTGACCTGCTTGGCCAATACGAGACCGCCCGTGGCCAGTACCCCGACTTCGAGACCTTTCTCCCTCGAACCGCCGGCTACTTCGCGTCGCTGCCGGCGCGTTTACCAGCACTGGCCGCGCAGTACGACTCGGCACGCCCGCGCGTCGTCAGCATGTCACCGGCCAATGGCGCGACAGGAATCGACGCTTCACTGAGGCGGATCAGGATCTGGTTCGACCGGCCAATGGCTGACGGGATGTTGGTCACTCCCCTTCAGGAGGACTCCGGTGCAGGTTTTCCCGAGACCACCGGTAAGGGCACATTCGACGAGGGCCGAACCGTCTTCACGCTCCCCGTGCGCCTCGAGCCAGGACGTTCGTACGCGGTCGCGTTGGACGCCCGGTTCGCAAATGGGTTCCGGAGCGAGGATGGGGTACCGCTCGCGCGAGTCGTCCTGCGGTTTCGCACTGAAGCCATCCGGTAACCAGGAGTTGGCGTGCTGTCACCGAGACGCGGTTCGCGAAACGACCACCTGACGTTCAGAGTCGGCGATACGACAATGCCCCACCCATCAAAGCGATGGCGGGGCATCGGCCTACGACATGGACCGGATCGGGATCGAACCGACGACCTCCTGGTTGCAAACCAGGCGCTCTCCCAACTGAGCTACCGGCCCGCGACGGTTGGACGATCGAACCGGCCGATCGCCCACGCATACGCGCCCGTGTAAGCTATTCGGTCGCGGGCAACGGCTCCATGGTCCGCGGATCCACCGGTACCTGGATCTCATCACGGTAGGGCGAGGTCTGGAGCACGATTCGCATCTTCGGGAACGCGTCCATGAAGGCGAAGTAGCAGAGGCCCCAGGTGCCCAGGTAAAGAAGCATCACACCCAGCTCCGGCACGCCGAGCGGCGCATGGTCCACCCGGCCGTACAGCGCCGGGTAGATCTCGCTGTACCGCTGGAGCCAGATCCCGATGACACTGCTCGCCGTGAAGAACGTGAGCGCCGGCAGATACACCTTGGCGGCCCGGCCAAGCAACCCGAAGAACGGGAACAGGAAGATCAGCACGACAGCCGCCGTCGTGATGGGCTGCCACGGGTGAATCAGACGCAGGCGGAACCAGTGGGTTTCCTCGCCCATGTTGCCGTACCACATCACGAGGTATTGCCCGAACGTGAGATAACCCCAGAACGCCGTGAACGCGAAACAGAACTTCCCGATGTCGTGGAAGTGCCGCTCGACGATCAGCGACTCCGCGCGAAGCGTCTTCCGCCACCACATGGTGAGCAGTGCAAACGAACCCAGGGATCCCAGCCACGCCGTCATAAACGACCACCACCCGTACAGCGTGCTCTGAAAGTGCATGTCCAGCGTCATCGACAGGTCGAAGGACATGACCTCGCCGAAATAGCCGAACGCCAGCACCATGAACACCGCGATCACGCCCTGCCGCGAATGGGTCGTATGCAGCTCGCGCCGTTCATCGCCGAATCCCTCGCGCATCCGCGCGCGGATGCCCTTCGCCCAATTCGCGCCGGCCTCCGCCACGACCCCGACATCGAGCCGGACAGACAGGTAGATGAACCACAGCGCCAGCCCGGTCACGATCGCGAACATGATGAGGTCGCGAGGAATCAGGAACGCCGGCGCCAGGAACAACCGCTTCTCCGGCCCGGGCGGCGCCAGGTGCGTCCACGGGAAAATGTGCGACCGGCCCACTGTCATGATCAGGACCAGGTCCACGAACGCGAGGGGCAGGAACGCCACGTAGCCCTCGAGGAACCGCACCACCTCGCGCGACCAGCGGGCCGTCACGATCCGTTGCACCGCGGCCACTGTCACGCCCGCCCACGAGATGAACGCGAAGAACCACCAGTTGAAGTGGAACGCGCGCCACGCCCGGTCGGGATCGATGAACAGATACGCGATGAACACCACCAGCCCAATGATCGTCGCGCCGGTCGCAGCCTTCCGTGCCCCCGGAGGCACCGGGCGCGCGGCCAGCGCCGCCAGATCCTCCCGCGACACCGGCTCATTGTTCTCGTGCGCGCTCACTGCGCTCCCCCCACCCCCGGCACCTGCGCCCGGATGGCATGGATCGAGTCCAGTGACCCCGGCCCCCGGTAGTACGGCACGGGCCGCGTCGGCGCGGTCATCGTGGCACCCGGCAGCGCATCACCCGTCTGGCCCGGATAGCCCACCGGACCCGTCGGCACCGGCTGCGGCAGCTTGCCCTGCAACCCGCGGATGTAGTTGACGACGTCCCAGCGGTCCATCTCCTCGATGCGATTGTATGTAGGCATCGCACCGCGGCCGTTGCGGATCATGCCCCAGATATAGCCATCCGTCAGCCCCTTCGCGTGATCCGCCGTCAGGTTGATCCCGGTCACACCAAACTTGGTGGCTGCACCATCCCCGAGGCCGGCGACGCCGTGACACGGCGAGCAGTTGATCTGGAACAGCTTCCGTCCGTTCACCAGCGACGCCTCGTTCGGCGGGGTCGGATTCTGGATCGCCGACATCGAATCCACGACACCCGGCAACGGGGCGTACGAAACCTGCAGGCCCGACACGAAGGTGCCGGTGATCGGTACGGAGTATTGCGGATTGCCGCGCGAAGGCAACAGCGTCTTCCCCGGGAACGACACGACTTCCCACGGGTCGATCTTGGGCTGCTCCACGAAGGCCGTGAACCACGAACACCCCTGGGCCGCGACCATCGCGCCTGCGAGGACGATCGCGCCAGCGACGCGGCGTACGTTATGGGTGACAGCACAACCCACAGCAAGCGGCAGACTACGGCGCATTCCGCACCTCCACCGCGCCACTGCGGCGCAGCGTGTCCGACACCGCTTTCGCCTGCTCCGGCAAACACTCGACCCACACCCCGTAGTCGCCGTCGCTGAATCGGGCATCATAGCCGACGGTCAGCCGAAGGTCGGGCAGCCGCGCGACGATGAACAACCCGAACACCGTCGACAGGCCTCCGATCAGCACCATGAGTTCAAAACTGATGATGGTATACGGGATCCACGACGGCACCGCCTTCCCTCCCACCACCAGTGGCCACCACTTCGAGATGTAGATCGGGATCCAGTACCCGAACGTCATGCCACAGAGGCCGCCGATCAGCGCGAACCGCCGTACGACGCTCACCGGCGCATCGATCGCGTCGGCGATCGCATGGTCGGGAGCCGGAGTGTACACCGTCACGGACGACGAGGGCTGCCGCTTGAGCGCCCGGATCGCCTCGATCGTCGCGTCGACTTCGCGGAAGGTCCCCAGCACGCCGCGCACTAGTCGTCACCCCCGCCTGCGGTCCCCAGCGCGGGACGTGCGGCGACCGGCGAGCGCGTCTGCGGCGGACGCCGCTTCGGCGGCACGATCTCCTTGATCTCGGAGATCGCCATGATCGGAAGCTGCTTGACGAACAGCAGGAACCACATGAAGAACCATCCGAAGCTGCCGCTCAGAATGGCGATGTCCACCCAGGTCGCCTGGTACCCGGCCCACTGCCACGGCTCGAACTCGTGCGACAGGGACGGCACGATAATGACGAACCGCTCGAACCACATCCCCAGGTTGATGAACAGCGACAGGATGAACAGCCAGGTCGTGTTGCGCCGGAGATTCTGCCAGAAGAGCGACAGCGGCAGCACGCCATTGCAGATCAGCATGATCCACGCCGCCCACCACCACTGCCCGAACACGCGATTCCACCAGTACTCTTTCTCGATCGCGCTCCCCGAATACCAGCCGACGTAGAACTCCGAGAGGTACGCGAGCCCGACGACCATCGACGTGAACAGGCAGAGTTTCGCGCCGGCGTCCAGGTCGTTCAGCGTCACATAGCGCTTGAGCCCGAACCACTTGCGGAGCGGGATGATGATGGTGAACACCATCCCCATACCCGAGAAGATCGCCCCGGCCACGAAGTACGGCGGGAAGATCGTCGCGTGCCACCCCGGCGTGTTGGCCATCGCGAAGTCGAAGGACACGACTGAGTGCACCGACAGCACCAGCGGCGTCGCCAGCGCGGCCAGGAACAGGTACGCGCGAGCGAAATGGCGCCACTCGCGATCGCTGTTCCGCCACCCGAGCGACAACGCCCCGAAGATCTTCTTCCGGATGGGGTTCCGGTCGTGGTCGCGCAGGACCGCGATGTCCGGCAGCAGCCCCACGTAGAGGAACGTCGCCGAGATGGTCAGATAGGTGAGCACGGCGAACACGTCCCACACCAGCGGACTCTTGAACTGCGGCCAGATCCACCGCCAGTGCGGATACGGAATCAACCAGAAGAACTTCCACGGCCGCCCGAGATGCAGCACGGGGAACAGCCCCGCCGTCATCACGGCGAAGACGGTCATGACTTCCGCGGTCCGGTAGATGGTCGTCCGGAAGCCCGCGCGGAACAGATAGAGAATGGCCGAGATCAGGGTGCCCGCGTGCCCGATACCGACCCAGAAGACAAAGCTCACGATGTAGACCGCCCACATCACCGGCGGATGGTACCCGGCGACCCCCAGGCCCTCGTGGATCTGATACATCCACGACGCCACGCCCAGCAGCAAGAACGCGATCGCGATCCCCAATCCGATGAACCATGCCAGCGTCGGATGGAGGGTGCCCATGATCTCACGGGTCACCTGCTCGTAATCCTTCACGGCGGGCAGCCGCCGGCCCGCGGACGCGACGTTGGGATGCGGCATGCCGTCGCCGCCCGCGACGGGATACGGAGGTGCGCTCGTGGCCATGCGCCGCCTCGCTATGTCGTCGCCGGCGCCGCCGGCGCCGGATGAGTGATTCGCTTCAGATACACCACCGCGGTAAACGTGTTGAGTTCTTCGAACACGTGGTACGCCCGGCGATCCTCGAGCATCTTGGTCATCGACCAGCGTTCATCCGCCGCGTCGCCAAATGTGATCGCCCGCGAAGGACACGCCTGCGCACACGCGACCGTAAACTCATCGGGCTCCAGTTCGCGATGCTCGAGCCGCGCCCGATGCTCGGCCTCACGAATCCGCTGCAGGCAGAAGGTGCACTTCTCCATGACACCCTTGCCCCGCACGGTCACGTCCGGGTTGAGCTGCCAGTTCAACGGCTCCGGGAACGCATACTGGATCCGGTCGCTCTCTCCGTACCCGAACCAGTTGAAGTACCGCACTTTGTACGGGCAGTTGTTCGAGCAGTACCGCGTCCCGACGCAGCGGTTGTAGACCTGCACGTTCAGTCCGTCGGGCGAATGGTAGGTGGCGTACACCGGACACACGGGCTCGCACGGTGCGTTCCCGCACTGCTGGCACAGCATCGGAATGAACCGCGTCTCGAAATCCGGATCGAAGCGCCCGTCTTCGTGGTTCGCACCCTCGAAATACCGCTCCAGGCGGATCCACGCCATCTCGCGGCCGCGCAGGATGTTGGCGCCGAAGCCCGTATGGTCGGGCAGCACCTGCGCCCCCTGCCAGGGCGCACCCACGGTCGGGATATTGTTCTCGGCGTAACACGCCGTCACGCACGCCGAGCACCCGGTACACCGAGCCAGATCGACGGTCATGGCCCACCGCCGCTTCGCCATGCCACTCCAGTGGTCGGCGGCGTACATGCCGAGCGACTTGGAATCGGGGTCGCCATAATTGCCCTGCGCGTCGTTGGCGACCGGAGACCGGAGGCCCGGCAGGAACGCGTGAGACGCGTCGCCCGGCATCTCCTCTTCCGCCGGCTCCGCGGTGCCACCGCCCGCGGGCGCGGCGGCCCCCGCCACGGGATTCGTCTCCGGCGGCGGAGCGGACGCCAGCTCGGTCACGGTGATCGCCCGTGCGATCCCGCGGCCATGCTGCCGCGCCGATCCTTCGGTGGAAACGAGCAGCGTATGGTCCGCCGCCTTGCTCACCCGGGCCTTGGAGCAGGTCAGCGCCAACGCCCCCGCGTGGTCTTCAGCCGTCGGGATGAGACCCAGCGGGCTCAGTCCCTGATTGCGCGCATATCGCCCGTACGCCGTGTGGCCGCGGCCCAGTGATATCGCCACGGCGTCCGCACGGATCCCCAGGTACACGAACGCCGGCGCCTCGATCAAGCCGGTGTCAGTCTCGACTTTCAGGTGATCCCCGGCCTCCACGCCGAGCTTCCGCGCCGTCTCGGGATGAATCTCGATGACGGTTTGCCAGACGATCTTGGTGACAGGGTCCGGCAGCTCCTGGAGCCAGGGTTTGTTCGCCCCCCGGCCGTCACCGAGCGCCGGCGACGGATAGATCACCAGGTAGAAGTCGCCGTGACTCTGATCGAGTCCCGCGCCGGGCACCGGCGGCGCAGCCTTGAATGGCGCGGCCTTCGCGGGCTGCCTCTCGGTGGCGGCCGCTTTGGCTGGCGCAGGCTTCGCCGGAGCCGCCGGCTCTCCGCTCTCCGCGACGCCCGTGGTGAGCGCGTTGGTGAACCCGGTCGCCGCACCCGGGAACCGGCTGATCAACCACGTCCGGTAATCAGGCCACGGATACTTCGCGGCGAGCGCCGGGTCGCCCTTCGCCAGCGACACCAGCACGTCCGCCGTCTGGCGGCTCGCGAACACCGGATCCATCCCCGGCTGCTGCAGCGAGATCGTCCCCGCGACTGGGGCGGCCTCGCCCCAGCTCTCGAGCGCGTGATGGTCGGGTAGCACGAGATCGCAGAGCTCCGCCGTCTCGTCCGGATAGCTCGAGAAGCTGACCTTGAAGGGCACCTTCTCCATCGCGGCTGCGAAGCCGAGCGCGGGCGGCGTGGAAAACGCCGGATTCGCCCCACGCACCATGAGCAGTGGCACCGCACCCTTTCGCATCCGGTCCGCCAGGTCGCGCACATCCGCATACGTCGCGGCGTGCTCGAACGCGGTGATCGCTTCCGCCGGCTTGACGGTCTGGCCGACGTTGCCCGCCACCTGGTTGATCGCATTCACCGCGTGCGCGAGATCCAGTGCATCGACGCCACTCCCGCCCGCGAGCACGAGACTGGGCTTCGATTGCGCGAGCGCCGACGCCAGCCGCTCCAGCACCGCCGCATCCACGCCGCTCGCGGTCGCAGCCTGGGCCATCGTGACGCCGGTTGCATGTCCGAGAGTACCCAACAACGCGTTGGCAATGACGACGTCGGAACCGGGCCTGGCGGGAATCCACTCGTCGGCGTTGAGACCAGTCAGCGAGCGCCGGGCGCCGATGTAGATCATCCGTGGCGCATCGGCGAGCTTCGCTCTCGCGTCCGCCCAGCCGAGCTGCTGCGGCACGCTCGCGCCCCAGCCGTCGAGGAAGTCCGCGCCGAACGAAACGATGACGCGAGCGGCCGAGAAGTCGAGACCCGGCCAACTGACCCCGTAGCTCTCGCGGTTCGCGGCGAGGACGGCGGATGGCAGGTCGGGATCGTACGACAGATGCGCGGGCATCCCGTACGCGGCGAGCCACTCGTCGAGAAATCCGGGGAAGGTGCCCGACTCGTGCAGGTTCACGAACGCGGCGTTCCCGGCCTGGTTACGGCTGCGGACCTCGCCGAGCTTCTGCGCGAGCAGGTGGAGCGCATCGTCCCACGTCGTGGGCACGAGCTTCCCGTCCTTCCGCACCATTGGCTCGCGGTACCGGTCCGGGTTGTACAACCCCTGCGGCGCCGCCTGCCCCCGCGCGCACAGCGCCCCCCGATTCAGCGGGTGGGCAGGATTTCCCTCGAGCTTGATGACCCGCCCGTCGCGCGTCTCCACGAGCAGCCCGCACGAGGCGGCACACTCCCGGCACGTGCTCGCGTAATAGTTCGAAACGCCCGGCACCGTCTGGTCCGGCGACACGAGGTACGGGATGAGGTGCCCGACACCCTTGGTGCTGCACCCCACGCTCGCCGTGACGGCGCTTCCCGCCCCCAGGATCTTGAGGAAATCGCGGCGCTTGACGCCACTCGCCGCCGGTGCGGCGTCCGGCTCAGCGGTGGCGCTCACGGTCTCTGCCTGGATTGGGGGATACGGACATCACTGGCGCGTGCCTACTGGCGCGTGCCTACTGGCGCATGCCTGCTGGCATATGCCCCGGTGGCGCACGCCCGGTCGCGCGGCGCTCGCGCCGCAGGCGTACGCCCGGGCGACTCCCCGAGCGGCTAGTAGTGGCATGTGCTGCAATCGTAGCGCGCCCGGTGGCGTGCGTCGCTCAGTGGCGGTCCAATGTTGAACCGGACGGCCGCGCCCAGCGCAGGCGGTGCGCCAGCGTCCTTCGCGGCAACGGGTATCGTACCCGTATTCGGCTGCGAACTCGCGCCCTTTGGCCCATAGTCGCGCGCCGACCCAGCGGCTGCGTCCCCCTCGGCCGGGCTGTATCCGTTCACATGGCAGTTGAGACACCAGCCCATGTTGAGCGACGCGTACTGATAGACCTGGTACATCTCCTGGATCTGCCCGTGGCACGTCTGGCAGGTCACGCCGGCGTTCACGTGCCGCATGTGCGGGAAATGGACGTACTCCGGCAGCTTATGAATGCGTACCCAGGGAATCGGCTGCTGCTTGTTCCAGTACGCGGTCAGCTTGACGATCTCGGGCTTCTTGGCGAGGGAATACGTCGACAGATGGCATCCCATGCAGGTGCTCATCGCCGGCAGCCCCGGATCCATCGACTTGTTCGCCGTATAGTGGCAATAGACGCAGTTCATCCCCAGACCCTTGACGTGCTTCGGGTGGGGGAACTTGATCGGCTGCACTGGACTGGAGCCCTGCTCCGACGACGCGCCGTGATATCCCCAGGGACCGGGGCCGGGGTCGTGCGTGATCACCGTGTCCGGCGCCACTTTCGCGACTTGCTGGGACGAAGCGCCCTGGTATGCCGCCAGCGCGGCGACCACACCAGCTACGGCGATAAACATCGGTATCGCCGCCCACGTCCTCCGTCCCGGCATCAAATCGATCCGTCGTGTAGGCTCACGGGTGAACCAATCGCCTTGTGAACTTTTTCACAAGGTCATCTGTTGCGCGAAATGATGCGCGCACGCTCCAGCGTTCGCAAGACCTCGATCGCCATGGCGCGAACGAGTTCGATCTCGCGCGCGGTCGGCGCGGCACGATAGGCCAGCGATTTCGCCGTCCGCATCACGTGCTCGGGATATCGGGTCTTGAAGAAATCGATCGCCGCCAGCGCCCGCTCCACATCCTCGAAGAGTTGTCCGAATTGCATCGCCGTCGCCGGAGGCGCGTCGTGCTTGGGCGGCGCCACTGGGCGTGTCGCGTCGCCAGCCGCGAGGTGCAGCTCGTACGCCGCGACCATCACTGCCTGAGCCAGGTTGAGCGACCCGTGAGTCGTCGTCGGGATCGTGCACAGCCCGAGCGCCCGATCGAGCGCCTCGTTCGGGAGCCCGGCGTCCTCCCGGCCGAACAGGATCGCCACTGGCGCCCGCTCGTCCCCCGAGAGCAGCCGCGCCGCCGATTCCCGGGGCGTCAGGACCGTGCGCTTGGCCGCCCGGCGCCGCGCCGTGAACGCGATCACATCGGTGCAGTCCGCGAGGGCCGCGTCCAGATCGTCGAAATGCCGGATCGCGGCGACGAGGTCCGTCGTATCGTGCGCGATCGTCTCGATCTGCTCCGGCGCGTACGCCGCCGCGCGAACCAGCCGGAGCGATGAGAGTCCCATGTTTCGCATCGCCCGGACGGTCCCGGCGATGTTGACCGGGTTTTGGGGTTCGAGCAGCACGACAATGACACGATCGAGAACCGCCACGATTCTCCGGAAACGAGACCGCGGATGAGTAACCAATCGCGGGCCCGCATTGAAGCGCAGCAGCACGTCGATGCCACCCACCGCCTGTCGTCGAGGGCTGCAGGCGCCGTTCGAGAACCATAGGTCACCCTTTTCGGGCAACGGCGCCAATCCAAGCCCGAAGAAAAGGCCTGCCGTCGATGGAGTACGACGGCCCGTGTGTCATACCCGGCCGCGCCAGAGCCTCCAGCCCTAACCCTACGTCCCGTAGCCCTGCTAGCTTCCCCGGGAATGGGAGTCATCCAGCACCTGCTGCATCTGCTGCAATCGCACGACCTCGCCGGTCTCGTCCAGTGGGCAGGGTATGGCGGCCTGGCACTCATCATCTTCGTCGAAACCGGCCTCTTCTTCGGCTTCTTCCTGCCCGGCGACTCGGTGCTCGTGACGGCCGGCCTTCTCGCGTCCCAGGGCCTGCCGCTCAACGTCTACGGCCTCGCGATGCTTCTCAACGTGGCGGCTGTGGCCGGCGACAATACCAATTATTGGATCGGCCGGATCAGCGGGCCCCGCGTCTTCCGGCGCGATGAGTCGCTCTTTTTCCGGCGCCGCCACGTCGAGCGCGCCCACGCGTTCTACGAGCGCTATGGCGCCAAGACGATCGTCCTCGCGCGCTTCATGCCCATCATCCGGACGTTCGCGCCGCTCGTTGCGGGAGTCGCCCGGATGGACTATCGCACGTTCCTGACGTTCAGCGTCGCCGGGGGCACCGCCTGGATCTGGAGTATGGTGTTCCTCGGCTACTACCTCGGCCACTACGTCCCCGGGGTCGCCAAGCACATCGAGATGGTGATCGCTGGCGTGATCTTTGTATCGATTCTTCCCGGCATCATCGGCTGGTGGCGCGAGCGTCGCGTCCTCGCCGCCATCGCTGATCTCCCTCCCGCATCGCCGTAACCCCACCCGAACCACTCTCAGCCATGACGACCACCGCTGCCGCTCCCCCGACCTTCACGCTCCCGCCGCTCCCGTACGCGTTCAACGCGCTGGAGCCGCACATCGACGCCCAGACGATGCAGATCCATCACGACAAGCATCACGGGACCTACGTCAACAACCTCAACGCGGCGATCGAGAGGGCGCCCGAACTCGCCAAGAAATCCCTCGACGACCTCGTCGCCGGGGTGGCGACTGTGCCCGAAGCAGTCCGGACCGCCGTCCGCAACAACGCCGGCGGCCACTGGAACCATTCGCTCTTCTGGCTCTGGCTCGACCCCGCCAAGAAGGGCGGCGAGCCCTCGGGCGCACTCGGCGATGCCGTGAAGAAGTCGTTCGGCGACTATGCCAAGTTCAAGGAGCAATTCACCGCCGCCGCGACGGGCCGATTCGGCTCAGGCTGGGCGTGGTTGCTGCACAAGGACGGGAAGCTGGCGATTACGTCCACGCCGAATCAGGACAACCCGGTGATGGAGGGCACGCGCCCTTCACACGTGCTGCTCGGCCTCGACGTCTGGGAGCACGCCTACTACCTCAAGTACCAGAACCGGCGCCCGGAATACATCGCCGCGTTCTGGAACGTCGTGAATTGGGCGGAAGTCTCCAAACGTTTCGACAAGGCGAAGGGATAACGCGCCCCTGGGCGGCCGCCCGTTACTGGGCGGCTTCGCCCTCCAGGTAGGTGTAGCCCTCGAGACCCGCGACGTACTCGGCGATGAACATGTTCCCCTCTTGCCGGGTCAGCGCCGCGGCCGCCGCGACTTTTCGCCGGAACGCCGTGAGGAGCGCGCTCGGCTCGAAGTGCACGTACTGGAGCACCTGCGTGACGGTATCGCCGTGCATGATGTCCGTCACGTCGTAGCCGTCGGCGGTGAGCCGCATATGCACGGCGTTCGTGTCTCCGAAGAGATTGTGCAGGTCGCCCAGAATCTCCTGGTACGCACCCGTCAGGAAGATGCCGAGGATGTAGTCCTCACCATGGTGGTACGGGTGGAGGCGGAGACTCGACGCCGGACCGCGACCGCGGCCCGCGAATTGGTCGATCTTGCCATCTGAATCGCAGGTGATGTCCTGCAGGGTGCCCCGGCGCGTCGGTTCCTCACCGAGCCGGTGGATCGGCATGATCGGGAACAGGTGATTGATCGCCCAACTGTCCGGGAGGGATTGAAAGAGGGAGAAGTTGCAGAAGTACCGGTCGACGAGCGTCGCCTCGACGTCGGCGCGGATCTCCTCGTACCGCTCCGGATCGCGATCCGTCACCCGCGCGACCGCGTTGAGGATCGAGTAGTAGAGTTGCTCCGCGGCTGCCCGGCCGCTCAGCGTGAGGACACCGCTGCTGAACAGCTCCTGCGCGTGCTCCTTGTAGAAGGTCGCATCGTGGTACGCCTCCACGACGCGGCGTGCGCGTACCGCCGGTGAGCTCAACTCGCGGCAGTCGGCCACCATGTCGTGCAGGAGAGGATGATCCTCTGGCCCGAGCGCCGGCATCGCCGGCTCGGCCTGGGACTCCACATCGATGACCTTGAGCAGCAGCAGCGCGTGGTGCGCGGTCAGCGCGCGCCCCGATTCGCTGATCACGTGCGGCATGGGCAGCTCGCCCTCGCGGCACGACTCGCCGAGCACGTAGATCACGTCGTTCGCGTACTCCTGCAGGGTGTAGTTCACGCTCGCCTCGGACGTCGACGATGTGCCGTCGTAATCCACACCCAGACCGCCCCCCACGTCCACGTGCGTGATGTCGACACCCATCCCGCGCAGTTCCGCGTAGAACCGGCCGATCTCCTGAAGACCCGACTTGATGTAGCGGATGTCGGTGATCTGGCTCCCGAGATGGAAGTGGATCAGCTTGAGGATGTCGAGCCGCCCGCGGCTCCGCAGATACTCGATCGCTTCCACGAGCTGCGCGGCGGTGAGTCCGAACTTCGAACGTTCGCCACCGCTTTGCGCCCATCGCCCGTAGCCGGCGGACCGCAGCTTGATGCGGACCCCGGCCATCGGCACGATGCCGAGATCGTCCGCGGCCTGCAGCAGCACATCGATCTCGCTCAGTTGCTCGATGACGATGAAGACCTTGTGGCCCAGCCGCTGGCCCATGAGCGCCAGCCGCATGAACTCCTCGTCCTTGTAGCCGTTGCACACGATCATGTGGTCCGTCGAGTCCGAGAGCGCCAGCACCGCCTGCAGCTCGGGCTTGGAACCGCATTCGAGACCGACACCGTGGGATTGCCCCGACCGCACGATCTCCTCGACCACGTGGCGCTGCTGGTTGACTTTGATCGGGTATACGGTCGTGTAGCCGCCCGTGTACCCGAACTCCTGGATCGCCTCCGCGAACCGGGTGCTGATCGCGGTCAGCCGCGCCCGGAGGATGTCCGAAAAGCGCAGCAGCACCGGAAGCGCGACGCCCTGTTCCTCCAGATCGCGCGCCACGTCGAATAGATCCACCTGGCGCTCGGGATGGTCGGCATCCGGACGCACGACGACGTGTCCCTGATCGTTGATGTCGAAGAAGCCGGCGCCCCACCCGTCGATGTTGTATACACCGCGGGCATCGTCGCACGTCCACGGCGCGCGCGCGGTTTCGGCCGCACGCTCCCGCGCCCGGCTGCCGCCCCCTCCACCACCCCGGCGGGATCGCCGGGCATCACCGGCTTCCGCGGCCCGTGCACCGGCCGGATCTGCCGCCCGCTCCTCGCCGGCCTGCGTGTCGCTCGCTGGTCCGCTGGCTGTCGTCACGTCTCTCACCCCACTGCGCGGCGCATGAAGCTCCGCAAGCCGAGCGTACAGAACACCGTCATGATCACCAGTTGTGCTCCCGTCACCACCGCGAGACTCATGTGCGGCAGCGCGGGTGTCAGTGCGCCGCGCATCCCCTCCGCCACGTACACTAGCGGGTTGATCAGCACCGCATACTGTACCGCCGGCACCACATCGAGACCACGCCACGGATAATAGGCGCACCCGAAGAAAATCATCGGGGCGATGATGATACTGAACATGAGTCCGATCTGCTCGGGGCGGATGACCGATCCGATCAGGAGGCCGAGCGCCGAAAATGTACTGGCGCCCACCACCGTCACCAGCACAAGGGCGCCCGCGTGCGCCAGCGTCAGCCCGGGGATCGGTCCCATGATCGCACGAGCGACCGGCAGCACCACGACGGCCGCGATCACCCCCTGGAGCACGCCCATCACGATCTTCTCGGCGGCGATCAGGGGAATCGGGATCGGCGCCAGCAGACGGTCCTCGATCTCCCGGGACCATCCGAAATCCTGAACCATCGGCAGCGTGACCGACTGAACGGCGGCCAGCGCAAGACTCAGCGCGAGTATCCCGGGCACGAGCGCGGCCGAATACGAACCCTGCACAAAGCCCATCTTCGGCAGCAGGTACCCGAAGACGACGATGAACATGATCGGTTGCATCACCGTGCGCAGGAGGAAATAGGGCAGCTCTCGCTGGGCGACACGGACATCCCGCCGGAGCAGCGCGATGAAGACGGTCGAGGCCCGGACGGTCCCGGCCACTAGTCGAGCCTCTTGCCGGTCAGCGACAGGAAAAGCGTCTCCAGGCTCGGCGCGGCCAGATTGATGTTGTTGACCGTCCGGCCGCTGCTCTGCACCGTGTCGATCAGCGCGGGGATGATCTGCCCGCCCCGGTCGCTGTAGACGCGCAGCACACCGTCGCGAGCCGACACACCGGTCACGTGCGCCAGCGTCTGCACGAGCGCCGCGGACGGCGCCGCATCGCCATCGAGCGTCAGTTCCACGAGCGTGCCGCCCGGCGCGCGCGCCCGAAGTGCCGCGGGAGTGTCGATCGCCAGCAGCCGCCCCTCGTCGACGATCGCCACCCGCTCGCAGAGACGGTCCGCCTCCTCCATGTAGTGCGTGGTCATCACGATCGTGCGCCCCTGGGCATGGAGATCGCGCAGGATGTCCCAAAGGGAGCGCCGTGCCTGAGGATCCAGTCCGACCGTCGGCTCGTCCAGGAAGATCACCCGTGGCTCGTGGATCAGCGCGCGCGCGATCATCAGCCGCTGCTGCTGGCCTCCGGAGAGCTCGTCGACCTTCGACTCGGCACGCTGGCCGATCTCGAACTGCTCGAGCAGAGCGTGTGCCTGCGCCACGGCACGGCTCCGCGGAATCCCGAAGTACGCGGCGTGAAACACGAGATTGTCGAGCACCGACAGGCCGCGATCGGGGTTCGGCCGCTGCGGCACGACGCCGATCCGCTGGCGCACGGCGACACTGTCGGTGCCGACATCCGCCCCCGCGACGAGGCCTCGCCCAACGGTCGCGCGGACCCGCGTCGTGAGAATGCCGATCGTCGTGGTCTTCCCCGCTCCGTTCGGCCCGAGGAGTCCGAAGAACTCGCCGTCGCGGATCTCGAGGTCCAGTCCGGCCAACGCGACGATGCCGGTGCTATCGCGGTCCCCGCTCGCGCTGGGCGCCGGAGGCGGGCGGAACGGGGGTCCCGATGCACCGCCCGGTCCACGGCCGGCCTGGAACCCGTCACGCCGCCCGCGCGAGCTCGGCGCCGGGTAAACCTTGCGTAGCCCTTGCGTCAGTATCGCGGCGCTCACGTTGGGAAGTTACCGGGAGCGACGCCGCCCGAGCTAGTGGAAACCCATTTGGCGAGCGGCGTGGCCGACAGGTGTCACGACGGTCGTTACAGCACCTGCGCCAACGTCGCGACAGAACGCGCCGTACCAGCCCTGCACCAGCCCTATACCTGGAACCGGTCGACTGAGGCCAGCAGTTTCGAGACGACCGCTTGCAGTGCGCTGAGATCCGACGCCGTATTGGCGATGACGCCGGCCTGTGCGGCAGTCGATGCCGCCATCTGTGCGGCCGCCGACGCCTGGTTGCCGGAGAGCGCGGCAACATGGGCCGCCTGGCTCTCGATCCGGCGCACCGCCTCCCGCTGCGCCGTCGCGAGTCCCGCGACGCCCCGTACGATGCCCGCAGCTTCCTCGACGCGGGCCGCGGACTGCCGGATCGCGGTCGCCGTCGCGCCGATGACCTGGCGCCCGGCCAGCACTTCTTCGTTCGCACGCGCCAGATCCGCGGCCGTGGCGCGCGTCCCTTGCTGGATGCTGAGTATCTCGTTCCGGATCTGTTCCACGAGGCGCGCCGAGCCGCGCGCCAGCTTGCGGACTTCCTCGGCGACCACCGCGAAGCCACGGCCGTTCTCCCCCGCTCGCGCGGCCTCGATCGCGGCGTTCAGCGCGATCAGATTCGTGGTCTGCGCGATGCCCGCGATCCCCGCGGTCGCGCCCGCGATCGACCGCAGCCGCTGCTCCACCTCGGCGAAGCTGCCCCGCGCCTCGGACGCCGCTTGCACGATCCGTTCGATCGCGGTGTCCGCGTCCGCCACGCCGGCCAGGCCGGCTTGAGCGGCCCGCAGCGTGTCTTCGGTGATCGAGTCCGCCTCGCCGACGTGCGCCAGCATGGCCTCCGCCGCGCCGCCGGCGGCGATCGCCTCCTCTCGCGTCTTCGCCGCCGCGAGCGCCTGCGCGGCCGCATCCGCGGCGACGTGCTCCACGGTCGTCGTCAGTTGCTCGCCCGATGCGCTCATCTGCTCGGTGGAGGCACTCAACTCGTCTGTGCGGCGCACCACCTGCTCCGCCGCTGCCCGCGATGACGCCACCAGATGGGCCAGCTCGGCGATGAACCGGTTCACGCTCACCGCCAGGTCGCCGATTTCATCGCGGGTCCGGACCGCCACGCGCGTGCGCAGATCCCACCGCGACTGTCGCATGAGTTGATCCAGCGACACGGTGACCGATTCGAGCGGCCGGGTCACGGAGCGCGAGAGGATGTACGCGATGATCGAGGCGACCACCACGGCCGCGAATGTCGCCACGCCGAAGACGGCCCGCGTCTCGTACCAGGCGGCGCTGGCGCGGTCGAGCGACCATCCGAGCACTACTCGCCGGTTGTCGCGCGTGGGGCGCACCACCCACAGCACCCGCTCCGTACCTCGCCGCAATCCCGCCAATGACGGCGCGCCACGCACCTCGGGGGGTGGCACCACCCGGTCATGCTCCGAACGCTGGCTCACCACATGGCCCGCCGAGTCGAGCACGCCCAAGTACAGAAGTTGCCCCAGGGACGCCGCGAACGCGTCATCGACTTCGCCGGGTGTCGGGTGGCGAACCAGAATCGCGGCCACCGTGCTGGCGCTTTCCCTCGCCTCCATGAGCTGTACCGCCCAGAACTTCCGCGGCAGGTAAATCGCGCTCAGGACGAAGAAAACGGGAAGTAGCGACGTGATGACGTACAGAATGATCTTCGTGCGCACCCGCGCGCCGCGCCGCTCGGCCCCGCTATTGATGTCGAGGAACTCGAGTCCTTCCAGGGTGGTGAGCTCGCGATCGCGGGCCCCCGACCGCCGGGCGCCGTTCCGGCGCACACCCGCTGCCGGCGGACTACCCGGTTCAGCGGAGGGCTGCGGCGGTGAAGAAGAAGGCACATTGAATGACGAGGCGCACCCGGCCCTGTCACCGTCCCGAGCCCCTCTGCAGGCCTGCCGGACATGCGCCGAAGCGCGCCGCGGCCGAGGTTTCTGGGCGATCGGCCGGCGCCATCCTGGCGGACTGCCGTCAGCAGCGCGCTACCACTCTCGCTCGATTCGCATCAGGTTCGGCTCACCCACGTACTCCTGGTCGGCGAGACCGGCGCATCGCGCCGGGTCCCGGTACCAGAACAGAACGAGCCAACCAGGTGGCACCTGAACGTCGCGGCAGACATCGACGGACCGCCCGACGGGAGTCGTCGCCAGGACTGCGGCGACTCCCGAATCGGTTGCGCCTCCAGGACTTGGGGTACCGGCTGCGGCAGGACCAGCGGTACGCCCCGCGGTGTCGGACGATCCCGGGGCCTGGCGCTCGCCGCGCGACAGCCGGAGGGCCCGGGCCAGCCCACGGAGCTCGAGTGCCGTCGGATCGCTCGCGGTGATCAGGCGCCATCGCTCCGGCAATCCGGAAATGCTGTCACGCCGGGTCGTGTCGCCGATGTAGGTCTCCCCTGTGAGAGCGACCCGCATGGAATCCTTGCCGGCCGGCACGACTTCGACCCGGATCTTGGTCAGCCTGGCCAGGCTGTAGGCGGTGACCGCCCCCAGATCGGCGCTCGTCACATGAAACATGGAGTCCGTGAGAAGTCGCGCGACGCGGCTTCGGACCACTGGCCGCCGGCCTGGCACCACGACTTCGTACCGCAGCGGCTCCGGGGTCGACCCCGGCGCAAGCCGCGGCGAGCCTCGCGGAATCGCCGACCCGTTGCCGGTCGCGCACGCGAGGACGGCCGTCAAAACGGCCAGCGACAACACGGATCGGCGCCGGTGCGCCCACTTCGGGTGCGCCCGCCTCGGCTGTTGCATCGAACGTGTCCTCACGGTCCTGATCGGCGTATAAGTTAACTCCCATGCGGCGGCTTGCTTCGTACTTTCTCCGCGGTCTGGCGTTCGGCGCCCCTCTCGCGGTCACGATCTACGTGTGCGTCCGCATCTTCACGGCGATCGACGGCTGGATGGGCCTCCCGATTCCGGGTCTGGGCTTTATCGTGACGATCGCGCTGTTCACCCTCATCGGGTTCCTCGGGTCGACCCTGCTCGCCGCGAGCGCCCTCTCGACGATCGACCGCGCCGTCGAGCGGCTCCCGTTCGTACGACTCCTCTATTCGGCGACCAAGGACCTCCTCAATGCGTTCGTCGGCGAGCACCGGCGCTTCGACGCACCCGTCATGATTCCGGCCGATGGCAGCGGGACCACCAAGGCGCTCGGCTTCATCACGCAGGATTCCCTCGCGCGGCTCGGTCTCGCCGACTACGTGACCGTCTACGTGCCGTTCTCATATAGTCTCTCGGGGCGCCTGCTCCTGTATCCCACGAGCCAGGTGACGCAGTTGCACTCGGTCAGCTCCGATGTGCTGGCTTTCATCATCTCCGGCGGCGTCACCGAAGTGCCCACCACTGTCCTACCCACGAGCACTCTGCACACCGGCGGCGCCGATGGGGTCGTACCGGTCGCCGCGGGTGACGCCGGTCCGGTATCGCGGGGCCCTCAGCCCTAGGTTCGCCGCGGCAGTCGCCGGTGGACCGCTATCGCTCCGCCTTGGCATCCGCCGTCAGCAGATACTTCTCCAACCAGGCCTGCACTTCGCTCCACCACAGCCTCTGGTTCTGGGGCTTTCCGACCCAGTGCCCTTCGTCAGGAAAGACGACGAGCTTGCTGGGCACACCCTGCCGCTGCAGTGCGGTGAACATCGAGACACCTTCCGTATAGGGTACCCGATAATCCAGCTCGCCGTTGATCACCAGCGTCGGCGTCACGAAATGGCTGGCGAACAAGTGAGGCGAGAATCGCCGGTACTGCGTGGCCATTGCGGTTGAATCCCAGAATGGGCCGCCGTATTCCCACTCCGGGAACCACAACTCCTCGGTCGCGCCGTACATGTTTTCGAGATTGAACGGGCCCGCGTGGCTGACCAGAGCCTTGAACCGGTCCGTGTGGCCGGCAATCCAATTCACCATGTACCCACCGTAGGAGCCGCCCGCCGCTCCGACGCGTGCGGGATCGATCCACGGTGCCCGAACGAGCGCCGCGTCCACGCCATCCATCAGATCGGTGTAGGCCTTGCCTCCCCAATCCTTCGGGACGCCATCCACGAACTTCTGGCCATAGCCCGTCGATCCGCGAGGGTTGATGGCGATCACCGCGAATCCGGGCGCCGCGAAGAGTTGGTAGTTCCACCGGGAGTGCCAGTTGTCGAGCCACGCACCCTCGGGGCCGCCGTGGACCAACAACACCGCGGGATAGCGCTTGCCGGGTTCCCATTGCGGCGGCTTGATGATGAATCCCTGGACGCTGTCGCCGCCCGCGCCGTGGAACCAGTAGTCCTCGGCCGGATTCAGGCGGAGCTGCGCCAGTAGCGCGTCGTTGACGTGCGTGAGCTGCCGGACGTTGGAGACCGACGCTCCCACCACTCTGGCGGCGTACACTTCCGGTGGGGTCTCGGCAGCATCGCGCATCCACACCATCACCGCCGCGCCCGGATTTTTCGCGGGCGCCACGTGGGACGGGCCGGACAACGATGGCGAGCCGTTGTTGTGAGCGCCGGCCAGCAGCACCGGCTGTCCCACCGCGGCGCCGTTCGCGATCGCGACGTGATAGAACTTTTCGCGCGACGCATCCGTGGTGGACAGGATCATGCCGCGCCCGTCGGCCGTGAACAGATAACCGTCGGCGTTGCGGTCCCAGTTCGGCAGCAGTTCCCTGGACTCACGGGTCCGCCGGTCGTAGAACATCAGGCGCCACCGATCGGATTCGTCCCCGGGCCGTGCCTGCGATGCGTACGCGATGTACCGGCCGTCCGGCGAATACACCGGGTTCTGGTCGGCTCCCCGGTTGGACGCGGTGATGACCACAGTCGGGCCGCCCGCCGCCGGCACGGTGTAGAGATTGAGATCGGTAGTCCAGGCGTCGGCCGCTCCCTGATCCTTGGCCGTATACGCGATCTCATCGCCGGCGGGCGCCCACGCATACGCCTCGCTCCCCGCGAACGGAGGCGGCGGGACATCGTACGACGCCCCCGGCATGAGGTCTACCGGCGCGCCGCCGCTTGCGGCGATCACGAACAGGTGTGATCGCGTCCCGGAGTCCCACCGGTTCCAATGCCGGTACATCAGATGGTCGGCGACGTGCGCCTTGACGGGATTGAGCTCGTCAGCCTTCGCGCGGGCCGCGTTGCACGCGTCGTCACTGCAGTTGGGATATGCGGCGGATGTGAACGCGATCCGGGACCCGTCCGGTGACCACACAGGTCCTCCCGCTCCGCCGTTCAAAGTGGTCAGTTGCCGGCGGCCTGACCCGTCGGGAGCGGCGACCCACAGTTGGCCGTGAGAGACGTACGCGACCATCCGTCCCCCCGGCGCCCACCGCGCTTCACTCGCCCGCGTCGTGTCGTCGGGGAATTGCTTCGGCGTCCCGCCCGCCACCGGGAGAATGTAGGTCACAGTCGTGCGGGCGTTGCCGGCCAGATCGGTCGTCCGGACGGCATACAGGACTCGCTGTCCGTCGGGTGAGACCTGCGGGTCCGACACCGCCCCCATCGCGGAGAAATCCTCGAAGGTGATCGGGCGCCCGCCCGAGTGTACGGGCACGCCACTCTGCGCGAACGCGCTCGTCGCCCCGATGGCGCACCAGACGCCGACGTGTGCGAACCGCCATGCTGTACGGCGCTGTCCCCCGGCCCGCGGCGCACGCGGCTGGACGACGCCTGTCACGTCTCGGTTTCCGCTGCGCTCACGCATGTCACTCTCCTGTGTCGCCGAGACCCGCTGCCGCGTGCGCACGAGTCACTGCTGGATGGTTTCACCGTTGGAGCCGCGCAGGTCGACCGGACCAACGCCGGTCGCGCGGAGAGGTCCCTCGATGGACCGGCGGTCGCCTACCACGACGATCGTGAGTTTCCCAATGTCGATATAGCGCTGCGCGACGCGCTGCACATCGGCCTGCGTCACGGCGCCCACCCGAAGCTGATACGTGGTATAGAAATCGTCGGGAAGTCCGTAGAGCACGAGGGGAATGAGATCGGACGCGATGTCGCTGGTCGTTTCAAAATCCCCCGGCAGTTGCAGTTCCAGATAGCGCTTGGTCTTGCTCAACTCGGCGGCCGGTATCGTGTCGTGGATCGCGCGCAGTTCGCGCATGAACTCGAGGAGCGAGGAATCAGTCTTCGCGGAGACGACTTCCGCAAGAGCCATGAACGGGCCCGCCTCGCGCCGCATGTCGAACTCGGACTCCGCGCCGTACGTGTAACCGTGCGTTTCGCGCAGATTCTGATTGAGCCGGCTGGTGAACGCGCCGCCGAGCGCCGTGTTGAGCACGAGCAGCGGGAAATAATCGGGGGTCGGCCGCGCGACTCCGATACTGCCGATACGAATGGAGGACTGGGCGGCGTCCGGTTTGTTGATGACGTAGATCGTTGTCGGCTGGGACACGACGGCGACCGCGGCGGCTGGCGGAGCGCCGGCTCGCGCCGCAGCGGGTCCCTCAGGCACCCATCCGCCGAACAACGCCCGAGCGCGCCGCTCGACATCGTCGGGCTTGACGTCACCGGTCACGATCAGTACGGCATTCCGTGGCTGAAATGCGGCGGCGTACGAAGCGCGGAGATCCTGGCGGGTGACGGACGGGATCGATGATTCGGTTCCCAGCCCCTGCCTCCCATACGGCTGGTTCGGGCCGTAGAGAATCGCATCGAACGCCCGTGACGCCACGAACGGCCCGCGGTCCCCCAACTCGATGAGGCGGGTCACGCGCTCTCTCTTCGCCCGGTCGACCTCCGCCGGCGCGAACGCCGGATGGAGCGCAACGTCCGCGAACAACGCCAACGCGCTGTCGAGTTGCACGATCGGCGTATGCAGCGAGACGGTCGTCCGGTCACACGTGCTCGCGGCCCCGAGCGATACGCCGAGGAGGGCCTTCTGCTCCGCGATCGCCGTGGCGGACCGCGTGGCGGTGCCGCGTGAGAGCAGGTCCGCGACGAGACTCGACACCCCGGGCTTTCCGGAAGGATCGGCCTCCGTCCCGGTGCGGACCAGCAACACGAAATCGGCGAGGGGGAGATTGTGCCGCTCCACCATCACGATCTGCAGGCCGTTCGGCAGTTCCCGTCTCGCGACCGCGGGCATCACCACCGCCGGGGGCGGTCCCAGCTCCGGCGGCCGGGTGCGATCGAACGCGGCGGCCGGGACTTCGGTCGTTGCAGGAGCGTGGGTGCACCCCGCGGCCATCACCATGATCGACATCGCGGCATCCACACCCGCGCCGCGCCACGAGCGCGGCCATCCAGGCATGCGCCTCACAGGCATGCGCCTCACAGGCATGCGCTCACAGGGATGCGCCTCATTGGATCGGCGGTCCCGTGACTTCGAGTTCCGGATGTCCCATCGGCACGACCGTGAGCACCACCTTGTGCGCCCCGAGGTACGAGCGGGCGACACGCTGTAGATCGGCCGCCGCGAGGTGATCGAAGCGGACCGCATCCTGCTGGATGTAGTCCGGAGTGCCCGCGAACCAGTCGTAATAATTGAGCAGATCGGCCTGCTCGGTCACACTCGCGAGCCGGTCCAGCATTCTCGCATGGTGCACGTTTTTGGCCCGCTGCAGCTCGAGGGCCGTCACCCCGCTGTCGGTCACCCGCCGGATCGCCTCGCGGACCAGCGTATCGACTCTCGCGGGCGAGACATCGGGCTTGGGCGTCACGTCGATGCTGAATTGGCCATCCAGCCGGTTCCCGTCCTGGCTCGCATCGACATCCTGGGCGGCCTGGCGGTCGTAAACCAGACTCTGATAGAGGCGCGATGCCTTGTCGCCGGCGAGAACGTACGCCAGCAGGTTGAGCGCCGCATCGTCGGGGTGGAACGCCTTCACCGAATGCCACGCGTAGAACACGCGCGGAAGCTGTACGTGATCTTCCTGCACCATGAACGTGTCGCGGGGCACCGTGAACGCCGGCACACGCGGACGCGCCGGAATCGCGGGCCCCCGCGGAATGTCGCCGAAGTACCGCGCGATCCAGTGCTTCGCGGAGTCCGCGCGAAAATCACCGGCCAGGACCAGCGTCGCGTTGTTCGGCGCGTAGTACGTCCGGAAGAATCCGCGCACATCGTCGAGCGTCGCGGCACTCAGGTCGGTCATCGAGCCGATCACGGGCCAGGAATACGGGTGGTCCGGCGGGTACAGCGCGGCGAGAATCGTCTCGCCGGCGCGGCCGTACGGCTGGTTGTCGTAGCTCTCGCGGCGCTCGTTCTTCACGACGTCGCGCTGAAGATCGACTTTCGGCAGATCCATCGTCGGAAGGAGCCAGCCCATGCGATCCGCGTCGAGCCAGAGCGCCAGCGGCAGGGCGTTCGATGGCATCCACTCGTAGTAGGTCGTACGGTCGTTGGTCGTGTACCCATTGTTGTTGGCACCCGCGGCCTCGAGCCACTGGTCGAACTTCCCGACCGGCACGTGCTCCGAGCCCATGAACATGATGTGCTCGAACAGGTGCGCGAATCCGGTGCGTCCGCGCTGCTCGTCGGCCGACCCGACATGGTAGTAGGTGCTGACCGCCACCATCTGGACCGTGTGATCCTCGTGCAGCACGACCTCGAGCCCGTTCGGCAGCACGTACCGCTCGATCCGGAGCCGCGGGATGTCACTGGCCTGCGCCCGTAGCCTGGCGGCGCCCCACAGGAGCGCGCCAGCCGCGAGCGCTACGCTCGCGATCCGATCCACCCTCACGATGTCGGTGGGTTGAATTGCGCGTGCTGGGCGTCAACCCACGACTTGTGGTAGAGCGGATCTTCGATCGCCAGCGCTGCCTTCGCCACTTTCAGCGGGCGAAAGGAATCCATCATGACCGCCAGTTCGTTGGTGAACTTGGCGCCAATGCTCGCCTCGGCGCGCCCCGGATGCGGCCCGTGGGGGATGCCGTCCGGATGGTGGGTGACGCTGCCGTATTCGATGCCCTTCCGGCTCATGAACTCGCTCGACGCGTAGAACAGCACCTCGTCGGAGTCCACGTTGCTGTGATTGTACGGCGCGGGCAGCGCGTTGGCGTCGAAATCGAACGGCCGCGGGCAGAACGAGCACACGACGAACCCGTCGCCCTGAAATGTCTGATGAACCGGCGGTGGCTGGTGAACGCGCCCGACGATCGGTTCGAAGTCGTGGATGTTGAACGCCCACGGGTAGAAATACCCGTCCCAGCCCACGACGTCGAACGGATGATGGTCGAGGACGATCTCGCTCAATCCGTCATACTGTTTGGCCAGGATCCGGAAATCCCCCATCTGGTCGACCGGGCGGAGCGCCGCCGGGCGGCGGATGTCCCGCTCCGAGTAGGGGGCACCCTCGATGAGCTGGCCGAAGTCGTTCCGATACCGCTTCGGCCACCGGACGTGGCCGCGGCTCTCGATGATGAGAAACTGCGACGGTCCGTCCGCCAGCGCGAGCCGGAAGCGATGCGTGATGCCGCGATGGATGATCAGGTAGTCGCCCTCCTTGTATGGGAGGTCGCCGAACGCCGACTCCAGTACCCCCGAGCCCTTGCTGACGTACACGATCTCGTCGGCCTGCGCGTTCTTGTAGAAATGCGCGTCCTGCTCATCCGGCGCGACGTAGAGCATGGCGACGTCGGCGTTGAACAGGAGCGGCACCCGGCCGAGCGTCGGACTCCCGCCGGGACGCACGCGCCCAGTCAGGAAATGCCGGTGCCGCAGGGTGGCGTCGTCGTCGGCCTGATACGCCAGATCGCGGATCCGGCGCGCCGATTTCACGGTCGTCGGCGGATGCAGGTGGTACAGGAGCGAGGATGTTCCCGTGAAACCCTCGTGCCCCATCAGTTCCTCGGCATACAGACCGCCATCCGGCTTGCGAAAGACGGTGTGCCGCTTACGCGGGATCTCGCCCAGCGTGTGATATATCGGCATGAGAATGGATGGTTGGCAGTTGGTGGTTCGCGGTCAGTGGATCGCTGGAGGCAAATCGCCGGAGTCCGGGACGCGACCGCCGGAGCCGGCACCCGCGCGCGGGCCACCAATCACTCACCACGGTTGCTACAGGTTTCCCCTCAGTGCCTGCTCGCGCTCGATGGCCTCGAACAGGGCCTTGAAATTGCCCGCCCCGAAACTCTTCGCGCCCTTCCGCTGGATGATCTCGAAGAACAGCGTCGGCCGGTCCTGGACCGGCTTGGTGAAGATCTGCAGCAGGTACCCTTCGTCGTCGCGATCGACCAGGATGCCGAGCTCCCGGAGGGGCGCGATATCCTCATCGATCTTGCCGACACGCGCGGTCACGCTGTCGTAGTAGGTCACCGGCACACGCAGGAACTCGACGCCGTGGTCGCGAAGCGCCGTCACGGTGCGCACGATATCGTCGGTCGCGATCGCGATATGCTGGACGCCGGGTCCCCCGTAGAACTCGAGGTATTCGTCGATCTGCGATTTCCGCTTGCCCTGCGCCGGCTCGTTGAGCGGGAACTTGATGCGCCCGTTGCCATTGGCGACGACTTTGGACATCAGCGCCGAATACTCGGTGGAGATGTCCTTGTCGTCGAACGAGATCAGGTTGTAGAAACCCATGACCCGCTCGTAGAAGCTCACCCAGCGATTCATGGCGCCCAGCTCGACGTTACCGACGCAGTGATCGACGTATTTGAGCCCTACCGCCGGCGTGCCCCCACGCGATTCGGCCGGCACGAACCCCGGCATGAACGGCCCGCGATAGTTGCGACGCTCGACGAGCGAGTGGATCGTGTCGCCGTAGGTCTGAATCGCGGCAACCACGACCTCGCCCATGTCGTCGTGCAGCACCGCGGGCTCCTGGACGGCCTGGGCCCCACGTGCCACCGCCAGCTCGAAGGCCCGCCGGGCATCATCGACCCACAACGCGAGATCCCGGACGCCATCGCCGTGCTTGGCGAGATGTGCCGCGACCGGACCCGTGGACCGGAGCGGCGTCGTCAACACCAGGCGGACGTTGCCCTGCTCGAGCACGTAGCTCGCGCGGTCTCGCGTGCCGGTCTCAGGACCCCGATAGGCTACCACTCGGAATCCGAACGCGGTCCGGTAATAGATGCTCGACTGCTTCGCGTTCCCGACGTAGAACTCGATGTGGTCGGTGCCATTGATCGGAAACGCGTCCGCCACTGGCGGAGCTACCGGCACTGTTTGCGTCGCCATCTGTCTCCTCCGTCAAGAACGGTTCGTCGCGCGCCCGATTCCGTTCGGCACCTGCTCCCTATGCCGCGGCCACCGAGGCATCGAGGAAACTCTTCACATCGGCCTCGCTCATCGCCGGCTCGCCCGGCGCCACGTTGTCCAGCTTTCCAGCACGCATCCACGCTTCGAGTTCGCCGACCAGTTCAAACAGATGCTCGAACGATTGGACCGAGAACAGCAATGGCTGATGACGGTCGATCTCGAAGCTCTGGTTGACGACCCACTCGAGCTGGAATGGGTACCGCTGCACGGACGGCGAATCGACCGCGTGCGCGATCTCGCCATGAGAGCTCAGGAGCCCGCTGCCATACACCTTGTACCCGCGTCCATCCGTCCCCTTCATGAGTCCGAATTCGATGCTGAACCAGAAGAACCGCGCCATCGCCCGGAAGACGCTCGTGATCCGCCGCATCTTTTCGTCCTGGTCGCGAATCCCCGCAACGAGCGACGCCGCCGTATGCGCACAGTCGCCGAACCGGACCAGCGTATCGGCGAACGCACGGTCGGTGTGCATCGGCACATGGCCCGCGATGTCGTGGAAGATGTCCGGCTCGGGCAGATAGTCGAGCGACACACCATCGCGAATCGTGATCGTCGTCGGGAACTCGCGATTGCGCAGGCAGTCGAAGAACACGAACGCCGGCACGTACCCGCTCACGCCCTTTGCCCGAAATCCTGTACGAGGCGCCAGGAACCGGTTCACGTCGTCCAGCCGTGGCACCCGGTCCGCCGGCAGACAGAGTGAGTCGATTCCCTGCAGGAACCGGTCGTTGGCATACGCCTGCCACCGTCCCGTCATGCGCGAGAACAGATGCTGCCAGGCATCATGGTTCGACGCACTGTAGAGCTCGTACGGCTGCTCGATGTACAGTTGTCCAGCCCGCTGAGCCGCCTCAATGAACGGCGATTGGGTCGTCGTCAGTCCCGGCCCGGCGCTCGCGCCGGCCCCCTGTCCGCGGTCGATCACCGGAGTGGCCATCCTCTATGAATCTAGCGACTTGCCGAATTCCTGATACTCGGCCAGCGCCCCGGGATTGGCCAGGGCACCGGCATTGTCCGCCGGGCGCCCGTGGATGGCCTCGCGAACCGCCAGCTCCGCGATCTTGCCGCTGACGGTCCGAGGGATGTCCGCCACAGCATGGATGCGCCGGGGCACGTGGTGGGGGCTCGTGTTCCGGCGGATGACGTCGCGGAGCCGCGCGCAAAGGGCGTCGTCCAAAGTCACGCCGGGAGCGAGCCGCACAAACAGCACGACTTCCGTGTCATGTCCTCCGTCCGAGGCCCGGACTTCCGCACCCACCGCCACGCTTTCGACGATCTCCGGAAGCTGCTCGACCTGACGGTAGATCTCCGCCGTACCGATGCGGACGCCGCCCGGATTGAGCGTGGTGTCGCTGCGTCCGTAGATGACGACGCCGCCGTCGCCGGTGAGCAGCGCCCAGTCGCCATGCCGCCACACGTTCGGATACCGCGCGAAGTACGCCGCCCGGTATTTCTCCGCGCCAGGGTCGTTCCAGAACCTGGCCGGCATCGAGGGAAATGGCTTCGTGCACACTAACTCGCCCGCCACACCGGTGATTGCTCGCCCCGCGCCATCGAACACCTCGACCGCCATCCCGAGTCCTCGTCCCTGAATCTCACCGCGCCGCACCGGCGTCAGGGGGTTGCCGAGGACGAAGCACGACACGATGTCGGTGCCGCCGCTGATGCTCGAGAGCTGGATGTGCGGTCCGGCCTCGCGACGCACGTAGTCGAAGCTGTGCGCGGCGAGCGGGCTCCCGGTCGACAATATCGTGCGCACCCCGCGCACGTCGTGCGTCGTGGCGGGGCGCAAGCCGTGCTTCTCGGCAAGCGCCAGATATTTCGCGCTCGTGCCGAACACGGTCACGCCTTCATCCGCCGCCATATCCCACAGGATGGCGGGCCGCGCGGGAGGGAACGCGGCACCGTCGTACAGCACCGCCGCGGCACCCACCGCCAGCGCGTTGACGAGCCAGTTCCACATCATCCAGCCGCACGTCGTGTAGTAGAATACCCGGTCCTCTCGCCGGATATCGACGTGCAGTACGTGCTCTTTGAGCAGTTGCAGCAGCGTGCCGCCCGCGCTGTGCACGATGCACTTCGGCGCGCCGGTGGTGCCCGACGAGTACACGATGAACGCCGGCTGCCCGAACGGGAGGCGTTCGTATACCGCGGCCGCGTGCTCGTGGCCCGCCAGGAAATCACGCCAAGCGATGGCGTGCGGAAAGCGTTCCGCGAGCCGCTCGGGACGCGCATCTCTGTCGAGGTTCGGCACGATCACGCACCGCTCGACCGAGGGCAGCGCGGCGGCGACCTCCGCGTTGCGATCGCCGAGCGGGATCCGCTTTCCGGCGTAGTGATACCCGTCCGCGCAGATCAGCACCCGAGGGACGATCTGCCCGAAGCGGTCAAGCACCGCGGCGGCCCCAAAATCGGGCGAGCAGCTCGACCACACTGCACCAATGCTCGTCGCCGCCAGCATCGCGATGACCGTCTCCGGTATGTTGGGCAGGAATCCCGCGACTCTGTCGCCGGGGGCCACCCCCGCGGCACGCAGTGCACTGGCGCACGATGCCACCGCCTGGCGAAGCTCGCCGAACGTGAGACGCCCCGCAGGCCCCCGTTCGTCCCACGCGACCAGCGCCAGCGATGCGCCTTCGCCCGCGAGAAGGTTCTCCGCGAAGTTGAGCCGCGCGCCGGTGAACCACCGCGGTCCGAGCATCGAATCCGGCGGCGCCATACGCTCGCCGCCCACGAGGACATCGTCCCACGGTGGAGCGCCGCTCCGCTCGTCGGCGATCACGCCGCAGTACCGCCACACAGCGGCCCAGAACCGATCGGGGCGCGTGACGGACCAGCGGTGCAGGCAGGCGAACGCGTCCGGCGCGTCGGGCGCCACAAGTCCGGTCTCGCCGGCGGCACGCTGCGCGTCGATGAACGCCGCCATGCGGGTGCGACGCTTCTCGGCCGCGCTGAGTTCCCAGAGGATGTCAGCCATCGGCGACCATCGCGGGACGTGTCCGCGTTTCGTGCATGTGGTGTGAAAAGCTATCGGCTAGATTGACCGCGTGCTCGCCTCCGCCGCCCTCAGCTACCGCGATTTTCGATTGCTGTTCGCGGGCGTGGTCGTGTCGAACATCGGCCTCCAGATGCAGGGCACGGCGATCGGATGGGAGCTGTACGATCGCACACATTCAGCATACGCGCTGGGGTTCGTCGGCCTGGTTGCATTGATACCGCTCCTGGCGCTTGCCCTGCCCGCCGGACACATCATCGACACGCATGACCGCCGGCGAGTCCTCATGGTTTCGCTGGCCATCTTTACTGCGAGCTCCATTGGGCTGGCGATCGTGTCACAGACGCGGGGGCCCCTCGCCGCGCTGTACGGCTGTGTGCTGCTCACCGGCGTAGCTCGAGCGTTTCACACCCCGGCCCGCAACGCCCTCCTCCCCTGGCTCGTACCTGCCGATGTCCTGGCGAACGCCGTCACGTGGAACAGCGGGGGCTGGCAGCTGGCGTCCGTGGTGGGCCCGGCGGTGGGTGGCGCATTGATCGCGGCCCGCGGCGGGGCCGTCGCTGTTTATGTGTGCGCCGCCATCGGCACGTCGGCGTTCCTGCTTCTTGCCGCTGCGATGCGCCACCACTCGGCGGAGCGCCTCGGCGGCGAGATGACCGTGCCGGCACTCGTCGCCGGTGTCCGGTTCGTGGCCCGCAGCAAGCTCCTCCTCCCGATCATCACGCTCGATCTCTTCGCCGTGCTGCTGGGCGGAGCGACGACCCTCCTCCCGATCTACGCCAAGGACATCCTGCACGTCGGTCCCGCTGGCCTTGGATGGCTCGACGCCGCGCAATCCCTCGGCGCAGTCCTGACCGCGGTGGTGTTGGCGAGCTTCCCGCCCATGCGGCGCGCGGGCCGCACCCTGCTGTGGGCGGTCTTCGGGTTCGGGGCGGGGACGCTGATCTTCGGCGTGTCCCAGTCGTTCGCGCTGTCGATGGCCATGCTCGTCATCATCGGAGGGCTCGACATGGTGAGCGTCGTGATCCGCAACACGATCGCTCCACTCGTCACGCCGGACGAGATGCGCGGCCGCGTCGGCTCGATCACCGGCCTGTTCATCGGGACGTCGAACCTCCTCGGTGGCTTCGAATCAGGCGCGGTCGCGGGCGCATTCGGCCCCGTGTTCTCCGTCGTTTCGGGCGCGATCGGCACGATCATCGTGGTCGTGGCGGTCGCCTGGTACTGGCCTACCATCCGCGCCTTGGGCCCGCTGGCGAGCGTCGAGCCGGAACCGATCGTCGTTTAACGTTTGTCGTCCGCCGGAGACCTCGCACTGGCACACGCAGGCCGGCTGACGAGGGCAGCGGCGGCCGTTCGAGAACGGCCGCAATCCGGCCCCCCGCCACGCGCCCGCGGATAGCGCTTCGCGCTTGCCCCGATGTACGGGTCACGATACAGTACGGTGATGGACGCCCCGGAGTGGCCCTGATCGCGACGAATGGCGGCCCCGCGCCCAATGATCGCGGTGCGGTGCTGTTTGATTTTGGCGGCACGCTGGACGCGGACGGGCTACGGTGGAGTGTCCGGTTTCACGAGGCGTACGCGGCCGGCGGCGGCCAACTTGGCGCCGACGCCTTCGAGGCCCTGTTTCGGGCGTCGGACCGAGCCCTCGAGACGGTCCCCGGAATCCGCGGCCTGGGATTCCGCGTAATGCTGGAAACTCAGGCCGGCCTTCTGCGGACGCTGTTGCCCGACGGCGCCGCCATTGATCCGGGCGCGATGGCCAACCGGGTGCACGAACAAGCCATTCAAATAGTCGCGCGCAACCGCCCCCTGCTCGAAGCGCTCCAGCCCCGCTTCCGCCTCGGCATCATCTCGAACTTTACCGGCAATCTCGGTATTTGCTTGACGGAGCTTGGCATACGCGATCTGTTCGAGATCGTCACCGATTCCGCGGTCCTCGGATTCGCCAAACCGGACGCGCGCCCGTTCACGCATACGATCGAGGCGCTGGGCCTTCCTCCACAGGCAACATGGATGGTGGGTGACAACTTCGAAGCCGATATCCGGCCAGGCGCCAAGCTTGGCATGCAAACCGTCTGGATCACGCCGGCTCAGCGGCCACTGCCGCCTGGATGCGTGCCGACGGCGCGCATCGCATCGCTGACGGAGTTACCCGGCGTGCTGGCCCCTGCCACCCTTCCGCCCCGCGATCCGTCGGCATGCACGGCCTGATCCTCGCCGGCGGTGAGGGGACACGTCTCGCGGCCGATGGCATCGGCGGCCCGAAGGCGACGGTCGCGGTCGGCGGCCAGCCGCAGCTCGTTCGCCTCGTCGGCATGCTCGGCGCCCTCGGCTGCGAGAGTATCACGTGCATGCTCCGCGACGCCGAGTCCGTGGTTGTCCCGTCGTTCGACGAGGTGCTGGACGGCACGGGCCGTGCTCCTCCGGCGGTCCGCGTCGTGACCTGCCACACGCCCTCGTCCCTCCACACACTCGTGGATGGACTTGCCGCCGTGCCCCGAGGAGATGTCTTTTGCACCATGGTCGACACGGTGATGCGAGCCCGGGATTGGCGGGCAGTATTCGATGGGGCGGTTCAGGCGATCTCGGACGGGGCGGACGCGGTGCTGGCGGTGACGCCCTATGTCGATGACGAGCGCCCCCTGTGGGTCCACCGGGACGCCGCGGGCGTCGCCCGTGCCATAGGCGAGACCCGCAGCGACCCCCCGTGTGTCACCGGCGGTGTGTACGCCTTCAGTCCACGGGCCCGCACCGAGGCCGCGACCGCCCGGCGCCAGGGGGCTTCCCGGATGCGCGGGTTCCTGGCTCAGATGGTTGCTGACGGCTATCGTGTAGCCACGGTTGAGGTTCCACGCATCGTCGACGTGGACCGCCGCCACGATCTCGACATCGCAAACGCCTGGCTTGGTACGGAGAACGAATGAGCTGTCCGCCGGAGTCCATGCTGGCCAGGCCCGGAGTGCGCCTGTGACCGGCGATGCGCCACGCGTCATGGCGCTCTACCGGCAGCCTTCGTACTCACCGAATCAGCATCGCGCCAACGATACCGCCATCCTCGACGCGGCGGTGGCCCGCCTTGTCGCGCGGGGCTGGGAAGTCGCGCGAGCGTCGGAGAGCGACGTGCTCGCGACCACGCTGCCGGACTCGGACCTGGTGCTCAACATGTGCCAGGGTCCCGACGCCTCGGAAAAACTGCTCCCCCTCGAGAACTCGGCCGTTCCGATCATCAATCGGCCTTCGAGCGTATTGAGTTGCCACCGGCACCGCCTCGTCACCATTCTCGCCGGCCGGCCGGTGGCCTTCCCCCGGACTGCCGTGATCTCGACTACCGGTCGCGCCGCCCTGGACGGATTCGGCATCGACGGACGCCGGGTCTGGGTCAAGCGCGGTGACGTCCACGCCGAGCGCTCCGAGGATGTCGTGACGGTCGAGCGCGACGGCCTTCGGGCCGCGATCGATGCCTTTGGCGCCCGTGGCATCTCCAGGGTCGCTTTGCAGGAGCACGTCCCGGGCCCGGTGCTTAAGTTCTACGGGATCGCAGACGGCCGGTTTTTCAGGTATTACGGTGCGGAGGCGGGGCCATCGGGCCCGGTGCCGGAAGTCGATGAGGCGCGCTTGCGCGCCCTCGCCTTCGCAGCGGCGGCCGAGTTGCGACTCGACGTGTTCGGCGGGGACGTGGCACTGCCTGCGCCGGACCAGCCGACGCTGATCGACCTGAACGACTGGCCAAGCTTCGCCCCATTCCGGGACGACGCCGCGGAGCACATTGCGGCGTATGCACACGACTACTACACCACTCGCACCTCACCGAGATCTCCGACGTGACGCAGCCTTTGACGGCGCTCGCCGAGCCCCGCCCCGCCACTCCAGCCGACCGCGCCGGCCCGGGTCCCCGCTCGCTCGCCGCCTTCAACGCCGAAGCCGAATTCCTCGCCCCTGGCACCCAGAGCGTCGCCCTCTTCAGCCGCCTCTGCATCGATCGCGGCGAAGGCGTCATGCTCTACGATCTCGACGGGCGCCGGTACATAGATCTCCTCGCCGGTGTGGGTGTCGCCGCCCTTGGCTACGCGCACCCGAAGTACGTCGCCGCGGTCCAGCGCCAGGTCGCCCGCGTGCATGTCGGCAGCTTCACGTCCGAACACCGGGCCGCGCTCGTCAAACTGATCGCGGACATCACCCCGGGTGATCTCAACCGCACGCAGCTCTACAGCAGCGGCGCGGAAGCGGTGGAGTCGGCCTTCCGCCTCGCCAAGTCGTATACCGGCAAGACCGAGTTCATCGGGTTCTGGGGCGGCTTCCACGGCAAGACGAGCGGTGTCCTTCCGCTTCTCGGCTCGAGCTTCAAGCATCACCTCGGCCCCCTGATGCCGGGCACCTATAGCACGCCGTACGCCTCGTGTGAACGCTGCGCGTTCGACAAGACGTTCCCCTCGTGCTCCTGGCACTGTGTCGAGTTCCTGCGCAAGAAGATCGAGGTCGAGACGACGAACGACGTGGCGGCGATCATCGTCGAGCCGATCCAGGGAACGGCCGGCAACGTCATCCCGCCTCCAGGCTATCTCCGCGTGCTACGCGAGCTCGCCGACAAGATCGGCGCCGTACTCATCGCCGACGAGATGCTCACGGGGTTCGGCCGCACGGGCAAGATGTTCGCGATCGAGCATGACGGCGTCCTGCCGGACATCATGACGATCGGCAAGGGCTTCGGCGCCGGCTTCCCGATGACCGGCGTCATCGCGCGCGAGCAGGTGGCAGCCGCCAAGCCGTGGGCCAATCCCAGCGGCAGTTCATCGAGCTACGGCGGCAATCCTCTCGCCGCGGCCGCCGCACGCGCGTCGATCGAGACGATCATCGAGGAAGGACTGGTCGAGAACAGCCGCGTCGTTGGCGCGCGGATGCTGGCCGAGATGAAGACCTGGCAACGCGAGATCCCGATCGTCGGAGAGGTGCGCGGCCGCGGTCTCATGATCGGCATGGATCTGGTGGTCCCCGGCACGAATAAACTGATCGGCAAGGATCAGGCACGCTGGATCTTCGATACCCTCCTCTCGCGAGGAGTCCTGGCGATGATCTACAATCCTGAGGTTCGCATCAATCCGCCGCTCGTGATTCGGGAAGAGGAGGCACTCGAGGCGCTTGCCATCATGAAGGGCGTGCTCGGAGAAGCCGCGGAGCGCGTCGGGGCGTGAGTTGGGAGACGGTGGATCAGGCGCTGGGCGGCCGGCCCGATCCGCTGGCGGCTGCCCACGATGCAGCCGCGAGGCCACCCGGCCCGCCCCAGACGGACCCGCTCGCGACCAAGGGCGACGAGGTCGAGGAATGGCTGGATCTGCGGTTCTTCCGCCCGATCGGCGCACGCATCACGGGCATCCTCTACCCGACGCGGATCACCCCCGACCAGGTGACCCTCATCAGTGTCGTGATTGGACTCGTCGCAGGCCACCTGTTCGTGTACACGAGCCCGTGGATCAATGCCGCTGGTTTCGCGCTGTTCATTGTCTCCGACCTGTTCGATAGCGCGGACGGACAACTCGCGCGCCGGCGGGGCACGTCCACCCGCTTGGGCCGCGCGCTCGACGGATCATCGGATGGGCTCCGATTCCTGAACCTCGGCGTCCATCTCGTCGTCCGGCTGGTGCTCTACAGCGGCTGGTCGTGGACGACCGCCATCCTGCTCGCGGTCATCGCGTCGTTCAGCCACACCAGCCAGAGTGCCACGATCGACTTCGTTCGTCATGCCTTCCTTGCGCTGGGCACGGGCAAAGGCAGCGAGCTCGATGTCGACGAGGTCGAGGTGCCAGCGAACATCTCGTGGTTTCAGCGGCTCACGACGAACATCTACCGGAGCTACGCGAGACTTCAGGCCCGGCTCTTCCCGCAAACGGTCGCGCTGGTGCGGGCGACCCGCGACCATCGTGTCGCGCCCGGAGGCGCCGCCGCCTATCGCGAGCGGATCTTGCCCCTGCTGTCCTGGTGTCCCTGGCTCGGCCAGAACGTCCGGTTCATCGTGCTGGGCGTTACCGCCGTCGCGGGATGGCCCGCTGGACTCCTGTGGGTCACGGTCCTCCCGATGAACGTGATCATGGCGGCGATCGTCGGCGAGCAGGAACGCCGCGCCGGAGCGATCCTCCGGGGCGATATGGCCACGGTGCCACCAACTCCACCCAACCCACCGACACCGCCAGCGGTTCCCATTGGCGGAAACTGATGGGCGGACGGGCAGCGTCCCGGCCGGATCACACCCCTATCGCGGCGCGCTGATCGGATTTGGCGGGATCGCACGGAACGCCCACCTGCCGGGCTTCAGACATGACCCGGCACTGCGCGCCCGCCTCGGCATCGTCGCCGCCGTGGATCCCGCTCCCGGTGCATCGGCCGGTGCCGACATCCCCGTGGTGCCCGATCGCGCCGCGCTCGAGACGATGGGGACGTTGGACTTCGTCGACGTCTGCACCCCGACCGCCACGCACCTGGAGACCACGCTTTGGGCCCTCGCCCGCGGCTATCACGTGGTCTGCGAGAAACCCGTCGCCCTCTCGCGGGACGAGGCCGCGCAGCTCGCCCTCGCCGCACGCAACGCACGCCGTGTCGTGGTGCCCTGCCACCAGTACCGGTATAACCCGGCCTGGCGCCAGATGCTGGAATGGATTCGCGGCGGGGCGATCGGCCGCTGGCACCTGGCCGAGCTCTCGGTCTATCGGCCCGCTGCCGATGCGGGGAGCGACCCGCGCGCGCAACCGTGGAGGACCGTCGCGGCCGAGAGCGCCGGCGGGATCCTGCTCGATCACGGGACGCATCTGCTCTACTCGCTGCTGGATGCCGCGGGAGAGCAGGCGACAGGTGTCCGCGCGTGGACTGGCCGCCTTCGGCACTTCGACTACGGCGTCGAAGACACCGCACAGGTGGCGGTGGAGTTTCCCGGCCGCCTCGCGACTCTGCTGCTGACGTGGTCCGCATCTCATCGCGAGAATCGCGTGCGATTCATCGGCGATCGCGGCACGATCGACTGGCAGGGCGGCATCCTGCGCCTGGAGCGAAACGGACAGGCTCCGGAATCGCACGACTTCTCGGTGCAACTCGACAAGCGGTCTTACGCCGGCTGGTTCGCCGCGCTCTTCTCCGCATTTGCGGACGCGATGGACCGTGGCACCGACCCGGCAGCGCTCGACGATATCACGCGGGTGGCCTGCGTCCTGGAAGCGGCCTACACCTCGGCGCGCACCGGCTCGCGCGTCGCGATCGGTTGAGGAACGGGTGAGCAAGCGCGTTCGGCTGGTCGTGTTCCTCTTCGGAGCCGTCGTGTTCGCGGGCCTGCTCTATCGGGCCGGCGTCGACGGACTGCTCAGGAATCTCCGCAGCACGGCGTGGGTGCTCGGCCCCATCGTCGCCGTCTGGGGCCTCGTGTATGTCAGCAACACCGTTGCCTGGGAGACACTCCTCCGCGCAGGGGCCCACCTGACCGCGAAGAACACCACCTCCAAGATGATCCCGTTCTGGCGCGCGTACGCCATCAGCGTCTCCAGCTTCGCGATCAACTACGTGACCCCGTTCGTTGCGCTCGGTGGAGAGCCGTTCCGCGTCGCGGCCGCGAAGGACTGGGTCGGTACCAGCCGCGCGGCCGCGTCGGTCGTGAGCTTCCGCGTGGTCCATACGCTCGGCCAGGTGCTGTTCTGGGTCATCGCCATGCCGGTGGCGTGGGTGCTGATCCCCCGCACGACGGCGACCGACATCGTGCTGACCGTGACCGCGATCGGGCTGCTCGGTGTTGCCGCACTCCTCTTGTCGCTCTTCCGGCGCGGATTCCTCGAGCGGGCGCTCAACCTGGTGCCACGAATCCCGATCCTCCGGCGCTATTCGGCTCGCTTCGAGTCCGCGCGGCCCACCTTGCAGCACATCGATGACCAGATGGCGGAGCTCACCGAGGGGGAGCGCCGCCGGCTGACGATCGCCATTCTCGCCGAGGTAGTGGGCCGTATGATCGCGATGTTCGAGTTCCTGTTCATCGCGCGCGCGATGGGCCTCCATATCGGCTACGCCACCGCGTTCGTGATCGGCGCCTTCTCGCAGCTCGCGACGAACCTCACGGTGTTCATCCCGTTCGAGCTGGGATCGAAGGAAGGCGGACTCTATCTCATCTTCGGATTGGTCGGCCTCCCACCGGCGCTCGGCGTGTACGCGTCGGTCATGAGCCGCCTGCGCGAACTCACGTGGATCGGGATCGGCCTCACACTGACCTGGGTCTCCGGCCGTCGCGGCGCGCACACCGCCCCCAAAACGAGCTGAGTCTAGAGCCACCCCGCCGAGCGATACCACTCGGCCGTCGAGCGCATCCCGTCCGTGAGGCCGATCTGCGGGGCATAGCCCAGCTCGCGGCGCGCGCGCGAATCGTCGCACATCCACGCCGGTTGCAACATGTCGCGAGCGCGCTCCGGCGTGAGAAGCGCCTTGGTGCTCGTAACGCGGGCAAACTCGCGCGCGACATACGACACGCCACGCACCACTACCCCCGGTAGTGGAACCACGAGGGAGCGGCGTCCGACTGCGAGCCCCATCGCCGTCACGATGTCGTCCCAGGGATGGTTGCCGCCGTTGATGTAGTAGACGCCACCGGCGGTCACGCTCCGCGCGGACGCGATCAGTCCCCGCACGACGTCCGCCACGTGTACCATGGCGAGTTGCTGCCCCCGCGGCCCGGTCCGGATCGCGAGGCCGCGCGCCGCGAGGCGGAATGCGGCCAGGATGTCGCGCTCGCGCGGCCCGTACACGGCCGATGGCCGCACGACGACCGCAGGCACGCCGCCACTGAGCACCACCTGCTCACCCCGAAGCTTCGACTCGCCATACGGGCCGATCGGAGCCGGCGGATCCGCCTCCGTCAGCGGACGGCCCGCTCGGGCTGGCCCTCCCGCGGCGAGGCTCGAGCAGAAGACCAGCCTGACGGGACGCGCGGCCATGGCATCCACGAGGCGCACGACGCCGCCGTAGTTGATCCTGTCGTATTCGGATGCGCGGGCCGTCGTCGTGAGGGCCGCGAGGTGGAACACGACGTCCACCCCGTCGACCGCGCGCCGCAGCGCACCGGCATCTTCCACCGTGCCGGCCGCATAGCTGACCCCGAGGCTGTCGAGCCAACGGCGATCGCTCTGCGGGCGCACGAGGCAGCGCACCCGATACCCGCCCGCGACCAGCGCTTCGACCAGGTGTCCGCCGACGAACCCGCTGGCGCCCGTGACGAGCGCGAAGCCGGCGCCAGAACCAGTCATCGGGATTTCGGGTCAGCCCGCAGCGGGTGCCTGGATCGGCTTGTCGTAAAGTCGGTACGTCTTGTACGGATCGCCGCCGAAGTTCTCGATCGCCTGGCGCATGAGGAGGTTGTCCTCGAGAATCCACGACGCTTCGCCATGCGTCATGCCGCGCGCCGTCGCGTTCTTGTAAAGCGCCATGTAGAGCAATTCCGCCGCCCCGGTCAACCGGTACTTGGGCAGAACTCCCAGAGTGAGGATCCGCGCGGCGTCGATCTTTCGCCCGTACCACAGGCCGTACGCCCAGCCGAGGGGAAAGAGGCGGCCGTTCATGTGCCGAAGCGCGACGTTGAGATCGGGAAGCGCCAGCGCGAAGCCCGCGAGCTCGCCGCGGACTTCCGCGAACAGCACCAGCTCCGGGACCACGACCGGCTTGAGTTGCTTGGCCAGATCGTCGAACTCGGCGTCGGTCATGGGGATGTTGCCCCAGTTCGCGTCCCATGCCGCGTTGTAGAGCATCCGGACGCGCGCGACTTCCGCCTTGAATTGCTTGAGATCCAGCGGACGGATCTTGATCTGGTGCCGCTCCGCCAGCCGGCCGGCGACCCGCTCCAACCGATCCGGCACGCCGTTGGCCTCGTGGTGGTACGCGATCAGATCTTTGGATTTCTTGAAGCCGTATCCCTCGATCAGATCGGCGTACCATGGCGGGTTATACGGCATCATGACGACGGGCGACGAATCGAAGCCCTTGACCAGCAAGCCGCACTCCTCGTTGACGGAGAAGCTGGCGGGTCCCCGCATGACACCGAGTCCCCGTGCGGCCAGCCACGCGGAGACCGTGGAAAACAACGCCGCCGCGACCTCAGGCTGGCGCTCGCTCTCGAAGAACCCGAAGAATCCGGCCCCGTCGTGGTGCTGCGCGAGATGCGCGTCGTTCTTGACCGCGGCGATCCGCCCAACGACCTGACCCGCATCGTTTCGGGCCAGAAACAGCTCGACCTCGGCATGCTGGTGAAACGGATGGTGCTTGTCCAGCATGTGCGCCACGTCGCGACGCAACGGCGGAATCCACAGCGGGTCGTCGCGATACAATCGGTACGGCAGTTCGATGAATGCGCGAAGGTCCGCTCGCCCCCGCACCGGCTTGACGTCGATCAGCCGTGCCTCCGTCCGCCGTGCCGTCTCATGCCGAACCTGGCGGTGGACACAGCCATCGTCAGATGACCCCGAGCCCCTTACCCACGCGGGCGAACACCTCGAGGACGAAGTCGAGCTGGTCGGGCGTGTGCGTGGCCGAGTACGACGTGCGAATGCGCGAGGCGTGCGGCGGGACCGCCGGCGCCACGACAGCATTGGCGAAAACCCCGTTGTCGTAGAGTTGGCGCCAGAACTCGAACGTCAGCAGGTCGTCACCGATGACGACGGGCACGATCGGCGTTTCGCTCCCACCGATATCGAACCCCAGGCCTTTGAGCCCCACCTTCATCCGGTCCGCATTGGCCCACAGGTTGAGCCGTCGTTCGGGCTCCTTCTCGAGGATCTCGATACTCGCCAGGACGGCCGCGCAAGCGGACGGTGGCATCGAGGCGCTGAAAATCAGGCTTCGCGCGTGGTGCTTGAGATAGTCGATCACGACCTGGTCCGCCGCGACGAACCCGCCGATCGACGCGAACGACTTGCTGAACGTCCCGATGATCAGGTCCACCTGGTCGGTGAGTCCGAAATGCTCGGCCGTCCCCGCGCCGGTCTTGCCCAGCACCCCGATCGCGTGCGCATCGTCGACGGCGAGCCGCGCATCGTAGCGTGCCCGAAGCTCCGCCAGTCGCGGCAGATCGACGATGTCGCCTTCCATGCTGAACACGCCATCGACGACGATCAGCTTCCCGCCGCCATTCGACTGGCGAAGCTTGGCTTCGAGGTCGTCGAGATCACCATGCCGGAACCGCACCGTGTCGCCCGCCGCGAGGCGGCAACCATCGACGACGCTCGCATGATCCAGCTTGTCGATGTAGACGGTGTCGTCGCGGCCCACGAGCGCGGAAATGACGCCCAGGTTGGTCTGGAACCCCGTGGAAAACACGAGCGCCGCCTCTTTGCCGGTCAGTTTCGCGAGCCGGTCCTCGATGCGCTCGTGCAGCTCCGTGTTGCCGTTCAGGAAGCGGCTCCCCGTGCACGCCGTCCCGTACGTCGCGATCGCCTCCTGCGCGGCCGCCACCACTCGCGGGTCGTGGCTGAAGCCCAGATAATTGTTCGACCCAACCATCACACCGCGCTTGCCGTTGATGATGATCTCGGTCGAGCCCGAGGCCTGCACAGGTACGAAATAGGGATAGAGCCCCATGGCCTGCACTTCGCGAAGGCGCGTGAACTGATGCGCCTTGGCAAAGACGTCGGACGGCTCGGTCACGGCTGCGGCCACCGGCTCTTCACTCGGCCCGGTCCGCGGATATGCCTGAGCGGGTGCGTGCTGGGCGCTTGATTTCACGGTGTCTGGGCTGTTCGTCGAGTGAGACTGCTGTCGGAGGGCCTCCCCGCACGCGCGCCGGCAGCAGCGGGCGAGGACGTACCGTGCATGTCCGGCATGTCGTGCATGTCGTCCATATCCATGTCCATATCCGCCATGTCGGTCGAGTACGTCTCCTTGACGTCTCGCTGGTATTCGGCCGTCGAGCGATCGACCACCGGCCACGCTTTCATGTCGTCCGGATGGAAGACGCCACCGAACGCGCCCATCGCCCCGTCCCGGATCATTGCACCGGTCGGATTCTCATACACCGCGGTCAGCCGATAGACGTGATCGGGTCGCACGGGGATCCCGAGTCGCCACCAATACGTCGTCGTCGGCATCCCGGTGATCTCGCCCGTGGCGTCCGTCTCCGGCGCCGATTGCCACAGGATACGGTGCGCCGTCGCGTCCTCGAATCGCAGCGCGACGCCGTATTTGTGCATGTGGCCACCGACCGCGAGGATCCGCCCGGCGACGGCCGGGTGTCCCTGCCAGCTCTTGAACGAGTGGCCAGCCGGCAGGTCGTACGAGTGCCGTCCGGCCGGCGGCATCACGTCGAGGTAGAACGGGTAGATCGCGATCGGCTTGGGCCACGTGCTGGCCGGCGCGAATGACAGATGCACCCGCACCTTGGCGCCCGCGTATCCCTGGCCGGTCGGATTGTGGACCATGGTCGAGATGAGGAGCGTGTCGCCGCTGGTCACCGGATAGCCGATGATCGGATGTCCGAAGACCTGGGGCAGCTCGACGGGCGGCGTCTCCGCGCCCGCGGCACCCATGCGTTGCATGATGGTGCTGAACAACTCCCGCCGCTGCGGAACGATCAGATTGAGATGATGGATCAGCCGGTTCGGTAGCCGCTGACCGGCCGAGTCGACCACCTCGCCGCTATAGCCCTCGATCCACCCGGTCACCGGGATGACCATCGCCCGCGCCACTGCCTGCATGGCATCATGGTGGGCGGTATAGGCCGGCAGGTTGAGCGGCGATAGCTCGACAATGATCTCCCGGTGAACGGAGTCCGTGGTCACCTGCAGGGTCGGCTCGGTCGCTGCAGTCTGAGCCGCAGCCGCGGTGCAGCACACCATGACGGCTGCCAAACCAGCCCGCGCGGCCTGGAACGCCGCGCCACCAAAGATACCCAATTATCTCCCTCTCCCAATCGGGGCAGATGCTGCGATGATCTGAGACTGGCCGCACCGAATGTCCGGCCCACCCTCCCGCTACGGTCAAGTAACATAAGGCGCATGGCGGCCGGTGGCTAGCAAGGGGGTCCGTGCCAACTTCCGCAGCCGCAGTAACATACGCGCCAATTCCTCGTGGAGCGCCTGGTGCGGCCCATCGGTGACGTCTTCGCTCGCGGCCACGAGCCAATAGCTTACTATACTCGCATGGCCGCTGACGACCTCTTGCATTGGCGCAGCGAGTTCCCGATCCTCGCCAATTCCGTCTACCTCGTAAGCCATTCGCTCGGCGCGATGCCGCGGCGCACGCGCGACCGCCTCGACGAATACGCGGATACGTGGGCCACTCGCGGCGTCCGCGCGTGGAGCGAAGGATGGTGGGAGTTGCCACGCACGGTCGGTGACTTGATCGGCCGCATCATCGGCGCTGGACCCGGCGAAGTGGTGATGCACCAGAACCAGAGCATAGCGCAGGCGACCGTGCTGTCCGCGATGGATTGGCGCGGGCCGCGCAACGGCATCGTCACTGAGCGTCTGAACTTCACGTCGAACCTCTATCTGTTTCACGCCGTCGAGCGCGAGGGCGCGCGACTCGTCACGGTCGCCTCGGACGACGGCCTGACCGTGCCCCTCGATCGGCTGCTGGCGGCGATCGACGAGACGACACGGCTGGTGTCCGTGTCGCATGTGATCTTCAAGAGTGCGTTCATCCAGGACATCGCGGCGGTGATCCGCCGGGCGCACGACGTGGGCGCGCTCGTCCTCGTGGACCTGTACCAGTCCGCCGGTACGGTCCCCGTCGATGTCCGCGCGCTCGGTGCCGACTTCGCGACCGGGGGCTCGGTCAAATGGCTGTGCGGCGGTCCGGGTGCCGGCTACCTCTACGTGCGCCGCGAGCACTGGGGCACCCTGCAGCCACGCCTCACGGGTTGGATGGCGCACCGGGAGCCGTTCGCCTTCGAGGACCGTCCGATCGACTACGCCGAGGATGCATACCGGTTCCTGAACGGGACTCCAAATGTGCCGGCGCTCTACGCGGCGCGGTCCGGCTACGAGATCGTGCACGAGATCGGGGTGCCGGCAATTCGAGCCAAGTCGATGCGCCAAACGCAGTATCTGGTATCGCTCGCTGACGCGGCCGGGATCAGGATCGCGGGGCCGCGCGACGTGGCCCACCGCGGCGGCACGGTGACCCTCGACGTCCCGTCGGGCTACGCGATCGCCTCCGCACTCGCTGCCCGCGATGTCATCGTCGACTATCGCCCGGGCGCCGGCATCCGTGTTGCGCCTCATTTCTACACGTCGGACGAGGAGCTCGACACCTTCATCGTCGAGCTCACACGCGCCATGGCAGCCCAACCAGCGCGAGCGGCAACCGCCACCACGAGCGCGGCCTACTAGCGGACCCGCTGGCCCTGCGTTGAGCGGAATCGGGGCCTCTTCCGCGGGAAGTGGTGACCAAAGGGCGTGCCGGCCGGGCCCCGGAGGGGATCCTCCCAGAAGGAGAGAGCGTGGCCCTCGCCCTCCGCTGATCGTCAGGTTCCGGTATCGGTTGCTTTCGATCGCCGCGGCCCCGCTGGCCGCCGGCGACAAGCCGGTCAATGCCGGTGACGGAGCCGGAGACGCGCATGCAAAAAACCATACAATTGTTTGAGCAGGATTTTGCGCGTTGGGGCCTTCACATCCCGGAGGCCGACGCCGCCGCATGGCAATCCGGGGTCCTCCACGAAGCTGGCTGGCACGTCCTGTACGACTTCGGCCAGGACAGCCGCGGCGAGTTTCTGGACTACTACGCGGCCCTGCGCGACACCACCGACCCGGCGGTGACCGACGATTGGCACGTCCGCCTGTACGAGACTGGTGACCGGGTGCAACTGCCCACGGTGCTCGAGGCGTATATGTACGCCCGCGATCCGACCCCCGAGGAGTTGGCGCGGGCCCGGCGCAAGTTCGCCAATCCGCAAGCGCCAACCGCCGCGCCCATGCCCGCGACTCCGCGACCCGCGAGCCGACAGCCGGCCAGCCCACAGCCGGCGAGCCCGCAGCCGGCGAGCCCGCGGCCGGCGAGCCCACACCCGGCGAGGCCACACCCGGCGAGGCCACACCCGGCGAGCAGCCCGCCCGCGGCGGTGCCCTCGGCAACGACCGCACTCGATGAGCCATCCCCGGCATCCGATGACATCGCGCTCGAGGTGGGACTCGATCTCGCGTTGGCCGGCGTGGAACCGGCGCCGGGTGGCGACACCCTCGCCAGTTGGCTGATGACACCCGCATTCGGCTCCGCGATAATCGAGTCGGGGAAGGCAGCCGCTTCGCCACCCAACCCTGCGCCGTCCCCCCAGCGGAAGCCCGCCCCGCCAGCCGACGATGACTCCCGGGCATCTGATCTCGTGTTCACGTCCGAGCAGCCGCCCGCACACACAAGTGTTCGCACGAGCGATCGCATCAGCGATCGCATCAGCAGTCCCGCCGCCATCACCGCTGACGACGACACGTTCACGATCAGCGTGGGCGATGACGAGGCGCCGGACGAGGTGCGATGTGTCTCCCAGGGGGCGACAGTCGAGGGGCTCGATCACTACCACACACCGACTCGTTCGAGCGGAGGTTCGGCCGCCCCTCATGCGCTCACGGCCGACGCGCTTGCCTTCGAGGCAGAGCCGGTATCGCCGGATGACGAAGACGCCGCATCGATCCCGCCCGCAGAGCGGCGGCACTCATCCGCACCCAACGCGATGCTGACCACCGACATCGCGGTGGTCGCCGGCTCCTTTGAGCCCTGGTGGTATCGCCCCACGACCCGTCGGATCGCGTTGGCCGCCGCCGTCATTGCGGTCATTCTTGTGGCCGTCTCCCATTTCCGGTCATCGCCCGCGCCGGATGCCGCACCGTCGCGGTCCTCTGGACCCGCGGCCGCGGCACATGCGGCAGTCGCGCACGTTGGCACGGCGCCAGCACCCGATTGCGCCGGCGATTCTGCTGATGTGTGCGGTGCAACCGGCTCAGCTCAGCCGGACGAAGACTCCGCACCGGACACTTTGCCTGTTGCATCGACGCCATCATCCGAGACGGCAGACCCCGCCAATCCGGCAGCGGACGACGGCATCGCGCGCCCGGCAGGGCCGCAATCGATGCCGCCGATCGAACCGAGCGGCACGCCCCGTGCTCCTCTCGGGACCGGTAGGACAACCGCCAAAGCCGGCTCTGCTCTGCCGTAGTCGCTGACTGGCGCGCCACGCGCTCCAATCAGGGGCTAGCGGCGGGCTCAGTTGCGATCGGGACACCCATCGCGCATTTACCGGAGTTGGACGGTGTCACCGTTCTCGCCCGGAGTGTGCGCCAATGCCGACTCGACAACCCACAGGTGCGACCGCAGGGATGGTGCTCGGCGCCATCGCCGCGGTGTTCGCCTACGCGGCCTGCAGCAGTTCAACGAGCCCGAAATCCGGCGCGGTCGCATCAGTCGTCATCTCGCCGGACTCGCTGGGTCTCGCGATCGGCGCGTCCGGCGCTCTCCACGCCGTCGCGAAGGACGCACAGTCCAATGCTGTCGGTGGCGCGACGTTCTTCTGGTCCACGAGCGATTCGAACGTCGTCCGGGTGTCTCAGTCGGGTGAAGTCACCGCGTTGTTGGCGGGAGCCGTGCAGGTCGGCGCCAGCACCGACGGCAAGACAGGCTTCGCTAACGTGATCGTGTCCCCCGCGCTCGTCCACTCGGTCACGGTCTCGCCCACGCACGATACCATCTTCGCCTCCGCACCATCCAACACCGTCACGCTCACCGCGACCTCATTCGACGCGCAGGGCCATGAACTCGTTGGCCGGCCCGTGACGTGGTCCACATCCAGCAGTCTCGTCACGGTCACCAACGGCGTCGTCACTGCGACGGACGTTGCGGCTGGAACTGCGAGCGTGACGGCAACCAGCTCGGACCCGGGCTCCCCTTCGGGATCCGCGACGGTGGTGGTGATCGGTCACGTCGCGACAGTCACCGTGTCGCCGGCCAACACCGTGCTCAGTGCCAGTGGCAACCTGTTCGCAGATAGTGTGCAGTTGACGGCACAGCTCATCGACACGTTCAACACCAACGTCAGCGGCCAGCGCACCGTGACCTGGTCCAGCAACAACCCATCGGTCGCGACCGTCGGCTCCTCGACCGGACTGGTCACCGCGGTCGCCGACGTCGGCAACGGACAAGCGACGATCACCGCCACTACGGCGGACGGCGCGACCGGCACCGCCGCGGTCTCGGTCACGCCGTAGTCCTGCACCCCTGGTAGGGGCCGGCCGCGACCAGCCCCGATGCGGCTGCCAACTGCCCGCGGTAAGCCGCACCGGTTTCGCCTCCGTCCGCCCCTGGTTTGCTAACTCGCCGGCGCGATCTCGCGTAACGTCTCGTCCAGCGTGCGGACGAGGCGCTGCGCGTCCGCACTCGTGAACGCGAGCGGCGGCTTCATCTTGATCACGGTGTGCAGTGCCCCTTCGGTGCTGAGCAGAATGCCTCGCTCTCGCATCCGCTCGACGACGTACGCGGCGTGACGGGGCGCCGGTTCGAGCGTGGCGCGGTCCCGCACCAGCTCGATCGCGAGCGCCAGGCCGCGGCCCCGCACATCGCCGATCAACGGGTGCTGCTCCTGCAACCCGCGGAGCCCGGCGGCCAGCTCGGCGCCCGTGACCCGCGCGTGCTCCTGCAGCCCCTCGCCCTGCAGCACATCCAGCACCGCGAGCCCGGCGGAGCAGGAGACAGCATTCCCGCCGAATGTGTTGAAGTACTCCATCCCGTTTGCGAACGACGCCGCGATCTCCGGCGTGGTGACTACGGCGCCGAGTGGGTGGCCGTTCCCGATCGGTTTGCCCATGGTCACGATGTCGGGCACGACACCCTGCGCCTCGAATGCCCAGAAATGGGTCCCCACCCGCCCGAAGCCCACCTGCACTTCGTCCGCCACGCACAGCGCACCGGCCGCGCGCGCGTAATCGTACGCATCGCTGAGATAGCCAGGCGGCGGCTCGACGTGCCCGCCACCACTCATGATGGCCTCCGCGAAGAACGCCGCCACCTGCCGCCCGCCCCGCCCGGCGTCCGCGAGCGCGTCGCGCACGTACTCGGCGTACCGCCGGCCCGTCGCGCCATCTCGGCCACGGTGCGGACCCCGATACGGATCCGGCATCACCACGGTGTGCACCCACGGCGGAGCGCCGCGGCCACCAGGTCCATTGAACTTGTACGGGCTCATGCTAACCAGTGACGAGGTGTTGCCGTGGTAGGCGTGATCGACGACCACGACGTCCTCGCGCCCCGTGTGGGTCCGCGCCAAACGCAACGCCAGCTCGTTGGCTTCGCTCCCGCTACACACGAAGAAACACACGCTGAGCGGCGATGGCAGGCATGCCGCGAGACGCTCGGCGTATTCGGCAAGCACCGGATGGAGATACCGGGTGTTGGTGTTCAACACCGCGCTCTGCCGCCGAATCGCCTCCACCACCCGCGGGTGGCAGTGGCCGACGTGCGCCACGTTGTTGACCACGTCGAGATACGCGCGCCCCTGATCGTCGTACAGGTACTGCATCGATCCGCGCACGATCGTCAGCGGCTCGCGGTACGCGATGCTGAGCGATGGGCCGATCCGCTGGCGCCGGTCCGCCAGTAACGCCTCGCGCGATGCCGGCCGCGGCGCGCGGCATCCCTCGGGAAAACCCAGTATCAGATTCGGATCCGGCGAGAGCGACAACCACATCTCGCGCTCGCTGGGACGCGCGACTCCGGGAAAATCACCGTCGAACCCCAGGAGATCGGTGATCAGTTGCAGATGCAGGTGCGGCGTCCACCCACCGTTATCCGCCGCCGTCCCGACCTGCCCGATCCGCTCCCCCTTGCGGACTCGCCGGCCGGCTCGCAAGCGGCCGAGGACGTCGGGGTCGAGGTGGCCGTACAGGGTGAAGAACGCCGCGCCGGCGTCAGGCGGATCGTGCCTCAGAATGACCGTGGGCCCGTAGTCGAGCCGCCCGGCGTTGTCGCGGACGCTGTGCACCACGCCATCGAGCGGCGCCAGCACCGGAGTGCCCGCCGGCGCGAACAGGTCCACGCCAATGTGAACGGTCCGCCACTCATCGCCGTCGTCGGTCCCCACCCGGAATTGGTGTGCCGTATACAGGCGCCGAGCCTCGTCGTAGCGGCCAATCCCGGTGACCGCGCCGGCCGCCGCCATTCGCCTCGCGATCGCCTCGGTCCATGCAGCCGCATCGTCGTGGGCCTCCAGCGTATCCCACTCGGTGCTGCCCACGGTCAGATCCAGCGTCACCCGCGTCGCGGTCCGCGGGTCGGGATCGAGCACCGGCCCGCACCGGGCAGCGTTTGCCGAGAGCGCTGCCGTCACGGCAGCCGTGGCCGCGCAGGGCGCGAGTCCGCTCGCGCCGCGGAAGCGATAGTGCGCGAGATGCGGGTGGATCTCCTGGGCGCGCTCGAGCAGTTCCCAGACGGGCGCCTCGGTGATCGACAGATATTCGTTCTCCGGCTCCTGGGCGCGCTGATGCGCCGCCAGCACCGCGCTGAGACAGAGGCGGAGACAGATCATCGGGAACAGCGCCGCCAGCTCGGCGTCCGCGAGGACCTCGACCTCCGCATATCCTTCGACGACATGGCTCGCCACTGCGAGCGGATCCCGCTTGTGCAACATCGCGTACGCGGCGGTCACCGCTAGGTCGGCGACAGTGTACGAGTGCACGACGTCACCGAAGTCGACCAGGCCCGTCACACGGCGCGCCGCACCCGGATCCGCCGGGTCAGCGGCGGACACGAGCAGGTTGTAGTTGTTCACGTCGTTGTGGATGACGCTGGTCGCGAGCCCCCCGAGGAGCGGCCCGGCCTCGCGGTCGTACATCGCCAGCAGGCGTTCGATCCATTTCCGCCGATCCGCGCGCGCGACGTCGCCGAGACACCCCGCGATCACGCCCGGCGCCGCCTGGAGATCCCACCGCAAGCCGCGGTGGGCGGCGGGGTGGGCAAAGCCTTTCGCCGCGCCCGCCATACTCCCGGCGAGGCGCCCGGCATCCCGGAGCAGCGCGGGCGGATGGTGGCGCAGCTCGCCCAACGGGACGCCGGGTACGTACCGCAACAACCGCACGAGATGGACCGCGCCATCGTCGCCCACGACCTCGCCGATCGCGCGTCCCTCGCGATCCGGGATAAACGCCGGAAACCCGAGCGCCGGGAGCGCCACCACCAGCCGGGCCAGCATGGCGTTCTGGCACTCGAGGACACCCCGCGACTCGGCCGACTCGGAGATCTTCAGGACGAACTGCTCCCCTGCCCTCGTGGTGACCCGAAAGTTCTGGTCACGCTCGCTGGGCAGCGGGTCGAGTCGCCCCGCCAGGCCCCAAAGGTCGCGCGCAAGGGCGGCCGCCGCGGGCTCGGAAAACCGCGGAGGGGCGATGCGAGTGGTGACAGTCATGGCCTGGTGTGTACTCCCAGAGATCTCACCCCAAACTAGCGAGCGCGAGAGACCGCTGAAAGCGGACCGCCACAAGCGGCGCGCTGGCGCCGCATCGCTGCACCCCCATCCGCGATGCCGGCCTGTTTTGGTTAGATTGCGCCCTCACCGGCCGCGGCCGCCCACGCGGCTGCTCAACGCATCCCACTCGTGAGGACGGCATGCTGACCGAACTGCGCAACTTCCTGGCGCTCCCATACGACGAGCTCGAAGAGCTGAACCTCCAGGCCAAGGAACAGCGCAGGAATCGCGTCGCGCCCCACAAGATCCAGGAGCAGCGCCTCAAGTACCTCACCGATGAGTCGCGCATCAAAGCGGTGACGGTCATGTTCAGCGACCTCGAGGGCCGCCTGCACATGCTCGACTACGACAAGAAGTTTCTGGTGAAGAGTTGGGACAACCTGACGTTCGACGGCTCCTCCATCCGCGGGTTCACCGCGCAGCGCGAGAGCGACCTGCGGCTCGGTATGGACTGGAGCGCGTTCTACTGGGCGCCGGCTGATGTCTTCGGCTCGGGCAAGGTGTTGGTCTTCGGCGAGGTGATCGACAAGGACGGCTCGCCGTACAGCGCCGACATGCGCGGCGTGCTCAAGGCGTTCGCCGGCAAGGTGTACAAATCCGACGGCTATACGCTCAACGCCGCGAACGAGATCGAAGGCTTCCTATTCAGTGGGCCGGACGCCGAACAACGGTTCCACGAGACGCACCGGTTCGAGTACGTCAACACCGGCGGGTACTACCACTCGCTGCCGGGTGATCCGCTCCGCACATTCATCGATACGACGGCCGAAGTGCAGCGGGCGATGGGATTCCAGAACGAGAAGGACCATCCCGAGGTCGCCCCATCCCAGTTCGAGATCAACTACGGCTATGGCGAAGTCGTCGCGGCTGCCGATCAGATCCAGCTCTACAAGCTGATCTGCCGGCAGGTCGCCACCCGGCTGGGCCTCACCGCGTCATTCCTCCCCAAGCCGGTGGTCGGCGTCAACGGCAACGGGATGCACACGAATGTGTCCTTCAGCAAGGGCGGCAAGAATCTCTGCTGGGACCCCAAGGGCGAAGAGAAGCTGAGCAAGCTCGCCTGGGGGTTCATCGACCGGATCCTCACGCACGCCAACGACGTCTGCCTGATGCTCAACCCGAGCGTCAACGCCTATCGCCGGCTGGACCCGCACTTCGAAGCGCCGAATCAGATCAAGGCCTCACCGACGGACCGCGGCTCGATGGTGCGCATCCCCATCGGCAACGAGAAGAGCGCCCGCATCGAGGTGCGCTCCGTCGCACCCGATGCCAACCCGTACATGGTGATGTATTCGATCTTCAGGACCGGCCTCGAGGGACAGACGGCCAAGATCAAGAACCTGCGCCAGGCGCAGCGCTACCTGCCCGACAACGTCTACTCGGCCATCGAGTTGTTCCGCGACGCCGACTGGACCACGAAGCTGCTCGGCGAAGACGTCAAGGGCCGCTACGTGGAACTCAAGCAGGCGTCCGCCGACCGCTGCCCCCGCCAGCTCGGCACGTTCGTCAAAGGCCCCGAGGTGCAGTTCCACCACGAGGTCTACAACCAGTTTCTCTGGAACCTGTTTTAGCCGTTCGCGGCCACTCGCTCGAGCGCCGCGCGGACCTTCGGTAGCGCGGCCTCGATACCGGCGACCGACACCGCGCCGACCGAGAGCCGGAACCATCCGGTGTCTTCCGGTACGCCAAACGCCTGGAACGGCACCGCTGCGAAATCCGCCTCGTCCAGCAGATACCGGCGGATGTCCTGGTTCGTGACGAGCCGCTGTCCGCTCGCCGTCCGGTAGCCCGCCAGCGCGAACCGCGCACTGAGATAGATCGCGCCAGCCGGCGCGGTCGCCTCCACTGGCAGCCCCGCCGCCCGCATCGCGCGCACGCCCGCATACAGCGCGTCAAGCCGCTCCTTGAGCCCGCGATTCATGGTGCGGTGATAGTCGGCGATCGCCTCGCCAGACCCCAGCAGGACCGCGGTCGCGACCTGCTCCGGCCGCGGCGCCCACCCGCCCATGTGCACCACGAGATCGCCCATGTACCGCACCACGTCCGGCGGTCCGAGCGCCCACCCCACACGAAGTCCGGTCGCGGCGAACGATTTCGAGATCGCATCCAGCGAGATCGTGTACTCCGCCATCGCCGGACGCAGCGCGACTGGCGTGACGTGCGGGATCGCGCCGAACGTCAGCATCCAGTAGACCTGGTCGTAGAGGAGGTACAGCGGCCGCTCACGCCCCCGCCGCCGCGCGTTCTCCTCCAGCACGAGATCGCAGATCGCGGCCAGGGCGTCCGCGCGGAACATCGTGCCGGTCGGGTTCACCGGCGAGTTGAGGACGAGAAGCCGCGCACCGCGTAGATGTGGTTCGAGGCCCTCCCGCGACGGCAGAAAATCGGCCGCCGCATCGCACGACACCGGGACTTCGGTCGCCCCCACGAGCTGGCAGTAGTAGGAGTTTTGCCACGAGGGCACCGGGAACACGACCCGGTCTCCAGGATCGACGAGCGTGCGGTATGCCGAGTAGAGCACCGGCCGCGCGCCGCTCGTGACGAGAACCGACTCCAGGGGATAGGCGATGCCGAGTCGTTCGCGCGAGAACGTGCGAATGGCCTCACGGAGCGCCGGCATCCCCGGACCGGCCGGATAGTTGGTCTCGCCCGCCCCCAGCGCCGCGATGATCCCATCTCGCAGCACCTGCGGAATCGGGAATTGCCGGGAGTCGAAATCGCCGATCGTCAGGTCGCAGATCTGGCGGCCGCACGCGGTCCTGCTCCGAACGTCGGTCGCGACTTCGAGGATCAGTGAGCCGGCCATCCCGAGCGCGACGGACGACACGCGCGACGGCTGCGGACCAGTCCCCTCCGCCCGCGGCGAGGCGACTGACAAACCCTCGGCTCCGCCCGGCATCCTATCGGGCCGCGAACGCGGCGATCGCGCTCCGCGTGTACTCCGACAGCACAAGCTCGCCACTCATCGCCGCGCGCTCATCCAGGAGCCGCTCCCACGACTCGGTCCCCTGCCAGAAGGTCTCTTTCATCCTGGCCATCGCCTCGGGACTCGATTTGGCGAGCGACTGCGCGAGTGATCCGACGGCCGCATCCAGTGCGTCCCCCTCCCCCGTCACCTGGGCGAAGAGCCCGTGCCGCTCCGCCCAGGCGGCGTCCCGCCAGCTCGCCGCGTCCACCGCGAGCGCCTGAAACGCACCCCGCCCGATCTTCCGCTGGATCACCGGACCGACGACGAAGGGGCCGATGCCGACAGCAAGCTCGCTGAGGCGCACCATCGCGCCCGGCGACGCGATCGCATAGTCGGACGCCGCGACGACTCCCACTCCGCCGCCCACTGCTTTGCCGTGCACGCGCGCGATGATGAACTTGGGACACCGCCGCATAGCCAGGATCAGCCGTCCGAATCCCATGAAGAACTCTTTGCCGGCGGCCGCGTCCGCGATGCGGCGCAGCTCGTCGAACGACGCCCCGGCGCAGAACGGGCCGCCCGGAGAACCGCCGCTCCGGAGCACGATCACCCGCGCGCGCGGGTCGGCGCCCACGGCGTCAATCGACTCCGCCATGCGGCGCAGCAAGGGGCCGGGCAGCGAGTTGCCCTTGGGGTGGCTGAACTGGATGGTCGCGATTCCGTCCAGCGTCCGGACCATGAGGTCGCCCGCATCGCCCGGACTACCGGACACCGCGGAAGGGGGAAAGGATGGCATGGCGTTGGTGAGGGAAGGCAGCAGAGACGAGGCGCGAGCCGCTACTGCGCCAGCACGTGCTCGATGGACGCCGCCACGCGGTCCGCATCGGGCAGCACGGCAGCCAGCAGCACTTCATGGTACGGCATCGGCACGTCCTCCACCGCCAGGCGCTCGACCGGCGCGTCGAGCGACCAGAATGCCGCCTGCGCGATCGTCGCCGCGATCTCGGCACCGAATCCCGCGGTCAGCGTATCCTCGTGCACGATGAGACAGCGGCCCGTCTTCCGCACGCTGGCCAGCACGGCGGTCCGGTCCCACGGTGCCACGGTGCGCAGGTCCAGCACTTCGGCGCGGCCCGCGAACCGGTCCGCCGCGGCCACACACCGGTGCACCATCGCACCCCAGGTGACGAGGGTAATGTCGCTTCCCTGCCGCAGGATCTTCGCGACGCCGAGCGGCAGCACGTACGAGTCACCGGGATACCGCGCGCTCCCGTCACTGGTCATGAGGAGCGACCGATGCTCGAAGAAGATGCTGGGGTTGCGGCTCCGCATCGCCGCGCGCAGCAGGCCGACGGCGTCTGCCGCATTGGACGGCACGAGCACCTGCCATCCGATCGCGTGCGCCCACGTGACTTCGCTGCTCAGTGAATGCCACGGATCGCCCACGTCCTTGCCGAACCCGCCCGGCATCCGCACCACGATCGGCGCCGCGAACCGGTTGTTGGTCCGCCATCGCATCGTGCCGCAGTTATTGAGCTGCTCGGTCGCCGGATCGGCGTACTTCCGGAACTGGATCTCAGCCACCGGCATCAGCCCCGACAGCGCCATCCCGACGGCCCGTCCGATGATGCCCTCTTCCGAGAGGCTCGTGTCGAACACACGCGCATTCCCGAACCGCTTGCGGAGTCCCTCGGTCACGAGGTGCACGCCGCCTTTGACGCCGACGTCTTCGCCGAACACGAGGGCTTTGGGGTTGGCTTCGAGCTCGGACGCCAGCGTGCGCCGCACAGCTTCGGCGAACCGGATCACCGGTCCCTGCTCCGCCGCGACGTCGCTGCCCCCGAGCGCCGCCAGCTCACGTGCGGACAGCCCGCCGACCGTATCGGCGTCGCCCGCCTGTGGCGGCTCGCTGTACACGAATCGCTTCACGGTGTCCGCTTTCGGGGCGGGCCGTCCGCGCGCGGCGGCGAGCGCCGCCCCGACGTCCCGCTCGACGTCATGTTCGAGCGCACCCCACGCCTGCTCGGTCATGACGCCGGGCACGAGATGGGCCCGCAATTTCGGGAGCGGATCCCGCTCCCAGTCGGCCGCAATCTCCTCGTCGCTCCGGTAGCCCTTCTGGTTGTCGGGACCGGAGTGGTTCGAGAGGCGCGGCACCGTGAGCCGGATAAGCGCGGGACCAGCGCCGGCGCGGACATGGCCCACGACTTCCTGCAGGAGGCGCGCGGCCTCCGGAGGGTTGGTGCCGTCGCCGTCCCGCAGAAGGAGGTTGCCGAACGAGGCCAGATTGGCAGCGATGTTGCCGCCCGGGGTCTGCATATCGCCACGCACCGAGATTCCGAGCCCGTTGTCTTCGATGTAGAAGAGCATCGGGAGCGCGAGGGTCGTCGCCATGGTCAGAGCGGCCCAGAACCCGTTGGTCGCGACCGACCCCTCGCCGCCGAGCGCGACGCCGATGCTGCCGGCGTGGCTCGCATCCCCCAGGACGTCGCGATGGTACTGGATCGATTGCGCCCATCCTGCGGTGGGCGTGTACTGGCTGCCGACATCGCCCGACATCGGGAGGACGAGCGCCCCGCGCCGCTTCGGGAGGTTGCACACGACACCGATGTCGCGCCCATCGCTGAACCCGCCGCTCCGGCCGAGCGGACTCGCCAGCGCATCGTCGATCGAGAGACCAAGCGTCAGGAGCAGTGGGCGCGACCGATAGTAGGCACCGGCGCCATCGTGCGCATGATCCACCAGCGTCCCCAGGATGACCTGCGCCATCTCGTGCCCGCGCGCCGAGAATTGGTAGAGCACCTGGTGCTCGCGCGGCACGGTCGCCTTGTTGCGATTCGTCGCCTCCTCGGCGTCGTCGAGCGCCCGCGAGACGAGGACGTAGTACGCTATGCGGCGCCAGTCGGGGCTCGCGGAAGCGGCTGCCGCGGGTGCGGCGCGCCGGCCAGCCGGAAGAGAGTGCGTCGCCATTCCGGGTGGATCCTCAGATCGCCTTGAACAACTCGAACGGTTGGCGGCACTGATCGCAATACATCACCGCCTTGCACGCCGTCGGCCCGAACACGCTCCGCATGGTGGTCGCATGCGATCCGCAGTACGGACAGGCGACCGGCGGCACCCGGCGCTGCAGGAGCACCAGGTCGTCTCTGCCGCTGTCACGCGGGGCACGTCCCGGCGGCGGCGCGATCCCGTACGCCTCGAGCTTGCGCCGTGCGTCCGCGCCAATCCAGTCGGTGGTCCACACGGGGGAATAGACGGTTCGAAGCCGTGCATCCGGCCAGCCGCCGCGCGCCAAAGCGTCTCTAATGTCGTGCTCGATGACCTGCAGGGCCGGGCACCCGGAGTATGTCGGCGTGATCGACACGGTCAGGCGCCCGTCCGCATCGACCTCGACGTCGCGCACGATTCCGAGTTCGACGACACTCAGGACTGGCACCTCGGGGTCTGGCACGCCCTCGAGTGTCGCCCATACGGCTGCGAGATCGTGCGCCGCCGCTACCATTTCGCTCCCGGATACGACCGCTGCAGGATCTGCATCTCCGCCAGCATGATCCCCAGATGTTCGGTGTGGCGGCCGGTCCTGCCGCCGCGCTGCATGTACCCGCTCGGCGGTACGGCAAGCGTGGCGCGTTCGATCACGCCCGTGACCTGCGCGAGCCACTTGGGTTCCGCCGTCGCGAGGTCCGGAATTACCCCGGCACGAACGAGCGTCGCGTCCACATCATCGGCGAGAAACATCTCGCCCGTGTACCGCCACAGCGCGTCGAGCGCCGCCTGCGTGCGGGTGTGACTCTCACTGGTGCCATCGCCAAGGCGGATCACCCACTCGCCGGAATGCCGGACGTGATAGCGGGTCTCCTTGAGGGCTTTGCCGGCAATTCCCGCGAGATCGCCATGACTGCTCGTCGCAAGGCCCTCGAGCCGATAGTAGGCCGCCACGCTGAACAGGAATTGCCGGACGATCGTGAACGCGAAGTCGCCTTTCGGCAGCTCGGCCAGCAGCACGTTGCGGAAGTCGATCGCCTCGCGGAGATAGGCGAGCGCGTCGGCGTCCCGTCCCGCCGCTTCGGCCGCCCCAGCCAGACCGAGGAACAGCGTCGCCTGACCCACGAGATCGAGAGCGATGTTGGCGAGCGCGATGTCTTCTTCGAGAATCGGCGCGTGACCGCACCACTCGGACAGCCGATGTCCGAGTACGAGCCGGTCGTCGCCCAGACGCAGGAGGTACTGGACCAGCGCGGCTTGTACAGGGCCGTCGAGCGCCGGAGCCACAGCCGGGCGGGCGACGGGAGATGCGGTGGAGCGAGCCACGAGCCCGCCGGCTAAACGCGCACGCCGCGCGGCACGCTATAGAACTGCGGGTGCCGGTACGGCTTGTCGTTTCCGGGATCGAAGAACGGCCCACTGTCGGCTGGCGTCGACGCGGTGATCGCGGCGGTCGGCACCACCCAGATGTTCACTGCCTCCCCTCGCCGCGTATACACGTCGCGCGCGTTCTGGAGCGCGCTCTCGGCGTCCACGGCATGCACGCTGCCGGCGTGCTCGAACGGCTCGCCCCGCGGCGGCTGCACGAACACCTCCCACAGCGGCCACTGGCCGTCGGACGGCGCCGGTGTCCCGTCGTCAGCCATCGCTCAGAGCCGACGAATCAATGAATGTCACGCGGCGGCAGGCGCCGCGGCCGCGGTGTGCTTGGCCGCGTACGCGGACGCGGCCTCGCGGACCCACTCTCCGTCGCTGTGTGCCTGCCGGCGCGCCGCGAGGCGCTCCCGGTTGAGCGGACCATCGCCGTGCACCACCCGGCTGAACTCGTCCCAGTCGATCGGGCCAAAGTGCCAGTCGCCGGTGGCCGGATCGGGCCGTAGCTCGGGATCGGGGAGTTTGAGATCGATCGCCACCGCCTGCGCGACGGTGAGGTTCACGAATCGCTGGCGTAGCTCGTCGTTGCCCTTCCGCTTGACACCCCACCGCGTCAACTCCGCGGAGTTCGGCGAGTCCTTGTCCGATGGGCCGAACATCATGAGCGACGGCCACCACCAGCGATTCACGGCGTCCTGCGCCATGCGCTTCTGCTCGGGCGTGCCCGCCGCGAGCGTCGCCATGATCTCGTAGCCCTGGCGCTTGTGGAAGTTCTCTTCCTTGCAGATCCGCACCATCGCCCGCGCGTACGGACCGTACGACGCCTTGGCCAGCATCGTCTGGTTGACGATCGCCGCGCCGTCGACGAACCAGCCGATCGCGCCGATGTCGGCCCACGTCAGCGTCGGATAATTGAAGATGCTGGAATACTTCGCTTTGCCGGTCAGCAGTTGATCCACCAGCTCCGCACGGCCCACCCCGAGCGTCTCCGTGCCACAGTAGATGTAGAGACCGTGGCCCGCTTCGTCCTGCACTTTGGCGAGGAGACCCATCTTGCGCCGCAGCGTCGGCGCACGCGTGATCCAGTTTCCTTCCGGCAGCATCCCGACGACCTCGGAATGCGCATGCTGCGACATCATACGGATGAGCTGCTTGCGATATCGATCGGGCATCCAGTCCTTGGGCTCGATCGTCTCGCCGGCTGCGATTCTGGCCTCGAACTCGGTGATCGCGTCAGGGCTGTCAGGCATGCTTGTAACTCCTCTGTCCGCGTGACGAGATCGGCGCCTGCACCAGCGGCAAGTCCATGTCAGTCAACATGTTCGCGCTGTCGAATTCTACATCCACGTGACCCGCCTGGGCAAGACGAGCCCGCGGCGCGAGCCGCCAGGGTCAGCTGACGCGCGCCGGCGCGTCGCCGGGCTGGGTCTTCTGCATCACCCGGGCCGGAGCCAGCGCATCCGGAGTCTCGCCCTTGAGACCCTGCGCGAGGTCGCTGGTGGTCTCCGGCCGTGTCACGCCCCCTTGCCGGCGAACGAGCGTCAGGATGGTGTAAACCGCCACCGGCTCATCGTGCTGGTTGGTGACTTCGACGTCCCACGCGACCACGCCCTGCGGAATCTGTCCCTCGCGATCCTCCTTCACCGTCTTCTGCTTGCACGTGAGGCGCACCTGGATCGTGTCCCCCACGTAGACCGGCTTCACGAACCGCAGGCTCTCCAGCCCGTAATTCGCGAGGACTGGACCCGGGGCCGGGTCCACGAACAGCCCCGCGGCGGCCGACAGGACGAAATAGCCGTGCGCCACGCGACGCTCGAAGATCGAGTCCTTGGCCGCGATGTCGTCCATGTGGGCGTAGAAGAAGTCGCCGCTGATGCCGGCGAAGTTCACGATGTCGCTCTCGGTCACCGTCCGCCGGTGTGTGTGGAGGGTCTCGCCGATGCGAAGCTCGTCGAAGTACTTCCGGAACGGATGGATCCGGTCCGTCAGCTCCGGCGCCTTGGGCAGCCACTCGCGCGTGACCGCCGACAGCACCGCGGGGGAGCCTTGCAGCGCGGTCCGCTGCATGTAGTGGAGCACGCCGCGCACGCCACCCATCTCCTCACCGCCGCCAGCGCGCCCGGGACCGCCGTGCACGAGATGCGGCAGCGGCGAGCCGTGGCCGGTGGATTCCTTCGCGCTCGTCCGGTCCACGATCATGAGACGTCCGTGAAACGCGGCGGTGCCAGAAACAACGGTGCGCGCCGCCTCGGGATCGGCCGTGAACAGTGAGCCGACCAGCGATCCGCGCCCGAGGTTGGCGAGCGCCACGGCTTCATCGAGCGACGCATACGGCATCACGGTGTTCACCGGCCCGAACGCCTCGATGTCGTGCGGTGCCGTGCGGTCGAACGGCCGGTCATCATAGAGCAGTTGGACCGGAAAGAACGCCCCGCGCTGCGGGTCCGCCCCGACGACGCGCATGCTGTCGAAGCCACCGTACACGAGTTCCGCCGCCTTTCGCAGCTTGTCCACGTTCTGTCCGACTTCACTCACCTGCGTGCGGCCGGCAAGGGGACCCATGCGCACGCCCTCCAGGCTCGGGTCGCCGATGGTAACGCCGTCGAGGCGCTTCTTGAGCGATGCGATGACATCGTCCACCATGCCCTCCGGCACGATGGTCCGCCGGATCGCGGTGCACTTCTGCCCGGCCTTCACGGTCATCTCGCGGACGACTTCTTTGATGAAAAGGTCGAACTCGTCCGTCCCCGGCCGTGCATCCGGCGCCAGCATCGAGAAGTTGAGGGAATCCGCCTCCTGGTTGAACCGGACCGAGTGCTCCACCATCGCCCGGCCGGTCTTGAGCATCTGGCCCGTGGCCGCCGATCCGGTGAATGCGACCGCGTCCTGCTCCCCGACGTGATCGAGAAGGTCGCCCGCGCTGCCGCACAGGAGCTGGAACGCACCAGGCGGCAGGATCCCCGACTCCACCATCGCCTGCGCGACTGCTTCGGTGAGATACGATGTCACGGTGGCCGGCTTGACGATCGACGGCACCCCCGCGAGCAGCGCGGTGGACATCTTCTCCAGCATCCCCCACACGGGGAAGTTGAACGCGTTGATGTGGATCGCCGCGCCCTGGAGCGGCACGCAAATATGGCGGCCGATGAAGGTGCCGCCCTTGGAGATCATCTCCGCCGCCCCGTCCACGTAGAACGTCTCGTCGGGGAACTCGCGCCGGCCGCGGCTCGCGTAGGCGAAGAGGGTGCCAAAGCCGCCATCGATGTCGATCCAACTGTCGGTCTTGGTGGCGCCGGTCGCCTTCGAGATGTCGTAGAACCGTTCCTTGCGCGCCGTGAGATACTGAGCGAGCGCCTTGAGCATGCGGGCTCGCTCATGAAAGGTCATGGCGCGGAGCCTGGGGCCGCCGACCGTGCGCGCGTACGCCAGCACGCCGGCGAAGTCGACGCCACCCGTGCCCGCCTCGCCCACCTGGTCCCCGGTGACGGCGTTGTACAGCGCCGTCGCCTTGCCGGTCCCCTCGACCCACTCGCCGTGCACGTAATTCCTGAGCCGCATCGACCCTGACCTCGAATGTGATTCAGCCGCCGCCATCCTCGAGCCCCTGACTCCTAGTCCCTAATCCCTAGTCCCGTGTTTCCGCTCATTCCACGTCTGATAGACCGGCGCCTGGCGGGTGCGCTCCGCCGGCACCTCCCGTAACGGCTCGCAGGGCACCAGGCCCGCGTGCAGCCGCGCCGGCAGTTCCTGATAGAGCCGGGTCCCCTCGGTCTTCCAGGCCAGCATCTCGTCACTCACATCCTTCACTACTCGCGCCGGATTGCCGACGACGACTTTGCGATCCGGGATCTGCATGTCCGACGGCACGAATGTGAGCGCTCCCACGATGCAGCCCGCGCCCACCACGGCGCGATCCATCACGACGGCGTTCATTCCCACGAGCACGTTGCGGCCGATCCGCGCGCCGTGAATCACGGCGCCGTGACCGATGTGCGCCCCAGCCTCGAGCCACGCATCCACGCCGGGGAAGGAATGAATGACGCAGGTCTCCTGGACGTTGCACCCGTCTTCGATGACGACGCCCCCCCAATCCCCGCGGATCACCGCGCTGGGCCCCACGTACACGTCGCGCCCGATGATCACGTTGCCGACGACGGTCGCCCGTGGATGCACGAACGCCGACGCGTGCGCCACGGGACGGATACCCTCGAAGGCGAAGAAGTTGGACACGGCGTCTGCGGGCGCGCCGGTCATACGCGCTCGATGATGGTCGCCATTCCCTGCCCGACTCCAACGCACATCGTCGCGAGCGCGTAGCGCCCGCCTGTCGCCTCCAGCTCCCGTGCCGCCGAGAGGATGAGCCGCGCGCCACTCATGCCCAGGGGATGGCCGAGCGCGATGGCACCGCCGTTGGGATTGACGCGCGGATCATCATCCCTGAGCCCCAGCTCGCGCAGGCACGCGATCGCCTGCGACGCGAACGCTTCGTTGAGTTCGATCACGTCGATCTGCGACAGCGTGAGGCCCGTGCGGGCCAGCACCGCCCGGGTGGCGGGTACCGGGCCCATGCCCATGATGCGCGGCTCGACGCCCGCCGCGACGGTCGCCAGCGACCGGGCGAGCGGGTTGAGCGAGAACTCCTTCACGGCGCCCTCCGACGCCACGAGCAGCGCGGCCGCACCGTCGTTGATCCCGGAAGAGTTCCCCGCGGTCACCGACCCGCCCGCCCGGAACGCGGGCTTGAGCCGAGCCAACGCTTCGAGGCTCGTGTCCGGACGAATGAACTCATCGTGCTCGAACCGCCGGACTTCGCCGCGTTTGTCCCCCGGCACGTCGACGGGCGTGATCTCCGTCGCGAACCGCCCACGCGCCCGCGCCGCGGCCGCCCGCCCCTGCGTCAGGCACGCGAACCGGTCCTGGTCCTCCCGCGACACATGGAATTCGGTGGCGACGTTCTCGGCGGTCTCGCCCATCGCGTCCACGCCGTACTGCTGTCGCATGCGCGGATTCACGAACCGCCAGCCGATGCTGGTGTCGAACAGTTGCGCGTCGCGCGCAAACGCCTTGCCGCTCTTCGATAGCACGTAGGGCGCCCGCGTCATGCTCTCGACGCCGCCCGCGATATACAGGTCGCCGTCCCCGAGTCGTACCCCGCGTGCGGCATGTCCGACGGCGCTCAGTCCAGAAGCGCAAAGGCGGTTGATGGTCTCCCCGGGCACCGATACCGGAAGCCCCGACAGCAGCGACGCCATCCGCGCGACGTTGCGATTGTCCTCACCCGATTGGTTCGCGCATCCCATGATGACGTCGGTGACACGCGAGGGGTCGAGGCCGGGATGCCGGGCGAGCAGCCGCTGGATGACCAGCGCCGCCATGTCGTCCGGCCGGACGTCGCTCAGGCTCCCGCCGAACGAACCAATCGGCGTGCGAACGCCGTCGATGATGTATGCCTCACCCATCCTGGACATTCTCCGGCTGCATCTCGCGTTGTGTGCGGTACACGGTCCCGCGAAACAGGGCGACGACGGCGCCGTGCTGGTTGCGGACGATCACGCGATAGAACGCCAGGCGGCCGCCGACGCCCTCCTCGGCCGCGACCGCGGTCAGGACATCACCCAGCGCCACCGGCGCCACGTACGAAATGCCGTTCTCCACACTCATCGACACACGCCCGTGGGTGTTCGACGCGAACGCCAGCGCGCTATCGGCCAGCGAATACGTGACACCCCCGTGGCAGACGCCGAAGCCATTGAGCATCTCGCGGCGGACGGTCGCGCGCACGGTACACGCCGCCGGCGCCAGCGCGACGACTTCCACGCCCAGCCACGCGCTGAACCCGTCGCTCACCCGCATGGCGCCCACGAGCCGCTCCGCGCGCGCCTGCGCGTCCTCCGCGACGATCTCGCCTGGCAATGGGGTCATGTGAACCGCCGCCCCTCCCGGACCATCCGCTTGAGTAACGCACTCGGACGGTACCGGTCCTCTCCGTATTCCTGCTCCAGGGCGGTGAGCCTCGTGAGCACCCGGTCCAGGCCCATGTCGTCCCCCCAGGCGAGCAATCCCTTGGGGTAATTTACTCCCTTCAGGACCGCCAGATCGACGTCCGCGGGCGAGGCGACGCGCCAGAGCACGGCATCGACGGCCTCGTTGATCAGCATGACGAGGATGCGCTCGAAGATCTGGCCGCCAAGCTCGCGATCCTCCCGCGGCTTCGGCCGCGCGGCGCCTTCGCGATAGTCGTAAAACCCGCGTCCGGTCTTCCGCCCCAGCATCCCCGCGTCGACCAGCCGCTGCTGGGTGATGGAAGGCTTGTAGCGCGGGTCGTAGAAGAACGCCTCGAAGATCGACCGCGTGACCGCGAAGTTGACGTCGTGGCCGATCAGGTCCATCAGCTCGAAAGGGCCCATCCGGAATCCGCCGATCTCGCGCATCGCCCAGTCGATGGTCGCCACATCGGCGACGCCCTCGTCGTTGAGCCGGAGCCCCTCGCCGTAAAACGGACGCGCGATCCGGTTGACGATGAACCCCGGCGTGTCGCTCGCGAGCACCGTGGTTTTGCCCCAGCCATCGACCAGCGCGCGCACCTCCGCCGTAATCTCTGGGGACGTCCCCAGCGCGGGAATGATCTCTACCAGCGCCATGACCGGCGCGGGATTGAAGAAGTGCACGCCGAGCACGCGCTCGGGACGGGCGCACGCCGCCGCGATCGCCGCCACCGGCAGCGACGAGGTGTTGGTCGCCAGGATGCATTCCGCCGGCACCACCCGTTCCAGCCCGGCGAACAGGTCCCGCTTGATGCCCAGCACCTCGACGACGGCTTCGATTACGAGCGCGCAGCCGGCGACGGCGTCGAGCCCCGCTCCCGAGGGTGCATGGTGCCAGTCGATGCGGGCGATGGCGGCCGTCCCCGCAATGCTCTCCAGCCGCTTCTTCTCGACGTCACGCTGGATGGCGCGGTCGACGCCGGATTTGCCGCGCGCGAGCGCCTCGGTGCTCGTGTCCACGACGACGACCGGGTGCCCCGCGGTGGCCGCGATCTGTGCGATCCCGCTGCCCATGGCGCCGGCACCGACGATCCCGATGCGCGCGCCACGCGTGATGGGCATGGACGCTACCGGCCGGTGAACGACGGCGCGCGCTTCTCCTGAAAGGCCCGCACGCCTTCCGTGTGATCCGACGTGCGGCCAGCCTCCCGCTGCAGTCTCGCCTCGAGCGCCAGTTGCGCCTCGAGGTCGCTCCCCAGCGACGCGTTGAAGGCGCGCTTGATCAGCCCGAGCGCACGCGTGGGCTGGCCCGCCAGTTGCCGCGCGAATCTACCCGCTGTCTCCATGAGGGCCTCGGCGGGCGCGACGTCGTGAATCATCCCCCAGTCCTTGGCCTGCTGTGCGGCCACCTTGCCACCCAGCATCGCGAGACTCGTCGCGCGCGCCAGCCCGACGAGCCGCGGCAGGAAAAAGGTGCCGCCGTTGTCGGGAATCAGCCCGATCTTCACGAACGCCTGAATGAACGACGCCTCGGCCGACGCGATCACGAAATCCGCCGCCAGCGCGATGTTGGCGCCGGCCCCCGCCGCCACGCCGTTGACCGCCGCCACTACTGGCTTTTCGAGCCGCCGGATCGCCAGGATCAACCCGTTGTAGCCGACGACGATGTCTCCGATGTCAGGCACGGGTTTGCCCGGTGGCGGCGCCGCCTCGGCCAGATCCTGCCCCGCACAGAACGCCCGCCCCGCACCCGTGAGCAACACCGCGCGCACCGTGGCATCGGCCCCCGCACCCTCGAAGGCCTGGCGCAGTTCGGTGACCATCCCCCGGTTGCAACTGTTGAGCACTTCGGGCCGGTTCATTGTCAGCGTCAGGACCCCCGCGTCGGCGCTGCGGAGGATGAACCGATTGTCCATGTGCACCTCGCGGGTCCCTCGGTAAGGACGCAGCCGCCGGCCGGCAGCCGCGCGACCGAAGATTAACGGGGCGGAGCCGCCCCGGCATCCGCTCCGGTGTGCGTGCCGGTGCCAGCCCGGGGGTGCACCGCTCGAGCGCGGGTCACCCGAAGCGGCAGACGTCCTCGACGCTGATGTTCCCGCCGCACAGGAAGAGCACCACGTGGTCGTTGGGCCCGAACCGGTCCCGCAACCGCTCGGCTGCGGACAGCGTGCAGGAACCCGCCGGCTCGACCAGCAGCTTGGTCCGTTCGAGGAGAAACCGCATCGACGCGACCGCCTCCGTGTCGCTCACCACCGTTACCAACTCCACGTACCGCTGCACGGCAGCGAGTGTCTCCGGCGACGCCGCGGGTGCGCCGAGGGTCCGCGCGATCGACGTGACCGCAGGCAGGGTGATGACATCGTTCGCCGCCAGCGCCTGCGCCATGCAGTCGGCGCCCTCGGTCTCCACACCCCAGATCCGCGCAGCGGGCAGCCGCTCCTTCACCGCGGTGGCAATGCCCGCAATCAGCCCCCCGCCGCCGATGCTGACGAAGACATCGGTGAGCTGCGGGCAGTCGTCGGCGATCTCGAGCCCCGCCGTCCCCTGGCCCGCCATGACGAGCGGATCGTTGAACGGATGGACCGCCACCCAGCCCTTGGTCCCGTACTCCTCCATCGCCGCGAACCCGTCGAGCGACGTCGGGGTGAACGACACCTCCCCGCCGTACCCGAGCGTGGCATCCACGTAGTTCGCCGGTGTCGCCTTGGGCATGAAGATCAGCGCCCGCATCCCGAGCGTGTGGGCCGCGTACGCCACCGCCTGGGCGTGATTGCCGCCGCTCATCGCCACGACGCCGTGCCCGCGTGCACCGTCCGGGATGCACAGCATCTTGTTGAACGCGCCACGCACCTTGAAGGCCCCGGTTTTCTGAAACACCTCGGCCTTGAGGTAGACGTTGGTCCCCAGGCGCCGGCTGAGTGTCTCGCTCCTCATGAGGGGCGTGCGTTTGAGGTAGGGCGCGATCCGCACCCGCGCGGCCTCGATGTCGGAAAGCGTGACGGGGTCGAACGTCGTCTGAGCCGGCATGTCCATCCCTATTGAATCTGCGAACCGCGCCGGGCCGTGTTTGTGCCCGGCTATCTGCCGGCGGAACCGCCGGCCTCACGTCAATCATCACCAGGCGTCACGCCCCGCGCGAGTGGATTCCTGCACTCCGGCCGCCAGGGGCGACGGCGCGGCGGGCTGTCGGACGTCGCGCTCGGACGCCAACTTCGAGGCAGTGGCCAACACCGCGAGCATCTACAATTTCGACATTGAGCTGTCGGACGTCGACCGCCATGTCTACGAGTCACTGCATCTGCGCGTGGCGCGGCATCCGTCCGAGACGGAGGCCTTCCTCCTCGCCCGGGTCCTCGCCTACTGCCTCGAGTACACCGAAGGCATCACCTTCGGGCACGGGCTCGCCGAGCCCGGTGAGCCGGCGCTCGCGGTGCGCGATCTCACGGGAGCGCTCCGCGTGTGGATCGACATCGGCGCGCCCGACGCGGAGCGCCTGCACAAAGCCAGCAAGCTGTCGCCACGTGTCGTGATCTATACCCACAAGGATCCCGCACTGCTCGCCCGGCAACTCGCGGGCGAACGCATCCACCACGCGGAAGCTCTCGAGCTCTATGGACTGGACCGCGAGTTCCTCGCTGCGCTGGCCGCCCATCTCGCCCGGCGAACCGCATTCGCCCTTACCGTCACGGAGCGGGAGTTGTATCTCACGGTCGGTGATGTCACACTGACGAGCCGCGTCGATCGCGTCCCGATCGGCGCAGGCATCCCGTAGACCCGACTGCCTCTCGCGGCGCCAGCAGGGGGCCTTGTCTTGTCAAACAGTCGTTTCATACGCATGTTAGAACCCGCGTTCGGGCATGATCTCACCTGAGACCCCGGTCGCCCTCACGCCTTCCGCTGCCCGCGATCGCCACTATGCCCCGTAAGCAGCTATCCGTCATCATCGCCGTTATCCTGGTGCTCGCGATCGGTATCGTGTGGTTCGTCACGACCCGGCCCGGGGACCTCACGCTGACCGGGATCGTGACTACCGACGACGTGGTCGTCAGTCCCCTGGTCGGCGGCCAGATCGAGACGATGTTCGTCAAGGAAGGCGATTCCGTCGCGCCGAACGAGATCCTGGCGCGGCTGGTGCCTCTGGAGCTTCAAGCCGATACCGCCTACTACTCGCACAGCACCGCCGAAGGCGCGGTCCGCGTCCAGGAAGGCGAAGCGTCGGTCCGGCTGCAGACGATGCAGACGCAGGAAGGGATCTCGCAGGCGTCATCGACGCTTGCCGCCGCGGTGGCCCAGCAGTCCGAAGCCGCCGCCAACCTGTCGAACGCCAAGACGGTGCTCGACCGCTACGAGGTGCTGGGCCGCGCCGGTGCCGTCGCCCAGCAGGACCTCGATCAGCAGCGGACGGCGTATTCCGTCGCCAAGGCCCGCGCCGAGGCGGCGGACAAACAGGTCGGCGCACAGCGCGCCGCCCTCGCGCTCGCCGAGGCGGCGGCCGAGCAGGTGGCGATCAAGCGCAGCCAGTTGGGTGCCGATCGGCAGCAGCGGCAGGCCGCCGCCGCGCAGCAAGCCAAGGCGGACGTGCGGCTGGCCTATACGCAAATCCGTTCGCCCATCCGGGGTTTCGTCGACGTGCGTGCCGCGCTCGGTGGCGAGGTGGTCAACGCCGGGCAGCCGATCGTGACGCTCATCAACCCGGATTCGCTCTGGGTGCGCGCCGACGTCGAGGAGACGTACATCGACCGCATCCGCCTCGGTGACACCCTCACGGTGCGCCTCCCCTCCGGGACGGAACGACAGGGCACGGTCTTCTACCGCGGCGCCGACGCCGGCTTTGCCACGGCGCGCGACGTCAGCCGGTCCAAGCGCGACATCAAGACGTTCGAGATCCGCCTGCGGGTCGACAACCACGACCGGCGGCTCGCCGTCGGCATGACCGCCTACGTCCTGGTCCCACCGCCGAAGCGATCATGAGCGAGATCGCCGTTCGCCAGATCACGAAGACGTTCGGCACGTTCACGGCCGTCGACGCGATCTCCTTCGAGGTCGGAGCGGGAGAGATCCTCGGGCTTCTGGGCCCCAACGGCGCCGGAAAGTCCACCCTGCTCCGCATGCTCACGACGCTCATCGAGCCGACGTCCGGCACCGCGGTGATCGCCGACGCCGACATCGTCGAGCGCCCGGACGAGGTCCGCCGCGCCATCGGCGTGATCGCGCAGGCCATGACCAGCGACCAGGAGCTGACGCCGCGCGAGAACCTGAGCATCTTCGCGAAGCTCTACGGAGTTCCCTCCGAGAAGCGCAACCGGCTCATTGACGAGTTGCTGGCCGCGGTCGAGTTAAGCGCCTGGGCCGACAAACCCGTCAAGCAGTTGTCGGGCGGAATGCGCCGCCGCGTCGAGATCGCGCGCGCCCTCGTGCACGAGCCACAGATCTTCTTTCTCGACGAGCCGACCACCGGACTCGATCCCGTGTCCCGCACGGGCGTCTGGGACATGCTGCGGCGCATCAAGGCGGAACGCGATCTGACGGTACTGCTCACCACGCACTACATGGACGAGGCGGACAAGCTCTGCGACCGCATCGCGATCGTCGATCATGGCAAGTTGATCGCGCTCGACTCGCCGATGCGCCTCAAGGCCGCCGTGTCGGGCGTCTCGACGGTCGAGGTGAGTTTCGGCGGTACGCCCGCCGATTGGCGCGGGCGGCTCGCGGGCCTGCCAGGCGTCGACAGCGTGACGGGCGATGGATCGCAGTTCCGGCTGACGTCGCACGCCGGGGCCGCCACGACAGGCGCCGTGCTCGCCGAAGCCGCGGATCGCGGCGTCACGGTCGAATCGATCAGCGTCGCCAATACGACGCTCGACGACGTGTTCCTGCATTTCACCGGACGCCAGCTCCGGGATCAACTCCAGGGACCGTCGATGGCCGACAGCCCCTTCATCCTGCGCCGCTGACCGGATCCGCGATGCTGCGCATCTGGGCCATGGTCGAGCGGGATCTGCGACGGTTTCGCAAGAGCCCGATGCTCATCGTGATGTCGCTCGTGCTCCCGCTCTTCCAGCTCGTGATCCTGGGATACGCGTTCGGCGGCACGGTGCACCACCTCCGCGTGGGCGTCATCGATCAGGACGGCGGTCTCCCGGCCGTCAAGCTGCGCGAGCTGACGGTGGCCGTCGCCGGCAACGCGAAGACGTTCGAGACGATCAGCTACTCCGATCCGGGCACCGCACTCGCCGACCTCCGCGCCGGCCGGCTCAACGGCGTGCTGACGATCCCGCCCGGCTTCTCGCGCCGCGTGCTGGCCAAGGACGCGCCCCACATCGCCCTGATCGAGGACAACACCGACAACTTCGTGACGAGCGCACTCTCCGGAAGCATGTCGGGGATGGTGGACGCCTACAACGAAGACCAGCCCGGCGCCGCACGCATCCCGTCGCAGGCCCGACTCGACGTGGTCGAGGTCTACCCGTTCGTCCCGTACATCCAGTACCTGCTGTCGGGCACGATCCTGCTCGCGATCTTCACGATGGTCATGATCGGTGGCGGGATCATCTTCATCGACGACAAGGCGCGCGGCCTCCACGAGGGCTACCTCGTCACGCCAATCAGCAAACTGGAACTGATCCTCGGCTTCGTCATCTCGGGCGCGATCAAAGCGGTGCTCGCGGGGACGGTCCTAATGACGCTCGGCTCCATCATCGCTGGCATCCCCGATCCGCTCGCGCCGCTCCGGCTGTTCCGGCTCCTCATCGTCGTTATCGTCACATCGCTGGCACTCGTCAGCATGATGTTCATGATCATGGTACGGATGAGCGACCCGCTCGTCCCGCGGGCACTCTTCGGCGTCCTCAATACGCTGCTCTATTTCCCGAGCGGTGCTGTCTACCCGCAGCAGGCTTTCCCGCCCTGGATGCGCGCGCTGGCCAGAGTGGACCCGTTCACCTATGGCGTGCACGCCTTCAAGTGCCTGCTGCTCAAGAATACGGGCTTCGCCGCGATCGGCCCCGACCTCGCCTTTCTCGGCCTGTTCACGGTGGCGTCGATGACCATCGCCACGCTGTTGTTCCGCCGAACGCTGTGAGAGACGGGCCGTGAGACACGGACATGCGCGGCTGCTCCGGGCGGCAATCCGGCCCCATGACCCCCACGGCGAAGGTACGGCCACACGGGAGCGCCTGCTCAATACCGCGATCCGGCTCTTCTCGCAGCGTGGCTTCGAGCACGTGGCGGTTCGTGACATCTGCCGGGAGGCCGGCGCCAACCTCGCCGCGGTGAACTACCACTTCGGCGACAAGCTGGGCCTCTACATGGCGGTGGTCGACGTGGCGGTCGGGATCGCGCTCGAAGTCAACGCCCTCACAATGCTCCCCGGCACGATCCACTCCGCCGAAGAGCGTTTCCGCCACTACGTGCACGTGTACGTCGGGCAGTTAATGAATGTCGATGCCCGGACGTCCTGGTGCCACGAGCTGATTCAGCACGAACAGGTCGATCCCACTCCGGCGGCGAATGTCTTCTTCGAGAAGGCCATCCGTCCGCGGATCGCCTATCTGGGAGGGGTCATCGCCGAGTTGATCGGCTGCCCGCCGGACGACACGAGAGTGTCACGCAGCGTCGCGGGCGTGCAGGCACAATGTCTCTTCTACCGCCCTGACCCCTTCCGCGTCGCCGTGCTCGGTGAGTGGCCCGTCCGCGGCGACTCACCCCGCGCCGTCGCCGACCACATCATCGCGTTCTCCCTGGCCGGCATCCGCGCCATCAGGTGATGCGCGGGACGATCTCCGGCTGATCGAACCGGTGTCCGCAGAACCGGCACTTCACCGCGGCCGCCTTCACGCTCTCCGCGCAATCCGGACAGACCTTGGTGTCGGCCTTCGCGGAGGGGATCAGCACCACGATGATCAGCGCGAACGGCCCCAGGAGCGCGCCGAGCATCGCCCAGCGGAAGACATTGTGCCCCCGGCGTGCGGCGAAGTACGCCGTCGCAAGCGCGAAGACGAACGACAAAAAGGTCGTCACCCACAGGGTTGCCATGAGGTGCGACTGGATCGCCGCCAACTGCGCCTGCAGCGACTCCACCTGTGTCGGCAGATCGTCCATCGGGCACCTCTCCCCTGAAGGCAGTCCGCCCCGGAGGTCTGGCAGACGGACCGGCTCACCGTCCAGCTAGCGTAAGCTACGCGCCGTTTGCGCAAACCGGAGGACGCGTGACGGACGATCCGGTGGCGCCTGACCCGATCATGACGAAGACGTCATGATGGGCGACCCCCGCGCCCGCGGGCCTGAAGGCGGTCCTGCACAAAATCACTGTCGCAATGGGCTGTCATCCCATATTCTGTGAGGCACCCATGCAGCCGGCCAACGGGCACCCCCTCACGATCCCCGACTCCATCGATGGCACTGGCATTCGCCGCAGTGTCCTCGAGGACCTCGCGCTCAAGACGATCTTCGTCGAGGGCGAGGTGTCCGTGCGTGTCCTGGCCGACCGGATGGGAGTCGGATTCGCCGTCGCGGAAGATCTCTTCCAGCGGCTACGGAAGCGGAAGCTCTGCGACGTCACTGCGATGGACGGTCTCGTCCCGCGCATCACGCCCAACGGCAACGGTGCCGCCCGTGCCCTCGAGCTACTCGCCGCGAACCAGTACGTCGGCCCGGCACCCGTCTCCCTCGCCGACTACGTGCACCGCGTCCGCGAGCAGAGTGTCGGACTGGTCGAAGTGGGCGCCGCCGACGTGGACCGTGCATTCGAAAAGCTGGTCCTCGGACCCGACCTTAGGAAGCAGCTCGGCATCGCGATCCTGGCGGCGCGATCCATTGTTCTGTACGGCCCCAGCGGAACGGGAAAGACCGCGATCGCGGAGCTGATTCCGGATGTCTATCAGGGCGGCGTCTGGATTCCTTACGCGGTGGAGCACGACAGCCAGATCATCACGGTCTACGACCCGACGGTGCACCGCCGGATCGAGCGCCCGCCAAACCAGAATAACGATCGCCGGTGGGTGCTCTGCGAACGGCCGCGCGTCACGGTAGGCGGAGAGCTGACGATCGAGATGCTCGATCTGCAGTTCAATCCCACCAGCAATGTCTATGTCGCGCCGCTGCAAATGAAGGCCAACAACGGCGTGCTGATCGTCGACGACTTTGGGCGCCAGCGCATCCCGCCCGAGGCCCTGCTCAACCGATGGATCGTGCCGCTCGATCGCAAGATCGACTTTCTCACGCTCCGCGGCGGCAAGAAGTTCGAGATGCCGTTCGACTGCCTCGTGATCTTCTCGACGAACCTCGAGGCGGCCGGCGTCTTCACGCTCAATCACGAGACGTCGGCCCTCAACGACGATGCGTTCCTGCGGCGCATCCCCAACAAGATCCGCCTCGACTTCGTGTCCGACGACGAGTTCCGCGAGATCTTCCGCGGCGTCTGCACGGATTTCAAAGTGCCCTACGATGGCGCCATGGCGGACCATCTCATGATGTACCTCCGGAGCGACCTCCAGCAGCAGCTCCGCCCCTGCTACGCCCGCGACCTCGTGCAACAGGTCTGCTGGGAAGCGCAGTTCGAAAAACGACCGCCTGTGCTGGACTGGCCGTCGCTCACCCGAGCTTGCCACACGTACTTTCTGGCGTCCGGAGTGGTCAGGTAACAGCGAGTTGAGCGATCAAGCTCCTCGTCCACTTCCTACCTGAAGCTCTTGGTCTACTTTCTACTTTCTACTTTCTACTTTCTGTACCGCTACTCTCTATCTTGAAACTCAGCAGGCGAGCGTCTCCCGTCTGTCAATTCACGACGGAAAACGCAGAGTGTAGCAAGACCGAAAGTAGAAAGTAGAGGGTAGCAAGTAGCCCCCCACCAACTCTTTGCTTACGAGACCTCTGTGGATATCGGATTCATCGGCCTCGGCAGCATGGGCCACGGCATTGCGGCCAATCTCGTCAGAGCCGGACACAACGTCCGCGTCTGGAATCGTTCCCGCGGGCCCGTCGACGAGCTCGCACGACTGGGTGCGCACGGCGTCGCCGCCGCCCGCGACGCGTTCACGGGCGACGCAGTCTTCTCCATGCTCGCCGCCGACGATGTCGTCCGCTCGGTCATCATCGATGAAGGCCTCATCGCCCGGGGGCCCCGCGGCCTCGTGCATGTCAACCTCGCGACGATCTCGGTCGCCCTCGCGCGAGAGTTGGCCGAGCTTCACCGCGCACGCGGGATCGGGTACGTCGCCGCGCCCGTATTCGGCCGGCCGGATGTGGCGGCCGCCGGGAAGCTGCACGTCCTCGCCGCCGGCGACCCGGCCGCAATCGCGCGCGTCCAACCGCTGCTCGACACGATCGGCCAGAAGACGTGGCCGGTGGGCGCCGAACCCCACCGCGCCAATGTCGTCAAGATCGCGGGCAATTTCATGATCGCCTCCGCGATCGAGACGATGGGCGAAGCCGCCGCGATGGCGGAGGGCTATGGCGTCACCGCCGCCGAGCTGCTGGACGTGCTGACGAACGCGGTATTCCCGGCGCCCGTGTACAAGAACTACGCGGGCATCATCGCGGCCCAGCGCTACGAACCGGCGGGCTTCAAGCTCGCCCTGGGGCTCAAGGACGTGCGCCTGGCGCTCGCAGCCGCGGACGCGGTCAACACCCCGCTGCCGTTCGCCAGTGTGCTGCGCGACAACCTGCTGGAAGCGGTCGCTCACGGCGATTCTGAGCTCGATTGGTCAGCGATCGCCGACGTCGCGCGGCGGCACGCCGGCCACGAAGGCCGGCACGGCAGCAATCCGGCGCCGGCCTGACCGCGCCTCACGGGCGCCCGCGAGCGGCATGAGCAGATCGGCTGCCGAGACGCCACCCGTCCGTATGCATTCGGTTGCGCTGCTCGGCATCCCGTACGACGCCGCCTCCTCGTTCCTCCGCGGACCGGCCGCGGCGCCCCCCGTTATCCGCGCCGCGCTGCTCTCGGACTCCACGAACGGGTGGAGCGAATCCGGGATCGATGTCCGCGGCGGCGGCGCGCTCCGCGACGCGGGCGACGTCGCGCTCGATCAGGGTAGCGACGTCCGGGCGCCGATCGAGTCCGCGGTGCAGTCCATCCTGGGCAGCGGCGCCCGGCCGCTCTGCCTGGGCGGCGACCACTCGGTCACATATCCCGTCTTACGCGCTGTCCGGCGCCAGTACCCGAGGTTGTCGCTGCTGCACCTCGACGCACACTCCGATCTCTACGACGCGTTCGAGGGAGACCGGCTCTCGCACGCCTGCCCCTTCGCCCGGATCATGGAGGAGCGGCTCGCCGACCGGCTGGTGCAGGTCGGGATCCGCACCATGAATCCGCACCTTGAGGCCCAGGCGGACCGGTTCGGCGTCGAGGTGATCACGATGGATGACTGGGACGACGCATCCGAGATCTCGTTCGATACGCCGGTCTACGTATCGGTGGACATCGACGTCCTCGACCCCGCGTTCGCGCCCGGCGTCTCGCACCGCGAACCAGGCGGCCCCTCTGTGCGCGATGTTCTGCGCGTGCTTCGTCGCACGCCGGGCGACTTCATCGGGGGGGATGTCGTCGAGTTCAACCCAGCGCAGGACCCCACTGGTGTGACCGCCTGGGTTGCCGCGAAAATCGTGCGCGAGTTGGCGGCGCGGCTCATGACCGCGACGCCCTGACCGTCAGTCCTCGCTGCGCACCGCGGAACTCGGCAATGCTTTCCACGCCTCATCCGCGTGGGCCGGCAACTCCCCCTGGTGTCGCAGAAACGTCGCGATGGCCCAGCGCTGCTCCGGCGATAGGGTCTGCGCGTAGGATGGCATGCCGGTGAGCCGGATGCCGTGTGTGATCTTCCAGTACGTTTCCGCGATGGAATCGTCCGTCACGTCATGCTTCGCAAACTGCGGTGGCGGCTGATAGAGGCCTTTGGCGATCGGCGACGGCTCTCCGTCCGACGTCCCATGGCAGGCCGCGCAGTGCGTCCCGTACAGCCGTACGCCGCGGGTGAGCGTCGAATCGTTGACGGGCAGTGGGTCCGACAACCCCTGTATCCCGCGGTCGATCGCCGCGTTGAGCGCTCGCTTGGCGATCCACCGTTCGACAACCGGCGGTTTCGCGTCGGCGTTCGCGGGTATCATGCCCTCTACGAGGGCGGCGTAACCGAGTATCAGCAGCAAAACGGGGGTCGCGATGGCGGTCGCGAGAATCACGGTCGCCTTGCGAGGTTGATCTGGCATCGAGGGGAGTGAGAAGGAAGAAGGGCGAAGGATGACAGCGTGTCGGGAACGAAAGCTACGGGACCGAACCCCGCCTCGCACATACGGCACGCCGCCCGGCGGCGCGATGGCCGGCGGGCGGCGTCTACATCGAGCGGTCGCTGCGCCGCGATCTAGTGCAGGTCCGCACGGACCTCGGTGTCGGACTGCCCCAGTGCCAGTTGCGCCTTCGGCACATGAACCGCCGCGAAGATCGCCGCATGCTGGATCGCCCAGTCCAGCGCATAATCGGCCACTTCCTCCCAGCCCGGCAACCCAAGCGTGTAGTGCGAGCGCTCGGGGTACTCCTTGAGCGCCGTGATCGCCTTCGACTTGCTGTATAGTTTGAAGTTCGCCTTGGTGACCGAGGCCGGGACAACGTGGTCCCTGCCCCCGGCGATCAGCAGCAGCGGCGCACGCGTGTCGTTGTGGAAATTGACGGTCGTCGCTGCGTGCGGATTGAAATTCGCGAGGCTGGCCTGGAAGAGCACGTGGTCCGGACCCGGCACCGCGTAGCGCTCATACACCACCTGTGACTCCACTTCGCTCAGTGTGTTGGTGAACGCGTAGTGGAAATGCTCCGCCGAGATCGGCAGCGCCCGATGGTTGTTGGCAGGGTTGCTCAGCACCGGGAACGCCACCCGCAGCGTCGAAAGTGGCAGCGTCAGGATGCCCTTCACAGGAGCAGGATCGATGGCCACGCCTGCCGCGCCCAGGCCCCGATCCAGGAGCATCTGCGTGAAGAGCCCACCGAAGGAATGGCCCATGATGATCGGCGGGGTCTCGAGATCCCGGATGATCCGATCGTAATGATCGACGATGTCCGCGACGCCCAGGCCGGCGATCGCGGAGGGATCGCGGCGCAGGGCCTCGATGTCACCCTCCATGCCCGGCCAACTGCGCGCGATCACTTTGTACCCTCGCTCTCGATATCGCGCTACCCAGTGCTCCCAACTGAGCGCGGTCATCCACAAGCCGTGGATCAGCACAACCGTGTCCGCCGCCCGGGAATCGGAAGTCGGTCCTGTCATGGCTCGCTCCTGTGTGTGCATCCGCCGAAAGGGCCACCGCCCAAGCGCCCTCTCGATATGATAGCACCCCGCTGAATCCGGGCGCCCAGCGCATGTAACGGCCTCGTCTAAACGGTGTCGAATTCGCTTCCACTCGTTCGACGATACCCTGGAGCCTAGCTTTCGCCGGTCGGAATCACCGGGGGCTCGGCTCACCAACCCCGACCACACGAGGCCTGACCATGCGTTTCATGATGCTGATGATCCCCAAGGGCTACGAATCCGCGAAGCCCGGCACCTTGCCCGACGCCAAAGCCGTGTCGAACATGATGAACTACAATGAATCGCTCGGGAAGGCCGGCGTGCTGCTCGCGCTGGATGGGCTCCACCCCCCGTCGATGGGGGCCCGCGTCACCTTCAAGGGCGGCAAGCCCACGGTCACCGACGGCCCGTTCGCCGAGGCCAAGGAGGTCCTCGGCGGCTACTGGATGCTCCAGGTGAAATCGAAGGCCGAAGCCATCGAGTGGGCGTCACGCTGCCCCGCGTCGGACAACGAGACCATCGAGGTCCGCCAGGTGTTCGAGATGTCCGACTTTCCGTCCGACGTCCATGAAGTCGCGGCACAATTCCCGGAGAGCAGGGCAGCGGCCGCCGTGAAGGCACTGGGGTAGCCCCCTGGCCCGGCCCCCAGAGGTACCGCAACCCGCCGGGGTAGACGACCCGGCGGCGACACATCGGGCGATCGAGGCGGTGTGGCGCATCGAATCGGCGAAGCTCATCGCGGGCCTGTCCCGGATCGTCCGTGATGTCGGCCTGGCCGAAGATTTGGCGCAGGACGCATTCGTCGCCGCGCTGGAGCAATGGCCCGCCTCGGGCGTCCCTGACAAGCCGGGTGCGTGGCTTATGGCCACCGCTCGCCATCGCGCGATCGATGCGATCCGCAGCAGCAAACGGCACCAGCAGAAGCACGAACAGCTCGGTCACGAGATCGACTCGCAGCAGGAGTCCACGGTCTCGGATCTCATGACGTCCATCGACGACGACGTCGGCGATGACCTACTCCGCCTCATGTTCACGGCGTGTCACCCGGTCCTCTCGACCGAAGCCCGCGTCGCACTGACGCTGCGTTTGCTGGGCGGGCTCACCACCGAGGAGATCGCACGCGCGTTTCTCGCGCCGGTCGCGACCGTCGCCCAGCGGATCGTCCGTGCGAAACGCACACTCACCGAGGCCAGGGTCCCGTTCGAGGTTCCGCGAGGGGCGGATCGCGCGGCACGACTGTCGTCGGTGCTCGAGGTTCTCTACCTGATCTTCAACGAGGGGTACTCGGCGACCGCGGGCGACGACTGGATGCGCCCTGCACTTTGTGAGGATGCACTCCGGATCGGCCGCATTCTGGCCGGACTCGCGCCGGGAGAGTCCGAGGTGCACGGGCTCGTCGCCCTCATGGAGATCCAGGCGTCCCGCGCACACGCGAGAGTCGGCGCCGGCGGCGAGCCAGTGCTGCTACTCGACCAGGACCGGTCCCGCTGGGATCACATCCTCGTCCGCCGCGGGCTGGCCGCGCTCGATCGTGCAGAAGCGCTCGGCGGCGCGCTCGGTCCTTACGCGCTTCAGGCCGCGATCGCGGCGTGCCATGCTCGCGCCCTGACTGCCGCCGACACCGACTGGACGCGCATCTGTGCACTCTACGACGCACTGGCACAGCTCGCGCCGTCGCCGGTCGTGGAGCTCAACCGCGCCGTCGCCCTGTCGATGGCGTTCGGCCCAGCGGCCGGCCTCGCCGTCGCCGATATGCTGCGAGGAGAGCCGCTGCTCCAGCAGTACCACTTGCTGCCGAGCGTCCGTGGCGACCTGCTCGCGAAACTTGGACGATTCGGCGAAGCGCGCGCGGAGTTCGAACGTGCAGCATCACTCACCCAGAACGCCCGGGAGAGGGCGCTTCTGATGCGACGCGCTGCCACCTGCCTCAAGGACGGCATACTGTCCTAAAGAAGGAACGACACGGAGCGGTTTTGTGACGTGACGGGGGGCACTACTTCCCCGTCCTCTATGGTGCTCCGCCAACGACCTATCTCTGGACTGCCGTCTCGGTGACTGACGCCTCAGCACTCCGCACCACAAGCGACCGGCATCTGACGGCGCGGCTCCTCGAGGGAGAGCGAATCGAAGCCGAGCGCGTGCTCAATGGAGTACGCGCTGCGGTGCTGATCATGCTGGCATGCGCCGGTCTGATGTACGCGACGGTGCTGACCCGAGGGCTCGCGCTCGTCAACGTCGGCGTGCTCGTCCCAATGCTCGTGTGGACGATCGCCCAGTACATCTGGATTCACCGGCCGCACCGATCCTTTGAGTGGCTGACGACCGTCAATGCTGCGGTCGACATCTCGGCGGTGACGGCCATCCTCTGCGGCTACGGGTTCGTGGGATCGCCCGATCTCGCCGTGCAATCGCCGATCTGGCTCGCCTATTTCGTCATTCTTGCGGCGCGGCCCTTCACTGGCTCCGCCCGTCGCGCGGCCGTCGCTTCGGCGATCGCGGTCGCGGAATACGCGATCATGATCGCGCTCTTCGTGGGGGTGGGACACCTCGCGATGCGTGACAACCCGCTGTCGGTCGCCGAGCTGGGCGGGACCTCGGTGTTCGGGGAGATCGCGAAGATCGGCTTGCTTGCCGCCGGGGGCGCCACCGCGACGTACGCGACGTTGTGGTGCGAACGGACGCTCCGTCGAACGAGCTCCGCGCTGCGTGAGAGCGAGGCCGAGCTGCGCGCGCTGATCGGCGCCATGTCGGACGTGATCGTGGTCCTGGATCGCGATGGCCGGTATCTCAAGATCGCGGCCAGTGGCGCCGGCGCTGCACACCGTCCGCCGGCCGACTGGATTGGCCGCCGCGTTCAGGATGTCCTGACGCCCAAGGACGCGAGCATGATCGCGAACTGCGTGACCCGCGCGCTCGAGTCGCACCAGCCGATCGACGTCGAATACAGCGTCGCGGGTACGGGGGAGACGACGTGGATCGCCGGCACGATTTCTCCCATGACGGACGACTCCGTGGTCTGGGTGGCGCGGGACGTCACATCCCGCAAGACGCTGGAATTCCAGCTCTCATACCAGGCCCTGCACGACCCCTTGACCGGCTTGGCCAACCGGGTGCTCTTCCACGATCGCGTCGAGCACGCGTTCGCCGCGGCGGAGCGGGCCGGCGGCCGCATCGCAGTCGTGTTCCTCGACGTCGACGAGTTCAAGACCGTCAACGACAGCCTCGGACACGGCGCCGGCGACCAGTTGCTCATTACCCTCGCCCACCGGTTGCTGAACGCCACGCGCGGATGCGACACCGTGGCGCGCCTCGGCGGCGATGAGTTCGCGGTGCTCATCGAACATGCCAGCGCCGATGCCGACGCGCTCATTGTCGCCGGCCGGATCGGAGCAGCGCTCCGCACCCCGTTCCGGCTGGGCGCAAGCGAGTTGTCGGTGAGCGCGAGCATCGGGATCGCGCGCGCGAGTAACGACGATAATACCGAGACCCTGCTCCGCAACGCCGATGTCGCGATGTACCAGGCCAAGAGCGAAGGGCGCGGACGCTGCGCGATCTTCGAGCCCGAGATGCACCGGGCGCTCGTAGATCGTATGGCGCTCGAAGCCGATCTGCGCGATGGCATCGCGCGCGGTGAGCTCCAACTCGTATACCAGCCGATCGTCGAGCTTCAGGACGGACGCCTCACGGCGATCGAGGCCCTCGTGCGCTGGAAGCATCCGCGCCGGGGCCTGCTGCCGCCTTCCCTCTTCGTGCCGCTGGCCGAAGAGACTGGATTGATCGTGCCACTAGGCCGGTTCGTCCTCGAGGAGGCTTGCCGCCAGGCAGCAGTTTGGCAAGCCGCCGCCAAAGGCGACGCCCCCGCCGTGACGGTGAATCTCTCGGGACGCCAGTTCGAGCACGCGGATCTCGCCAGTGACGTGGCGACGGCACTGCATAACTCGGGGTTGAATGCCCGTCATCTGGTGCTCGAGATCACGGAGAGCGTGGTCATGAGAAACACCGAGGCCACGATCGCCCAGTTGCACGCCCTCAAGGCCCTCGGCGTCCAGTTGGCAATCGACGACTTCGGCACCGGATACTCGTCGCTCAGCAGCCTGCAGCGGTTCCCGATCGACATCCTCAAGATCGACAAGTCGTTCATCGATGGCGTGACCCGCGGCGGAAATGATGCGGCGCTCGCCCGCACGATCATCGCGCTCGGCGACATGCTCGCGATGCGGACGGTTGCCGAGGGGATCGAGCATGCGGACCAGCAGGAGTTGATGCGCTCGCTCGGTTGCCGGTTCGGCCAGGGCTACCTCTTCGCGAAGCCGCAGTCGGCGGACGAGATCAGCCATCTGCTCGAAGACCCGCAGGGCGCGAGAGTCGGCCCGGCGGTCCCCCGATTGCCCCAACGCATCCCCGCCGCGATCCTCGCGAGCTAGGGGCAGGCGGTACTATCCGCCTGGGCGGATCAGCCGTCCGTCAGGAACTTGTACTGCGCGTCGGTCAGCGGAACGACGGAGAGGCGCCCCTGGCGAACGAGCGGCGAGGTGGCGAAGAGCTTGTTCGCCTTGATCGTGGCCAGCGGGACGGGCTCCTTGATGGGACGACCCGCCGAGATCGTGACAACCGGATCGCTGGCATTGGAGGCGTCGGCCGCCGTCACTTTCGCGGTCCCCACCGCACTCTTGCGCGTGCCCGTCTCGTAGATGATGAGCCGCGCACCGGGCTCCATCTCGCGCAAGTGCTTCACCGCCACCGGATTCGACACACCGTCCCAGCGGGTCACCCCATCGCGCTGCAGATCGGCGAACGAATACTCCGAGGGCTCGGTCTTGAGGAGGTAGTTCACGCCCCCAACTTAGCCGGTATTCGCGATGCCGTTAAGGGGCGGAGCCGCGGGTCTTGCGGCGCCCGCCGCGTCCGTGAGCGACGCCATGTACGAGGTGTAGGCGGACCCGATGACCGCGGTGTTGCGGTTACCCTTGTGCCAGAGCCAGACTCCGGCGATCGCGAGCAGCACGCCGGCGACCAGCAGGACGACGGTCAATGCCAGCACGGCGCCCACGGCGATCGCCATGAAGCCGAACCGCTTCTGGTTCCGGAACGGACGTCCGAACTCGGTCGTCGCGGCAAACAGCACGTCCGGATCGCTCGAGCCGGTGTTCCTGAGGACACCCATCACCTCGTCGGCACTCGTGTCGGCAACGGTAAAGATCCTGTCGCCCATGTGCGTGGCGCCTCGCCGTGACGTGTTGCGGGGCAACTTCAAAGTGCGGCGCGAGTGCAGCGTCGGGGGCCGCCAGTGTGGGCCAATGCATTGGTTCGGCGTGCCTGTTGCCCAGTCTGCCCTCGAAGTGGTAGCCTAGAGCGGAGTCTGGCCCTTCCGAACATTGCGCCAACGCCTGGGAAATACCGTCATGGTGTCGAAACCACGAAAACCAATGACACCCGCGGGTTTCGATACGCTGAGCCCGGTATCGCCCGAACGCGCCGTTCTGGAAGACTTGTTCACGGCGACGTATGAGGAGCTTCGGCGCCTCGCCTCCAGCATCCGGCGCACCGATCCCAGTGCCACGCTGAGCCCCACCGCGCTCGTCAATGAGGCCTGGCTCAAGCTCGCGGGCTCGCCCCCGCTGGTGTCGGTTTCCCGCGTGCACTTCAAACGAATCGCCGCGCGCGCGATGCGGCAGGTGCTGATCGAGGCGGCCCGGCGGCGCAATGCACAGAAACGCGGTGGGGGACTCACACCGGTGACCTTCGACGAAGGGCTCGACCACCAGGCCAGTGGTGCCGATGAGCTCCTCACGCTCGATGCCGCCCTCGAGGCCCTGGCGCGCATCCAGCCACGCCAGGCCCTGATGGTGGAGAGCCGCTTCTTCGGTGGTCTCGACATCAGCGAGACGGCGGAGTTGCTGGGCGTCTCCGAAGCCACGATCCTCCGCGACTGGCGCGCCGCCAAGGCGTGGCTCGCTCACGAGCTGCGCCACGACCACTGATATGTCTGGCTGACCCGATGGACACCCAGCGTTGGGAGCAGATTCAGGCTCTCTTCCACCGCGCGGCTGACCTGCCGGCCAACGAGCAGCAGGCCCTCCTGGCCGCGGAGTGCAGTGATGACCCCGATCTCGCGGCCGAGGTCTCGGCCCTCCTCCGCGAGGACGCCTCGGGATCCTCGCTGCTCGATGCCGGCCTCGCCCAACTCGCGGACCGCGTGCTCCGCGAACAGGCATCGCCGGTCTTGCCGCACCAGGAGTTCGGACGCTACCGCATCGTGTCCATGCTCGGCGAAGGCGGGATGGGCGTCGTCTATCTGGCCGAGCGCACCGATCTGGGCGGACTGGTCGCCATCAAGATTCTGCGGGACGCGTGGCTCTCGCCCGCCCGCCGCGACCGATTCGCCAATGAGCAACGCACGCTCGCCCAGCTCAACCACCCGTCTATCGCCCGTCTCTACGATGCCGATACCTTGGGCGACGGCACGCCGTGGTTCGTCATGGAATACGTCGAGGGCGTCCCGCTCACGACCTACGGTGTCACACACCGGCTCTCCGTCGCCGACCGGCTCCGCCTCTTCCGCGCCGTGTGTGAAGCGGTCCAATACGCGCACCGCCACCTCGTCATACACCGCGACCTCAAGCCATCCAACATCCTGGTGAGGCCGGACGGTAGCGTCGTGCTCCTCGACTTCGGCATCTCCAAACAGATCGACAGCCTCGACGTGCCGGCCGACAAGACGCATACGGCAATGCGCTTCATGACGTTGGCGTACGCGGCACCGGAGCAGATGCGCGGCGGCCAGTCTGGCGTGCACACCGACGTGTATTCGCTGGGCGTCGTCCTGTACGAGCTCCTCACCGAGCGCCTGCCGTTCGACATCGGCCAGCGATCGCTCGGCGAGGCCGAGTCCATCATCCTCAACCACGAGCCGGTCAAACCGTCGGCCGTGGCGCGGCGAGTCGCGGAACGCGCGGGCGACCAGGCGCGGCGCTTGATCGTGAGCCGCGCGTCATGGTCGGACCTCGATGTGCTATGCCTCACGGCCATGCACAAGGACCCGCAGCGCCGCTACCGGTCGGTCGAGGCGCTGATCCGCGATGTCGATCACTACCTGCGCGGCGAGCCGCTCGACGCGCGCCCCGACTCCGCTCGGTACCGCCTCACGAAGTTCACGACGCGGTACCGGCGCCCGCTCGCAGCCGCCACGCTGGTGGTCATGGGCGCCATCGCCACGATTGCGTACTACACGGTGCGGCTCAAAGCGGCCCGCGATGCGGCGGTCGCCCAGGTTGCTCGCACGCAGCGTATCCAGCGCTTCATGCTCAATCTGTTCAATGGCGAAAACTATTCCGCTGGCCCGTCCGACACGCTCCACGTGGTGACGATGGTGGGACGGGGCGTGCAAGAAGCCCGAATGCTCGACAAGGAGCCCGCCGTCCAGGCGGCGCTTTACGGCACCCTCGGCGGGATCTATCAGCGGCTCGGCAATTTCGACCGTGCGGACACGCTCCTGCGCGCCGCCCTGCAGCGCCAGCGCGCTCTGTCTCCCGACGATCCCGATGTCGCGGCCGATCTGGTCGCGCTCGGCCTCCTCCGCTCGGACCAGGCCCGCTACGACGACGCCGAGCAGCTCGTCCGCGAGGGGCTGGCGATGAGCAAGAGAAAGCTGCCCGCAAACGATCCGGCTATCGGCCGCCAGACGATGGCGCTGGGCCAGGTGATGGCCGACCGGGGATCCTACGACAGCGCCATCGCCATTCTCGATGACGCGGTGCACCTCCAGGCGCGGCCAGGGGTCGAGCCAGTCGACCTCGGCGAAAGCCTCAACCGCCTCGCGAACTCCCACTACTACGTCGGTCACTACGGGGTATCCGATTCGCTCAATCGGGTGGGACTCGCGATGGACCGCCGGATCTACGGCGACCGGACGCCACAGGTCGCGGACGATCTCATCAACCTGGGCGCCATTCAACACGACCTCGGGCACTACCGCGAGGCCGAGGCCTACTTGCGGCAGGCGTTGGACATCGACCGCTCCTGGTACGGCGACGATCATCCCGAAACCGCCTCCGTCCTCACCATCCTGAGCCGCACGCTGGTCATGGAGTCGCGCTACGACGAAGCGATCACGTCGCTCAAACAGGCGTTGCGCATCCAGGAGCGTGTCTACGGTCCCTCGCACCCGCGCGTGGCCTCCGCACTCAATGCCCTCGGAGCCGCCGCACTCGGACAAGGCTCGCTCGACGAGGCACAGGCCTACTTCACACGCATGGCAGCCATCTACCGGTCGGTCTACGGCGAGAAACACTATCTCCTGGGCGTCGCGGCATCGGATCTTGGAAGCGTGGCCGCCCAGCGCGGCGATCAGGCGGAGGCCGAGCGGCTGTTCCGCGAGGCCGTACAGCGCTTTTCGGCCGCGCAGTCGCCGACCCATCTCAACACCGGCGTGGCACGGATCAAGCTCGGACGTGCCCTGCTCAACCAGGGAAAGTTCGCCGAAGCGGTACAGGAATCGCTGGCCGGGTACGGGATCATCGAAAAACAGGCCAGCGCGTCGTTTGGCTGGCTCAATAACGCTCGCAACGACCTCGTGATCGAGTATGACTCGCTCCACATGCCAAGCCAGGCTGCGAAGTTCCGGAGCGAGTTGGCCGCATCGCGGGCACCTTCGGTGCCCGCAGTGATCAGGTAAGGAACGGAGTCAGCCGGGGCAGAATCAACAGCGTCCAAACTCCGGGCGGCCATCAGAAGTGTCGCCAAGATTGGCCCTGCTTGATATAACCCAGGCGCTAGGTTATGGAGGAAGATCGATGGCGCGACCTAGACCGACAGACGCGGAAATCGCGACCCAACTGCGGCGCGCGACGAAGCGCAAGGTGCCGTTCGAAGTGCGGGCGACGCAAGCCAGTTATCTACCGAAATCCCGCGCCATCCAAGTCACACTGCCTAGCGGAGTCGTGGTAACCGTGCCGATCGCTCTCCTCCGGGCGCTCAAGGGTGCGGGAGAGGACGTCCTGACGGATGTGCATGTCAGTCCAGGCGGGTGGGGCGTGTGCTGGGATCAGGTGGATGTGCAATACGAGGTGGGGGGCATCCTTGCTCTCGCCGGCTGGCCGCATCCGGCAGCCGCAATGCGCGAGCTTGGACGTATCGGCGGAAGCACCAAAAGCCCCGCTCGAGCGCGCGCGTCCCCGGCGAACGGAGTCAAGGGTGGGCGCCCACGGAAGTCGCAGCCGGCGTGATGATGACGCCATGCCGGCGCGCTGGCCTCAGTGCACGACCCGGGCACGCCTAAAACAGCGACAGCTACCGCGGGTGCCGTCCCGAGGCCGAGGAGCGCCACGTAGTGCGCCCGCAGGCCGCAGGACAGCGATCGTCCCGAGTAACACCACGATCGGCAGCGCAGCCGCGGAGGTGGACCACACCGGGCTGTGGAGTGGGTCGTAAACCTGAAGCCACGGCGCCGCCCTCATCAGGGGTCGGGCGCGTCAACGGGCCAGTGTGTGTTCTGCTGCCCGGCGCCGTTCCACTGGTTCACGCCAGCACTTGCTCTGCCGCGCGCTTCCCCTGAGCCATGGCCCCACCGACGCTCTGATGTCCGTTAAGCTCGGAATGGCCAATCGCGATGTTGCCATACCCCTTCTCCACGATCTCGCGGCCCGGCGGCGCACCGTTGCGGCCGAAATAGAACCCGGGAGGCTGGAGTACTCGGGCGTGTCCCCACCGATTCAGGATGATCCCCGCGATGTCTCGTTTGGGGCTGAAGCCCGCGTCCGCAAATAGTTTCACCATGTGCTCGCGGCATTGGCGCTCGTAATCGGCATAGGATAGCGAGAGCAGTCGCGCGCGTGCCAACACGCCTTGTTCGTACGCCGATCGGCCTGGTGTATAGAGGCCGACGTAATACGTCATCACGATTGGCTTGTCCGGGTGCAAAGGCGGGCTGTAACCGCCGGCTACCATGGGCCTGCGGATGTTGCAGCAGAAGCCGAATCCGTCGCCATACCAGCGGCTCGCTGGCGCTCCCAGCTTGTACAGGAAGCGCCAGTTCCTGAGTGCGACGTTCACCACGAGCGCGGAGCCGTAGCAGAACTCGCCGTAGGCCGCCTTCATGTCGGCTGGAATGTCCGTCAAGATATGCTTGTTGACCCAACCACCCGAAGCCATGATCACCTTGTGGGCTTTGACGCGGTAGACGCGTCCGGCTTTCGCGTAAGCGACTTCGACATCGCCGGCCGATCCCGCCCCGGCCGCGTGCTGAACCCGGACCGCGAGAGCACCGAGGCGAATCCGGACCGGCTGTCCTGGGCGGTCGAGCGCCGCGAAGTCCACGGGAGCCATGAGCATTTCTTCGAAATCCGTCCCCGCGGGCATCGCAGCCGGGATCAACTCGCGAACCAGGTAGCGGCCGAACGTCGAGTTCCCGCCCGGAAACGATTGCGGGAGATCACCGGTGGCCGGGCGCTGGCGTGCGACGCCCGGCATGCCGATCTGCGACGCCGCGAACGCCGAGACGGCGTCAGGACTCGCCCCGTTGATCAGTCCGATGACCGGCTCGACGACTTTGGTCACCTCGGGACGTAGGCCGAGCGTCTTTTCGAGGTAGTCGCGATAGGTAATGCCGTCAAGCATTCGGCGGAATGCATCGGTGCTCTCGCCCGTAGCATGGCGCCACTTGAGCAGATCCCGCTTGACCTCGTCGGAGTACGGCGTGCCCTCCAGATTGTTCTTCCAGATGTTGAGCATCCAGATCGGCTTCGATACGCCGGAGTTCTCATCGAAGTAGTAGCCGACATCGACCTGGGTTTCGTCTACCCCGTCCATGTTGGCGTAGTTGTCGAGTTGGAATCGGAGCGGCTTGAGGTTGGGATCCCAATCCTGATACTTGAACTCGCGCGGCAGCTTGAGGTCGGTCCAGATCTCGTCACTCTGGGTGCCGGATCCCGCGTGCGGCACGCCAAAATCGTTCGAACCTTGCGGGCCGAGCAAACGGTAGCCGCCGACGAGAAACTCGTTCTGGCGCGCCTCACCACCGAAGATGGGATGATTTTCCAGTAGGAGGCACGTCTTGGATCCCCCGGCCGCCTTCTGGAAATAGTAGGCGGCAGTCAACCCCGAGATCCCCCCGCCGACAATGACCAGGTCGTATACCTGCCCGGTATCGGTCGTGTCGGCAGGCAGCTTGGCATAGACTCCGTCCCGAATCTTGTGCGCGGCAGCCAGCACGGGCGCCGTGTTACCGTTCGCGGAAGCGTAGTCGCCGACACCGCCATACCCGGTCCACGGATCCGCCATGTGCTCCGGCGGGCTGGTGGCGTCGCCACCGGACTGCGCCACGAGAGCTGCCGGTGGCGGTGCGTGCAGCAACGCCGCACCCAACCCGAGCAGCGAAGTATTGAGAAAATCCTTGCGCGTGATATTGGCGTCCATGCCCAAGGATTCGTCGCCTGCACGAGAGCGTTTGCGTGGCATCAATGGCACCTGATGGATAAATGTCTGGCCGCTACGTCACACGCCCCCAGGCGGCTTGCACCCGGCTGGGGCGTTGTCACGCGCCTGACATTCGACCAGAGGGATGTAGCAATACGGGAACACGACGAACCCAGGCAAATCGTGCGGCAACGCGGCAAGCGTACCGTAGTGGCGAGCATCGAGCCAGCTACTCGAACCCGGTTCCCACATCAGCGAGTACCGTTTCTCGTAGAGAAGCTCGCGGAGCAGCGTCGGCGGCTGGCCGGCCACGGCGACGTACGGACTCGAAATCGGAGGCAGGCCCCCAGACGTCGTGCGAACGAAATTGATGTCCTGGATCGCCGCCGCGTTGTTTCCCAGGCCGAGATTTGCCTCCGCGCGCAGCAGGATGAGCTCCTCGTTGCGGATGATCGCCATCGGAGCCCCCGGACCGGAATAGATCTGGAACGTCCACTGCGTCGTCAGACCGGCTCGCGTGATTGGCGGAATTTGCCTGACTTTCGTCAGCAAGCGATCGTCCGGTGTGGCGTCTGATTTCATTTGCGCGGAATCCGCCAGCGATGGATGCGCGTAGTAGTACCGCGGAGTGGATTCGAACAGCGGATTGGCTACGTCACCCGAAGCGGTACTGAACTCGAAGTACACCCCGTAGGAAAGAGGCTGTGAGGTACTGACGAACGACGTACTCAGGTCGCTGAGCGCCTGCCCGAAGTTCTGCACGTCAACATCCGCGCGGACACGGATGGCACGGTTGAACTGTAGAAACGTCGCGGGCGTATTGAAGCCGGTGAATCCTGCGCCGAGATTGAACGCGAACGATGGCCCCGCCGCCAGGAGAGCGGTCTGCGCCGAGTCGAGCAGAGCGCCGATGTAGGCGTATACTTGCGCCGCCGGGACGATCGGCGGTAACGCCGACTCGGCACCGGCCGACGCGTCCAGAGCCGCCCCGCTCGAGTCGACGTTGCGAACCACGTTCAGGAGCTCGACCGCTTTGACGGTCATCGCAAACCCGCGAAAGCCTGCCTTCTGAGGGGCGGTAAAGCTCGCGACGCCGTTCACGCCGCCGAGGATGAGATCCGCCAGCTTGATCGTGCGGTACGGATTGCTCCACACCGCAAGGTCGCCCAGGGTCTGGAAGTATTCCTGCACGAGCTGCAGATCGCCCGGGTCCAGGTTGTACCCCTCGCGCCCGAAGATGCTGAAGTTCTGCGTGAGCTGGCTCGCATCGCCCCGCATCCCGGACAAGAGTCCCTCGGAAGCATCCGTGATGCCCGTAACGGTCGGAGCCGTCACGAGACCTTGCAGCGCAAGGCCGTTTTCGTCAGGTGCGTCCAGTGAATTGCACCCGCATACAATCGCCGTCGCGGCCAGGACGGCCGCACGCACGAGGCTCGTTCTCGTTGTCATGGCGCCACGCCTTGTGGGGTAGGGAAAACTCGGCTTGGTGTCGGTGTGGTGATGGCGCATCAGAAACCCGCGCTGACCGTGAACCAGAACGTGCGGCTTTCCGGGTATGTCCAGATATCCCAGGGCACTTCTTGAGCGGCCGATGTCGCCACCTGATTGACCTCGGGGTCCCCCGTGCCGTGATACGGAGTGAAGACGAAGAGGTTCTGGCCGCTCACGCTGAGCCGGATGTTGCGTGAATGAACGCCGATCCGGCTGACCCAGGACGGCGGCAGGTCCATGCCCACCGTCAATTCCCTCAACTTCAGGTAACTGACATTCTGCAGGTAGATCCGTGCGGTTCTCGCAAAGGCGTCGATCCGCTGCTGGCCGGTGAGCTGTCCCGGGCTACGGGGCACGAGGTAGTCAGGACTCGTACCCGACGCGTCGTACTCGAACTCGGAGATGTTGTCGAGCACGCCGCCGACTTGCGCGTCCCACAACAACGTCAAGTGAAACAACCGGTAGTCCACTGAGTTGTTCCATGAGCCATTGAAGTTGGGCGCGGCATCCGCCAGGCCCCGGACGACGGAGGTCCCGATCGCCCCCAGCTTGGCATCTCCGGGCCGCGCACCGAGTGTGTCCTGGCCGTAGATCTGCGTGCACGACCGCCCAGGCTGAATGAAGGTGTAGCCGAACGTCTGGCTGTTCAGGAAGCTGGCCGGTTCAAACGCGGGCACGGACAGCGACGTGATCATGCACCGGCTCATGTAGTACGTGGCCGTCGTCGTCCAGGTCACCCCCCCGCTCTGTTGCACAGGCACGCCGGTGACGGAGAGTTCGGCGCCACGATTGCGAAGCGCACCTCCGTTGAAATACTCCGACGTGAAGCCGGTCGTGGGAGCCAGCGTACGCTGAAGGAGAAGATTGGTGACGTCCTTTTCGTACAACGTGATCTCGAAGTTGAGCCGGCGGTGCAGCGTCGCTGCATCGATGCCCGTCTCCAACTCCCGTTCGCGCTCCGGCTGAAGATTGGAAGCGCCTGTGGTGCCTTGAATTGCGACGGTGGGAATGGACCCGGCAATGTTGCCCGGCAGCAGTTCGGTGTACTTCTGCCCGTACAACGGTTCGTTTCCGGAAAAGCCGGCCGCGAACCGGATCTTGAACTCGTCGATGTACTGAGGCAGGATCGGCAAGCGGTACGAGGCCGAGGCCTTCGGATAGAAATACAGCTGGGTTGGATTGCCATCGTTACTGCTTTGATCCGCGCGGGCGCCGACGGTCAGCAGCAGCCGATCGTGGAGTGTCAGAAACTCTTCCTGTGCAAACAATCCCAAGTCACGTACACGTTGCCGGTTTTCCTGAACCTGTACCGCGAGCGCCTCGTTGATGTCGTTGACACCTTGAGCCAGCCCCTGCGCGAGAGTGCCGTCATAGTCCAGATCCTGGGTCTCGTACTCCATCCCCACCTGCGTCGTCGCCTGGCTGCCACTGAAATGGTAGATGTGTACGAGATTCAGATTGAGGTTGGCGTTCTGATTCTGGCCGTACGCGACGACCGACGCGCCAGGTAATGCGGACGCCTCTTCGGAGTACAACTGCGGCGGTGCGAGAACGTTGTTCCGCTGCGTAAAGAGATCGACGCCGCCATTTCCGACGAACTGCAGGCTCTGCTGGCTCGTCTTGAACAGGTCATACGTAGTGGTTCCACTGATGATCGATCTCCACACCGACTCGTGATTCTGAAACAGCGCCACGGTCTGGAACGGGTTGCTGACGGCAAACGGGTTGACGGGGTACGATCCATTGGGTTGCTGTTCGAGATTGAGCCATGTCGCGCCGCCGTACGCGATCGATCCGCCGATCGGCGTGCCGTTGTTGCCGTTCTGCGTGATGCCGGGATCGCGCTCGCTGTGAAGGAGCTGCGCGCTCAACGTCATGTTGAGCCGCGTGCCCACCGCCTGATTGACGTTCACGCGAAGTGACTGTTTCCCTGCGTCCGTGTTCGGTACGATGCCACCCTGATAGTTGTCGAGGAGCGACGCGTAGTACCGTGTCGAGGCCGATCCGCCGCTCGCACTGGCGCTCACGTCGTAGGACAGCGGCTTGCCGCCGTAGAGCTGCTGCTCGAAGTCGTTGCATGTCGGCGTCCAGGAATTCGCGGCCTGTGGGCCGAAGGTCGCCTCCGCCTGCTGCTCGGTGAAACAGCGATGGCCGAACTCGTGGCTGAGCTCCGAGAAGCCTTCGCGGTCCGTGATCGTGAATTGCGGGGCACCGGACTGGCCCTTCTTGGTCGTGATGACCACGACGCCATTTGCGGCCTTCGATCCGTAGATCGCCGACGCGGCCGCGCCCTTCAGCACCTCGATGCTCTCGATGTCGTACGGGTTCAGATCGGCAATACGATTGTCGCCATTGTCCTGATTGTCGCTGGATGGTTCCAGGGACGTACCGTTCGAGTGAATCACGCCGTTCGTGCCGGTGCCGAGGTTGGCGTCACTTACGATCACGCCATCTACGACGTATAGGGGCGTGAAGGCACCATAGATCGACGTGACTCCCCGCACACGCACGATCGACCCGCCGCCAGGTGCGCCGCTGTTCTCGGACACATGGACCCCCGGCGCAACACCCTGGATGGCGCGCTCGACCGTCGGGTTGGGAACCCGCTCCAACTGAGCGGAGTCCACGATGTCGACCGAATTCGGAAGATTCTGCCTCGTGACGCCCGTCGCCTGTCCGGTCACGACAACCTGGTTGAGCAGCGCATAATCCCGGGCCAGGACAACCCGCACCGTGTCCTGTCCAGCCGCGACTGCCAACGCTCGCGGCACGTAGCCGACGCTCCGCACGAGCAGTGTCACATCGCCGGCCGGTGCCACGATCGAGAACGAACCGTCGTTTCGGATGGGCGCCGTCGCCTGGGTCTGATTGACGGACACGTCACCGGATCCCACCGGATTGGACGAGACGGAATCGGTCACGTGGCCGGTGAGAACGCGAGTCGCGGCGGGTTGGCGTTGACTCGCTTCTGCCGCCGGCGGCCGGCCCACGAGGACGGCGTCACCGCGAAGTGAGACGTACGCGGCCAGCCCGGTCCCTTCGAGGACGGTCGAGAGCGCGTCGGCCACGCTCATGTTCGCCACGTGCAGCGAGACGCGCACCTTGCTGGTCAGGACGTCAGGCCCGAATTGTATGGTGACGTTGGCCGCGCTGCCGATCGCGCGCAACGCGGCCTGGAGGGGGACGAGGCGGAGGTCGAGCGCGATTGGCTCCTTGAGAATGACCGCGGCGCTACTCGTGGCCTTCACCCACGTGCCTGGCGGCGTCCCGCTGGTTTGGTTGAGCGTCAGGCTGGTCACGGGAGACGAGGAGGTCCCCTGAGCTGCGACCGGAGTGCTCAGGATCGCGAAGGCCATCACGGCCCGCATCGCGACGTGGGATAGCATGGAGTGCTCCGCCGGTGAAGGAGGTGGATGATTCCGCGGCTCGATCACGTTCCGGGAATGGCAGAGAACGTCACAGTTCGGCCGTGCTGCTCGTAGTGCGTGTGTGTGAGCATCGCCAACGCATCAAGCACTTGGCGGGTACTCTCCGACCCGAACGTGACGGTCAGCTGCTGGCGGCCGAGTGAGGGGTCGGCGAGCTGGATGTCGAGATCGTACCACCGGCTGAGTTCCGCGACGACTTCCTGAAACGGCGTCGCTTCGAGCACCAGACGCCCTTCGGTCCAGCCAGTCGCGGCGGCTGCGTCAACACCGTGCCGGACCACGGCCGGCTGCCCAGCCGAATCGACGATCGCCAAATCGTTACGCCGGAGCGCGATGTGCGCGACGCTGACCTCGCCATCGACGACCACGACTTCGGTGTGCGTCGCATCGTCGTACGCGGTGACGGCAAACTGCGTCCCGATGTCCCGGATGGTCGCGTGACCCGTATGCACCGCAAACGGGTGCGCGGCGTCATGCCGCACGACAAAATAGGCTTCACCGTTGAGATAGACGTCGCGAGTGCGATCCCCGTAGTCGTCGGGGATGTGCACGATTGTCGCCGCCCCAAGTACGACCTGCGTTCCGTCGTCCAGCCGAAGATCGGCGCGCTGGCCCCGGCGCGTCGAGAACTCGCGCATCGCCACCGATGTCGTCCGTTCGCGGGACGGCCCCGCACGCACGGCGAGCCACCCGGCAACACTAAGTACCGCGATCAGGACCGCTGCTGCCGCAGCAGCCGGAACGCGCGACCACGGTCCGCGAGTCCGCAGTTGCCGGTCATCGCGCCGGATGAGCGACAAAACCCGGCGACGCTCGCGGATGCGCGGCACCATCCGCGCCCACATGCCGTGAATGTCGAACGACGGGGCGTCCGGTCCATCGCCACGCCATAACTCGGCGAACGCCGCGACCAAACGACCCCGCGCCGGGTCGGCGGCGACCCACTGGGCGAACGCCTCTGCCTCTGAGGCCGAGAGCGAGCCAGCCAGGTGCTGCTCGATCCGCCGAATATCCTCCGCCGAGAGTCTGCCCCCGCCCCCGAACGGTCCGCCGATGGTGTCCATATGCTGAGAAGGACGACGCCGGCGGCGAAAACCCCACCTTCAGATGTTAGGGCATGAATCCGCGAAGAGACCTGGCGAGCCGCTCCAACCCGCGCTGGCGGTGCCTCTCTACCCCTTTCACCGAGATATGAAGAAGCTCGGCAATCTCCGAATAGGAGAGGTGCAACTCCCACCGGAGCCTGAACACCTGGCGGCATCGCTCCGGGAGACCGTCTGTCGCGGTGCGGAGCGCGACCGAAAGCTCGCGAGTTTCGAGATCCTCGAGCGGAGACCGCGCGGCTTGGCCCATCCCTGGTGGCTGCATGTCTCCGGGCGCCCGATCCGCCCGTTCCGTTCTTAATGCGGATCGGGCCGCTTTCATCGCATCGAGCGCGCGATTGCGCACGGCGGCATGAAGATATGCGCGAAGGCTGTCGCGCACGACCAGTGCCGTGCGCCGCTCCCACACGCGCAGGAGGACGTCTTGTACCACCTCCTCCGCGAGCGCCGTCGACTCCAGGTAATAGTGCGCCAGACGACACAAGGTGTCGGCGTGGGCACGGAACATCGTCTCGAACGCTCGCTCGTCTCCCGCTCGAATCCGAGCCACCAAGTCGGCGTCCGTGGCGGCATCCGCGGCGACGACACGTTCGGGACGGAGCTTACTCGCCGATTCCATCGCGATGGGACAAGACCTCTCAGGGCGCTGCGTCCTCGGTTAGCCATGCGTCAACCGAACGAGCGCAGATGCGTGAGCCGTTGCGGGCTAATGTTTAGCCAGCCATTCCGTTTCGCAAGTGTGACACAGCGTTGCTCGGGCGTTGCTCAACATTGCTCAATAGATGCCATGTGACCGGATGACGTACGGGCAAATGTGGCCGTGTCGAGTCTGTCTCATCACTTCCTCCGTGCCACACTCGCTGCGACAAATGCTTCCGCTCGCATCAGAAAATGAGACGCGCCGCACGCGAAACCGGACGGGGCTGCTGCACTCTTGCGGCATCGCCGGCGGCCTTCACTCGCGACTGAACCGTTGTCATTCGCCAACCAGCATTGCGGTGATGTTTGCCCGCGCATACCAATAGGTACCGGATTACGGGAAACACGGAACAGGAGAGGCGCGAATGGCCGTTGGACACGTGATTCTTCCGGGAAGCAAACGCGTCGCCATGCCCGGCGCCCGGGCCACCGGCCGCGCGAACGCCAATGCGACGATCGAGGTCTCGCTCAAGCTCCGCCGCATCGCGCCCCTTCCCGCGCTCACCGGACGCCCCGCCGCGACGATCTCGCGCAGGACGCTCGCCGCCAAATACGGGGCCGCACCCAAAGACATCGCCAAGGTCTCAGCCGTCTTCAAGCGCCTCGGTCTCACCACGGTCCGCGCGGACGCCGGCTCCCGCACCGTGCGGCTCTCCGGCACCGTCGCCGCCATGGAGGCGGCTTTCGTCGTCCGGCTCTTTGACTACGTGCACCCGGACGACAGCTATCGCGGACGCGTGGGATCGATCCATGTGCCCGTCGACGTCCAGAACATCGTCGAGGGTGTCTTCGGCCTCGACAACCGGCGCGTGGTCCGGAGGCGCCGCCAACCGGTGCGCGGTACGACACGCATGCATTCGGCCGCGACGGTCCCGGCGTCCTGGTACATCCCGAGCGAGCTCGCCACGCACTACAACTTCCCGCCCGGCGACGGCAGCGGACAGGCCGTCGGCATCCTGGAGTTCGGAGGCGGCTACTTCGCGGACGACCTCCGGCAATTCTGCACGCTCGCCGGCGTTGGCGTGCCCAAAGTCAGTGCCATCAGCACCGATGGCACTTCAACCTCCGCCCACGATGGCGCGGAAGGCGAAGTGATGCTGGATATCGAGGTCGTCGCCGGGGTCTGCCCGAAAGCGACGATCGTCGCCTACTTCGCCGATTTCACGGAGCAGGGATGGATCACCGCGATCGATGCCGCGGTCCACGATGCCGCGAACGACCCCGGTGTCGTTTCGGCGAGCTGGGGATATGCGGAAGACGCTGACATCTGGACCACCGCGGCGATGACGCAGGTGAATGAGACCCTGCAGGAAGCGGCGATGATCGGCGTCACGGTCTGCCTCGCCGCTGGTGATGATGGATCCAGCGACGCCATCGCCGATGGCCACGCCCACGTCGATTTCCCCGGTTCGAGTCCCTACGTCCTGTCGGTCGGCGGCACGACCATCCCGGTGAAGAACGGCAAGCAGCCTGACATCGCGTGGAAGGAGGGCGACGGTCTGCGCGCCGACAACGGGGGGAGCACCGGCGGCGGCTGCAGTGCCATCTTCCCGCGCCCGGTCTGGCAGAACGCGGTGAAGATCCGATCGGTCAACCCGGGTGCGATCGCCGGACGCGTTGTGCCTGATGTCGCCGCGAACGCCGACTGGGTCGCCTCACCGTATCTCCTCGTCGTCGACGGCCAGGCGCAAGCCAACGGCGGGACGAGCGCCGCCACTCCGCTGTGCGCATCCCTCATCGCGCTCATGAACGCGGCACGAGGACCCGGAAAGCGCGTCGGCTTCCTGACGCCGGTGCTCTATCAAGGTAAAGGGGGCTCGACCGGCACTCCCGCCGGGGCGCTCGGATGCACCGACGTGACATCAGGCGACAATACGACGGATGCAATCGGAGGCTACCAGGCCGGCAAGGGCTACGACGCTGTATCCGGATGGGGCACGCCGAACGGTAAGAAGCTCCTCGCCGCGCTCCCGTCCGTGTAGTCCCAGGCTCTCAGCCTATTGCCTACGCGGCCGCCGTCATGTGGATGCAGACAGCGTGAGATACCAGGAGGCATTGTCATGCGCGACCATCAACCACCGACCGGCACGTTGACAGCGCGGCGTGGCCGGGACACTTGCCACGCGCCGGGTATGATCTCGCTCGTCCTGGCCATTGCGTTGACGCTCAGCGGTGACGCGCTCCCGTCACAGGCAATGGGCCAGAACGGCGCCGGTGATCCGACGGTGCATCCGGACACGGCTCCGCTCACCCGGGCGGTCGTTATCGCTCGCATGGCGGCCGCCACCGACGATCATCCGGCCGACTTCTCCGGAGCCAATCTGTCCTCGCTGGATTTGTCCGGCCAAGATCTGCACCGCGCCAACTTCAGCGGCGCCAACCTCGATGGCATCAACCTGTCGCACGCCAAGCTGCAGGCCGCGAACTTCGACCACGCCACAGCGAAGGGCGCTGACTTCACCGGCGCGCAGCTCGATCTCGCCACGATGCGTGATGCCGACTTCACGGGCGCCAAGCTGGCGGGTGCCACCCTATACGCCGTGATCATTCCAGGCGTCAACTTCACCGATGCCGATCTGACCGGCGTCCGTCTCATCACCTCGGCGGCGGGCGCCAAGTTCATCCGGGCGAAGATGATGCACGCCGACCTTGGAGCCGATCCGAACAACCAGCCGATGGGCGTCATGCGCGCAGACCTGACGAACGCCGACCTGACGGGCGCGGATCTGACCGGCGCGAACCTGCGCAAGGTGAAACTCACGCGAGCCAACTTCACCGACGCGACGCTCACCGGGGCCGACCTCTCGCTGGCGGAACTGTCAGGGACGGTATTCCACCACATCACAGGGCGTCAGACCATCAAGGGGCTGAGCACGGCCAAGTACATCGAGGACGCCCAATTCGACCCGCAGTGAGGGAGGATCGCGGGGCGACTACCGCGCTTCCGACGATCGGGCCACCGGCCGCCGGCGGGCGGTACTCACTCTCGTGGCACCCGGTGCCGCCCCAGGTCGCGGTGCACTCCCCACGTCGAGAAAGGTCCCGAACGCCCGCGCCGCCGCGCTCTCGCCCGCGGCGACAAGCGAGAGCCGCATGAGCGGCCGCCGGATCGCGAGCCCCGTCACATCGATCACGCGAAGCCGCCCCGCCGCCAGTGCATCCGCCGCCGCACTCCTCGACACGATGGCGAATCCCAGCCCCGATGCGACGAGTTGGATGATGGCTTCAGCCGTATCGACCTCGAGTCTCCGCTTGGGCGCGACGCCCACCCCCCGCAGCGCGCTCATGACCGTGTCATAGGTCCCCGATCCCGGCTCCCGCGTCACGAGGAGCTCGTGCGCCAGCTCCGCAGGCGCGGCCGGCGACCGCTGGGCGAGCGGATGCCCGGGCGCTACCACCACGACCAGCTCGTCCTCGGCCCACTGGGCAGTCTTGAGCCGTGGATCTTCCACCGGCGTCTCGACCAGCGCGACGTCGATCTCACGCTCCGCGAGCATCCGCGCCACGACCCGCGACGGCGCCGACATGAGTCGCAGCTCCACGCCGGGATACCGGCTGTGGAACGTCTGCAGCAGCGGGGGCAGCATGTACGTGGCAATTGTGGGGCTGCCCCCGACGCGGAGCGTCCCCTGCGTCAGCCCGGCCAGCGCTTCGAGATCCTCCTCGGCCGCCCGCGCTTCGGCAAAGATGTTGCGCGCATGGCCGAGCAGCGCGTGGCCGGCCTCGGTGAGCCGCACCCCTGAGGGGGTCCGCTCCAGCAGAATCGCGCGCGTCTGCCGCTCCAACTCGCGCACCGAGCGCGAGACCGACGGCTGGGAAACGCCGAGATCGGCCGCCGCCTGGGTGATGTTCTTGCGGTCAGCGATCGCGAGAAAGACCCGGATCAGGCGCAAATTGAACGGCATAACTAATTCGGTATGGGGAGATACCATGTTTGCCATTTGTGTGCTGTTGATGCACAGTATAACATAATCTGACAAAAATGCACGACCGGGCGCCAATCCTATGGCGCCGGCCGTCCAGCCTTCTCCCGCCGCCTGGCGGACCCGGCTATGTGGATCGTTCGGCTCGCGCTTCGACAACCGTACACCGTCGCCGTCATGTCGCTGGTGCTCGTGCTCATGGGCTGGCTCGCCATGCGCTCCATGCCGGTCGACATCTTCCCCGTCATCGACATCCCCGTCGTCGCCGTCGTCTGGAACTACAACGGCTTCTCAGCGGAGGACATGGAAAGCCGCATCGTCCTGCTGAGCGAGCGGAATCTCTCGGCGACCGTCAACGGCATTTCCCGGATCGAGTCAGAGTCGATCCCCGGGGTCGGACTGATCAAGATCTTCTTCCAGCCCGGCGTCGACATCGGCAACGCGATCGCCCAGATCACCTCGTCATCCCAGACGGCGCTCCGCGCCATGCCGCCCGGGGTCACGCCCCCCTATGTCGTCCAGTCCAACGCGGCGAGCGTCCCGGTCGCCCAGATCACGATGACGTCGCAGTCCATGCCGGAGCAGGATATCTCCGACTACGGACAGAACTTCATCCGCCTCCGGCTCTTCACGATCCCGGGCCTGGCCACGCCGTCGCCCTACGGCGGCAAGGTCCGCGAAATCACGGTCGATGTCGATCCGAAATCGCTCGCCGGCAAAGGCCTGTCGGCCGAAGATGTGCTCAGCGCCCTGCTCTCATCCAACCTGCTGATTCCGGCCGGTACGGCACGCATCGGCGATCGCGACTACAACGTGGCCATGAACTCGAGCCCGTCCAATGTCGCCGATTTCAACAACATTCCGGTCAAGGTCGTCAACGGGGCGCCCGTCCTGATCGGCGATGTCGCGACCGTGCGCGACGGATTCGCGGAGCAGGAGAACATCGTCCGGATCGACGGCCGCCGTGCCGCGTATCTCACCATTCTCAAGAAGGCGGATGCCTCGACGCTCGCCGTGGTCGACGCCGCGAAGGCCCTGCTGCCACAGATCCGCGAGGTCGCACCGGCGGGACTCAATGTCCGCCTCGACTTCGATCAGTCGGTCTTCGTTCGTGCGGCGGTGGCCAGTGTCGTCCGCGAGGCGCTGATCGCGGCGGTCCTCGTCTCCCTCATGATCCTGCTGTTCGTCGGGAGCTGGCGCAGCGTGCTCATCGCCGTGACATCGATCCCGCTCTCGATCGCCGTCGCGGTCATCGTCCTGCACGCGACCGACAACGGCTTCAACGTCATGACGCTCGGCGGCCTGTCTTTGTCGATCGGTCTCCTCGTCGACAACGCGATCGTCACCGTCGAAAACGTCCACCGCAACATCGGACTCGGCAAACCGCTGACGGTCGCCATCCTCGATGCCGCCGCGCAGATCTCGACACCGCTCATCGTCGCGACGCTGGCGATCTGTATCGTGTTCTTCCCGGTCGTGCTGCTCGTCGGCCCCGCGCGATTCCTGTTCATCCCCATGGCGATCGCCGTCGTGAGCGCGGTGGCCGCGTCATGGCTGCTCTCCCGCACGCTCGTCAAGACGCTGTCGCGCATGCTCCTGGGTACCGAGGTCCAGGCTCACCATGCCGCCGTCGCACGGGTTCTCGCCTCGGCTGAACCTGCGGTCGCGAGCGATGCCCGCGAAGACCCGCCCCACGAAGGCGCGATCGCACGCCTCGGCCGCCGGTTCAACGAAGGCCGTGACCGGTGGTTCACACGGTTCCAGGACCGCTACGGCCGCTTCGTGGAGCTCCTGATCGTCCACCGCGTCTACACGCTGAGTGTCGTCGGACTGCTCATCGCATCGAGTCTGCTCCTTCCCCCGATTATCGGAACGGACTTCTTCCCGCCGACCGACGCCGGCATGATGAAGATCCACTTCCGCGCGCCGTCGGGCACGCGCATCGAGCAGACCGAGCAGCTCGTCGCCCAGGCGGAACACACGATTCGCCGGATCATCCCGCCCGCGGAGGTGCAGACGATCAACTCGACGATCGGCGTGCCACAGCCGCTCAATCTCGCCTTCGTGCCGACGGACAACGTCAGCGAGATGGATGCGGAGATCCTGGTCGCTCTCAATCCCGATCACCACCCGACGGACGGCTACGTCCAGCGCGTCCGCCAGGCGCTGCAGTCGCAGTTCCCCGGATCGGCGGTCTATTTCCAGACGGCCGACATCGTCGGCCAAGTGCTCAATTTCGGCCTGTCGGCACCGATCGACGTCCAGATCATGTACCCCGATCTGACGCGCGGCTACGTCACCGCACGGACGCTGCGCGACGCGATCAGCGAGGTCCCGGGCGCCACCGATGTCACGATCAAGCAGACGCTCGACTACCCGACGCTGTTCGTGAACGTCAATCGCGAGCGCGCGGCCCAGCTCGGGCTCAGCCAGCGCGATGTCGCGAACAGCATGCTGGTCTCGCTCTCATCGAGCGCCGTGGTCTCGCCCACGTATTACATCAATCCCGACAACCACGTCAATTACCTCGTCGCCGTCGAAGTACCGACGCCGCAGATGACGTCCGCACGGGATCTGATGAACACCCCGGTGACGCGTTTCGGCCTGTCGCTCGACCAGCACCCGATTCCCGAGGGCCGGACCACCGATCCCGTCCCTCGCCAGCCCGCCCAGACGCTCGATAACGTCGCCCAGGTTACGCCCACCGCGGTCCCGGACGTGATCGATCACTACACCGTGGCACGAGTGCTGGACGTCACCGCCAGCGTGACGGGACGGGACCTGGGATCGGTCGTCGACGGCATCAACCAGAAGATCGCCGCGCTCGGCAAGCTGCCCGCCGGCATGTACATCACGGTGCGCGGACAGGGCGACGTGATGAACCAGGCGTTTTCGAGCCTGGCACTCGGCTTCGTCGTCGCGATCCTGCTCGTGTATTTCCTGATGGTCGTGCTGTTCCAGTCGTGGATCGACCCGCTGATCATCATGGCGGCAATCCCCGGCGCGATCGTCGGCATTCTCTGGATTCTGATTTTCACCCACACGACGATCAACGTCGTGTCGCTCATGGGCTCGATCATGGCGGTGGGCATCGGCGTCTCGAATTCGATCCTCGTCGTCACGTTCGCACACGACCTCCGGGTCGACCAGCGGGTATCGGGCGCCGCGGCCGCGATCGAAGCGGGCAAGACTCGGCTCCGGCCAGTATTGATGACGGCGCTGGCGATGATTCTCGGTATGATCCCCACCGCCATCGGGATCGGCGAAGGCAGCAGCCAGAACGCGCCGCTGGGCCGCGCAGTCATCGGCGGCCTGATCATGGCCACGCTGTTCACGCTCTGCGTCGTCCCCGTGGTGTATTCGCTCGTGCGCCGTCCGCTCCCCGAACGATTCTCTCTCGAGGAGCGCTTCAAAGCCGAGGAGCAAGGCATGGCTTATAGTGAGGGATACTGAGATGGCGAGTCCGGACAACCCTCCGCCAACCGGCGGCCATCCCGGCGGCGTCCCTCCGTGGACACCGAGCCACCCGCCCACCCGGCGCGCGGGATCCCTGCTCTACGTCGGCGGCGCCATCATCGTCGTGGCCGCGATCGTGGGCGTGATCGCACTGGCCGCGTTCAAGCGGGCGTCCGTGTCTCGCGAGCGTGAGTCACGCGTGACGACGGTCGCCAAAGGACCGGTCGTCCGAACCGTTCTCGTCGAGCGGTCGCCCGGTGCGCGCACGATCCTCCTCACGGGCGAGACGCGGCCATTCCTGTCGGTCTCGCTCTATGCCAAGGTCAGCGGATACCTCAAGGACGTCCGCGTCGACAAGGGTGACCACGTCAAGGCGGGCGACGTGCTCGCCGTGGTCGAGTCGCCGGAGACGGACCAGCAGACCCAGTCCGCGATCGCCGACGCCCGCAACAAGCGCGCGATCGCGGATCGCGATACGCAGCTCATCGCGCAGAAGCTGATCGCGCCCGAAGAGGCCGAGCAGGCCGAAACGGATGCCCGGATGGCCGCCGCCTCGGCCGAACGATACAAGGCGCTCGAGGACTACGAGCGGATCCGCGCGCCGTTCAATGGGACGGTGACCGCGCGGTACGCGGACCCGGGCGCCCTCGTCCAGAACGCTGAAGCATCCCAGACGAGCGCCCTCCCGGTCGTCGAGGTGGGCACGACCGACAGCCTCCGGATCTTCGTGTATCTCGCGCAGCGGGACGCCGCCGACATCCGGCGCGGGCAACCAGTGACGATCACCGACGCCAGCCGGCCCAACATCCACGCGACCGGAACCATCACCCGCTTCACGGGCGAGCTGGATCCGAGCACGCGCACGCTGCTGGCCGAGATCGACCTGAGCAACCGCAAAGGGACGATCGTACCCGGCAGTTTCGTGCAGGTCTCGTTGTCGGTCACCGGACCCCGCTACCTCGAGATTCCCGCGGAGGCCTTGATCGTGCGAGGCGCGAAACAATATGCGGCGGTCATCACACCCGACGACCACGTGACCTATCGCGAGATCCACATCCTCGACACGGACGGCGTCACGGTCCGTGTCCTGAGCGGCATACAGGAAGGCGAGCGGGTCGCCCTCAACCTCGGCGACAGCGTAGCGGAAGGACAACACGTGGAGCCCGCCGCAGCTGACTCGGCCGTCCGCCCCGCGGTGTCATGATTCCGAGCCTTCGTTCCGCGCCGTATTGCCGCACCGCGGGGGTACTGGCGTTGGCATTGCTCGTCGTGGCCAGCCCACGCCTCGCCGCGCAGAGCACCGCGTCCCCACCGGACACCGGTCATCCCGCCGTCGCGCAACCGGTCCCACTGCCCGTCGCTCCGCCCAAAGCGACCGCGATGAGCACGGACCCGCCACCGGTCCTCACGCTCGACACCGCGGTCGCTCTGGCCCTCGAGATCGGGACGGCCGTTCAGGAAGGACGGTTCGCCAGCGCGATCGCGCGGTCGGAGGTCAGCCGGAGCTACGGAGGCATCCTGCCGTCCGTCACGGCAACTGGACTCCGCGCCGTGACGCAGGGCGACCCACTGGTCGGGGCGCGCGCCATGGTCCCGTGGAACACGCAGTACGAGACGATGGGCTATCAGCTCCAGACGTCGCTCAACCTGTTGGGCGGCATCAGCGCATATCCCGCGATCCGGTCCGCCCAGTACCAGCGCCAGACGACCGATCTCACGCTCGAGCGGACAAGGCAGTCGGTCGCGCTCGACGTGTCGCAGGCGTTTCTGCAGACGGTGCTCGATAGCCAGCTCGTGGCGCTGGCCGCGCAGAACATTCAGGTCTCGCAGGAGCAGGTCGTCCAGTTGCAGGAGTTGGTCCGTGTCGGAAAGCGGCCGCCCGCGGACCTCTATCAAGCACAATCGCAGGCCGCCGCAAACCAATCGCTGTATTTCGACGCCGTGAACCGCCAGCGCGCGGACGAGATCGCCCTCCTGCAGCGAATACACATCGATCCGCAGCGCAGTGTCGTGATCGCGACGCCACCGATGGACACGACGTTGCTGGACACCGAATGGCTGGATACCTCGCGCGTAGCGGCCCAGGCGCTCCAACGGCGGCCGGACCTGCAGTCCGCGAATGCGGCGATCGACGCCACCCGCTGGGGCATCCGCCGCGCCGCCAACGAGAACATGCCGGCGCTGTCCCTCGGATTCACGGTCTATTCGGTGGGCCGGGTCTTCGACTACGCCACGCAGGACGGCGTGTCACAGATCGCGACGCCCCAGCCGGTGCTCATCGATCAGATCGGGCCGCAGACATCTCGCATATTCTCGATCGGGCTCGGATACAACCTCTACGACCTCTTTCGGTCGCGACTCGATTACCAGGAAGCCCAGGTCGCGTACGGATCCGCCCAGGTGGCGGAAGGCGACGTCCGGCGCGCCGTGACAGGCGACGTCGCGCGGGCGATCAGCGAGTACGGCGTCGCCGTTCAACGCATGGCTTCCACCGCCTCGGGTCTGGCCTCCGCCCAGGCCGCATTTCAGTTGGTCTCCGGGCGGTACAACGTCGGCTTCGCCTCGATCGTGGACTTCCTCACCGCGCAGGCCGCGCTCGCCCAGGCCCAGAGTCTCCGCGCGCAGGCGATTGTCCAGTTGTCGCTCGCCAAACGAGCGATTGCCTACGCGATCGGACTGGCGCCGACTGACCGGCTGCCCTAGTCGCGACTTTTGTAGTTTCTACTTTCTACTCTCTACTTTCTACTTTCTACTTTCGCTCAGTCGTGGGACGCCGGCACGAAAAGTGGCTCAGGCACACCGAACGCCGCGTGAGGTTCGAGATGAGCCACGACGCACCGCCTGCGGCCGTCGCCATCCCCGCCCATTGCCCCGCCGTCCGGAGCGACCCCAGGACCGTCTCGTCGGACTCGTCGGGCGCGAGGAACGAGTTCCGCACGAGGCCCGTGAATCCGGCCAAGGTCACGAAGTTGATCCAGTCCATGGATCCGTAGGGCGAGTGCGCGCTCGCAAACGTCGGCGGCGATTCGCCCATGCCGAAGCGGTGCTCGAGTTGAGAAAAGAGTACCAGCCGGCTCGTTGTCTGCGCGATCTCATCCTGTAGCTCCGCTGGTCCGGCCAGGCGGCTCGCGAAGGCGCTGATGCTGTCGATCCGGTGCGCCAGAATGCGGTAGCGATCGGGCTCGGGGGCGAGCGGTGCAACATCGGCGACCGACAGCGGAAATAGCGCGGTCGCACTGGCTGAGTCGGCGACCGGCGGGGCACGATGGAGGTTGTCCATACGCTGCTGGGCGCCCAACACCGGCGCGACCGCCAGCATGGTCGCGATCGCGTAGACCGAACTTCGCAGTGATGAGCGCACGAACGGCTCCTTCAGCGAGACTCAGATCAATATTAGAAGCGGGACATCGGGAAGGCCATTCCGGTGCGGTCCAATCGCGCAAGATCGGCGCCCGCCCCGTGGCGCCGCTTGTCCGATAGCCGGATCGGGCACCACCGGGGTATCACCGGGCGAGCGCCCATCCGGTTAGGTTGTGGCGACGTTTGCCGGGGAGACTGTATGCGATGGATCTTGTTCCTGGTAGCGATCGTGACGCTGGGCGCCTGCCACAAGGCGGCCACGGAAGCGACCGGCCCAACGCTTCCCCCGATCGCCGGCACCTACAACGTCAATTTCATCCCCACCGACTCCAACAGTTTCTTTCCCATCCCGGACACGATCGCCTCCCTCGGTGGCCAGATCACCATCGGCCCGGTCGCGAGCGATGGCTCCTTCACGGGCTCCTACTATCTCGCCTTCATCACCGGCGAGTTGTCCGGCACGGAAAACGGCAAAGGCGTCATCACGTTCACGTCGTTTGGCGTATCCGGCAAGCCGCCGCTCGAGGGCGAACAGTACCTCCAGCAGGTGCTCCCCACGTGCCACTGGGGCCGCGCGACCGGCGGCGCCATGAACGGCAGCGTGGCGCAGGACTCGATCGCGCTGTTGACCGTCCGCGGTCACGTCACGGTACAATGCGCCTCGCCCGCCGACACCGGGCAGCCGATCACCAACGTGATTTCGATGTTCGCAGCCAGCCAGATCTTCCAGCCGTAGCGAACCCTCTCGCACTCCGCGTTTCGCGGCTCGCAGCTCGCGCCTCGCCCGGCAGCGGCGCGTATGCCATCTTATCGCGCATGCTCGGCTCGGTAACGGCTCAACGACTCGAAGACCGCTGGGGTGACGGACCCCCGCCCGGCGCCGACACGCTCGGCCAACTGGTCTACCTCTCGAACATCGTTGGCCGCGAGCCACGCCTCGTCCAGCCCGGCGGCGGCAACACGTCCGCCAAATCCGGCGACACGCTCATGGTCAAAGGGAGCGGCACCGACCTCCGTACGATCGGACGCGACGGCTTCACACAGCTCTCGCTCGCGTCGCTGTCGGCGCTGCGCTCCGCGACGTCCATGCTCGACGCGGAGATGATGCGGTTCATGGCGGGGTGCATGCTCCAACCTGGACCGGCACCGAGCGTCGAGACTCCCCTGCACTCCCTGCTGCCGCATCGCGTCATCGTGCACACACACGACGTCGCGACGATGAGCCTGACCAACGTAGACGACGAGATCGCCGAGCGGCTCGTCGCCGAGTTGTTCTCGGGGGAGATCGTGCTGGTGCCGTACGTGCGACCCGGCTTTCCGCTCGCGCAGGCAGTCAGCCGGATGGTGGACGGCCTCGGCCCAAACGTGTTCGGCCTCGCGCTCGCGCATCACGGTCTCATGGTCTGGGGCGATGATCCGCATGCCTGCTACACGCGGCTCGTGCGGGCGATCAACCGGATCGAGGACTACCTCGCGACCCGCCGGCAGGCGATGCCGGCACGCGGCGCCTCGGCGCCGATCCCGCCCCCTGAGCAACGCACGCGCTTCGCGGAAATTGCCCTGCCCGTCGTGCGCGGAGAGCTCGGCGCGGCTCACCGCGTGATCCTGCACCTCGATGACGGAGACGATGTGCTCGCCGTGCTCGCGGCACCCGGCACCAGCGAGAAGATCAAACGCGGTATGTCCACGCCGGAGCACATCCTCCGCGCCGGCCGCCTCCCGGTCTGGCTCGATGCCGATCCCGCCGCGCCCCCTGACGCGATCGCGAAAACAATCCGCACGCAGCTCGGCGACCAGCGAAGTGAATACGAGCAGTACCACCGGCGGCACGCCAAAGAGGGGACGGCGCCGCTCGACGACTGGGTCAAGATCATCCTCGCCCCGGGCCTCGGCATGATCACGGCCGGCCGCGACAAGCGGAGCGCTGTCACCGCCAATCTCTGCTACCGCGCAGTGCTCGAGTCGATGGCGAACGCCGACGCGATCGGCGGGTTTCAGTTCATCCCGGAATCCGAGGTCTTCGAGTTCGAGCACTGGCAGCTCGAGCGCCGCAAGATCGACGAGCAGGACGCGCGCGACCGCGCCACGCTGCTCCTCCCGCGGCACATCGCGGTCGTGATCGGCGCGGGCAGCGGCATCGGCAAAGCCGCAGCAATGCGCTTCGCCCGTGAAGGCGCTCATGTCGCCGTCGCGGATCTCGATGCGGCCGCCGCCGAGTCGGTGGCGGCGGAGATCAACAAGACGGCGCCTGGTCGCGCGATTGCCGTGGCCGTGGATGTCCGCGACGACGAGAGCCTGGCCGCTCTCATTCGCCGGACCGTGTTCGAGTTCGGCGGAATCGACTGCCTGTTCTACACGCCGGGACGCTCACCCCGCTTCGCGGGCGTGACCGACCTTCGCCGCGAGGACCTCCAGCAACAGCTCGACGTTCATTACGTGGGCGGGGTTCTCGCGATCGGTGCTGCCGCCTCCGTGATGCGGCGCCAGGAGCTGGGCGGATCGATCATTGCGTCGGTCTCCAAGGCGGCGCTCGCACCGGGCCGCGACGCGGCGGCCTACGGTGGCAGCAAAGCCGCGCTGCTGCAGGCCATGCGCGTGGCCGCCGTGGAGCTGGGTCCGGACCAGATTCGCGTGAACGCCATCAATGCCGACCAGGTCGACACGCCGATGTTCATGCGGTTCGTCGAGGAACGTGCCGCCATGCGCGGCATTTCGGCCGACGACCAGTTGGAATCCTATCGCCGCCGGAACGCGATGGGTGTGTCGCTCATTCCGGCGGACGCCGTCGCGGACATCGCCGCCCTGCTCGCGAGCGACCGGTTCCGCTACACCACCGGCGACATCATCACGATCGACGGCGGCCTCTCCGACGCGTTTCCCCGCTGACGCTAAATCTCCTTTCTCCTTTCTCTTTTCTCGTCCCTACACTCTCGCTTCGCTCCGGTCGTCCGGTTCCTCTTTGCGCACGGTGCGGCCAACGACGACGGTGATGTTGTCGGTCCCGCCATCGTCGAGCGCGTCCTGCACCAGAGCCTCGCAGACCTGCCGCGCCGACGTCATGTTGAGCAGCCGCTCGCGGATGCGGGTATCGGATACGTGCTTGGTGAGGCCGTCGCTGCACAGCAGCCCCACGGTGCCCCATACTTGCGAGAGTGATGTCACGACCGGCGTGGTCTGCTGGCCGCCGATGGCGCTCGACAGCACGTGGACCCACGGACTGCGATACGCGTCGGTGCGGCTCAGGACGCCGAGGTCGACGAGCTCCTGCGCCATGGTCTGATCGCGGGACAGTTGCGTGAGCTCGCCGTCGTGCAGGATGTAGCAACGGCTGTCGCCGACGTGCAGCAGGTACGACCGCGGCCACAAGCCGATCCACATTGTCAGCGTCGTCGCCATCCCCGCGAGTTCCTGGTTGTCGGCGGCTTGGCGAAGGATCCCATCGTGGCATTCGCGCGCGGCATCCTCCAGCGCGTGGGCGAACGCGTCGCTCGATCCGGCCGCATCGGCCGTGCACAGCTTGATCGAGCGCGCCACGTACTGGGTGACGGCCTCCACCGCCTGCCGGCTGGCTTCTTCCCCCATCGGCCCGCCACCGACTCCGTCCGCGACCATCGCCAGCAGCGCAATGCGTTCGGCCCCAAGCGGCAACCGGTCGAGCGATGGAAGGCTCGAGATGTGAACCTCCATCTTCCGGCGCACGGAGCAGATCAGGAAATGGTCCTGATTGTTAGTGCGCACCTTGCCGGTATGCGTCAGCCCGAAGAAATCGATCTCGTCGTCGCGCGGCGCTCGGTCAGTGAGGCGAGGGCTGGTCTTCGTGTCGGCGATCATCGATACGCTCCTCCGCTCGGCGCGAGCCGTAGGCCTGCGGTTCCTAACCGCTTGAAGGTGTTGCCCGGGCCCGCAAGATCGCAACCGAGAATCGGCCGCTTAAGCGACCTCTACCATAAAAGCGATCGCTATTTCCTCCGCGCGCGTGTCCGCGCCGCCTTCTTCGCGGCGGCCGAGCGGCCCGCTGCCCCCTTGGTTCGCGCAGCTTTCCTGGCGGCTCTCGACCGCTCGGCCGCACTCCGCCGCCGCGCAGCCGATCGCGCCTGTTTGGACAGCGCGCCACGTGAAGCGGCCGCCCGTCCCTCCTTCTTGAGCGCCTTTCGCACCGCGCGAGACCGGGTCGCGGACACCGCACGCTGGGGCTTTCGGCCGCGTGCCCGATCCCGCTTCGCCTGCTTGCGGGTCGCCGGAGACGAGCTCTTGCTGGCCGGCACATCGATCCCCGCGCGCCTCGCCTCGGACAGCCCGATGGCGATCGCCTGCTTCGTCGATCTCGCGCCGTGCTGCCCGTCCCGAATGTGGTCCATCTCCTGGCGCACGAACTCGCCGGCCTGGGTCGACGGCGACTTCCCCTCGCGCGCATCCTCGTGAGCCCGTTCGATCGTCTCCTGGTCTGGCATGCCACCCTCCCGGCCGTTGGCGAATCAGGCGCGGCAATCACCGCGCTCTCTCGGAATTTGCACACACCGTACCAGTCCCACGAGTTGTTCAGCCAGGTCCACGCCCCCGCGTGAACCCGCTGCCTACTTCGGCACGTACCCGTCCGCCTTGAGCGCGTCCGCCGACATGCCGATCACGTCGATGTGCAGCGTGATCGGCGTGTACGGTTTGTTCGTCGAATCCTTCGGCACCGACACGATGGACTCGACGACGTCCATCCCCTTGAAGACCTGCCCGTAGACGGTGTAGTGATTGTCGAGCTTGGGCAGGCCCTGCTTGTTCGCGACGATGTAGAACTGGCACCCGGCCGAAAGCTGCCCCGGATTGTCGTCACGCCCCGCGCCGACCGCGCCGTACACGTGCTTGAGACTGTCGTTGAACTCCGGCGCCAGCAGATACGGTGAGCCACTGAAGCCTTCCGGAGTGTCGGGGCACCCGCCCTGCGCCACGTAATCCTTGATCACGCGGTTGAACGTGAGGGAATCCCAGTAATGGCTGGCGGCGAGCTTGATGAAGCTCGCTTTGTGCCGTGGGGTCCGGTCGTACAGGACGAACAGGATTTCGCCTTTGGGCGTCCGGATGCGGCCGACTTGATACGTCTTCTGCGTTCGGGCGGCGGTGAATCCGAGCGGTAGGGCGAGCAGCAGTACGAGCAGTATGCGGCGCATGGTGAGGTCGCGAGTTGAAGTCGGGTGTTGCTGCCCGGGAATGGGCGCGGATGTTTCCGGAGCCGGCATATCCTCGCCCTAAACATGGACGCCCTGCCGCGACTACGGAGCCCAGGCTAGCCGGCCCACGCGGTGGCCGTACATTATCGCGGCGGCCCTGCCACCCCGGACCGCCGCACGACTCCGCCACCCCGCGACTCATGCCGCACCTGCCTCGCGCGCTTCCCTCGCTGCCGTGCGCCGGCGTTCTCGCGCTGGCCGTTCTCGCCCTGACGGTCGTTCCACCGCCCTCCGCCCGCGCACAGGTCTCGACCCAGTGGCCGATCCACTCGATGGACCGCCCCAGACCACCGGTGATCGACCCCGGACCCTATCACGAGCCCGCGCCGCCCCCATCCGACGCCATCGTGCTTTTCAACGGGCACGATCTGACCGGCTGGCGGAACGCGGATTCGGCCAGCCTCCCCGCCCGTTGGAAGGTCGTTTCCGGGTACATGGAGGTCGTGAGCGGCACCGGCAACATCGCGACGACCCGGGCGTTCGGCGATGTGCAGCTCCACGTGGAATGGGAAACGCCCGTCCCAGCGACCGGCGAAGGACAGGAGCGCGGCAACAGTGGCGTTTTCCTGATGGGAAAGTACGAGGTGCAGGTCCTCGACTCCTACGACAACATCACCTACGCCGATGGACAGGCGGCGGCGATGTTTGGGCAGTACCCCCCGCTCGTCAACGCGAGCCGCCCGCCGGGACAATGGCAGACCTACGACATCATCTGGCACGGCCCGCGGTGGTCCGCGTCCGGAGACCTCAGCGCACCCGCGCGCATCACGGTCTTCCACAACGGCGTCCTCGTCCAGGATAATGTCGCGCTCACCGGCCCGACGGCATTCATGCACCGCCCGCCGTATACGCACGACGCCGGCCAGCTCCCGCTGGCTCTGCAGGACCATCACTCCCCCGTCAGGTTTCGGAATATCTGGATCCGCCCGCTGACGGACTGATCGTGCGCTCTGTGGCCACTTCCGCGGCGCGACTGCAGCCGCGGCCGCGCATGTACGATGTCGCCATCATCGGGTCCGGCGCGGGCGGCGGTATGGCGGCGTACGTGCTGACGCGCGCTGGCGCCGACGTGGTCATGCTCGAAGCCGGACCCCCGTGGAGCGCGGCCGCGAATGGCGCCATGCTCAAATGGTCCTACGATTCTCCCCGCCGCGGCGCGCCGACGCCCTCTCACCCGTTCGGCGAGTTCGACGGCTGCATCGGTGGCTGGCAGATCGACGGCGAGCCCTACACCGTCGCACCCGGCACCGAGTTCGATTGGTGGCGCGCCCGCATGCTCGGCGGTCGCACGAATCACTGGGGACGGATCTCCCTCCGCTTCGGACCCGACGATTTCCGCCGCAAGTCCCTCGACGGACTCGGCGACGACTGGCCCATCTCGTACGACGATCTCGCCCCGTACTATGACGCGATCGACCGTCTGATCGGCATTTTCGGCTCCAACGAGGAACTGCCCAACGACCCGGATGGGATCTTCCTTCCGCCGCCGCGCCCCCGCTGCTACGAGCTGCTCATCAAGCAGGCATGCGCCGGCACCGGCGTCCGCTGCATCGCCTCCCGCCTCTCGGTCCTCACGCGCGCACTCAACGAGCGCGCCGCCTGCCACTACTGCGGACAGTGCGGACGCGGGTGCAAGACGAACTCCAATTTCTCGAGCCCCGGCGTCCTCATCGAGCCCGCACTTCGCACCGACCGGCTCACGCTGCTGACCAACGCCATGGCACGAGAGATCACGACCGATGAGTCAGGCCGGGCCACGGGCGTGTCGTACATCCATAAGCCCTCGGGGACCGACGAACACGTGCGGGCCCGCATCGTGGTGCTCGCGGCCAGCGCCTGCGAATCGGCCCGGCTTCTCCTCAACTCGCGCACCTCGCGCTCGCCGAACGGCCTCGCCAACACGAGCGGCACCGCCGGCCGGTTCCTGACGGACACCACGGGCACCACGATCACCGGAATGGTGCCGCGGCTCGCCGATCACGTTCCCCACAACGAGGACGGCGTCGGCGGTCCGCACATCTACATGCCGTGGTGGCTCGACAACAGCACGTTGGACTTCCCGCGCGGGTACCACATCGAGCCGTGGGGCGGCATGGACCAGCCCACGTACGGGTCGATGGCCGGCATCGAGCGCTTCCCGTCGGGCGGGGGCTACGGCACCACCCTCAAGAACGACTACCGGCACTTCTACGGCGCCCGGATTGGTTTCAACTGCCGCGGCGCCATGGTCCCCAACGCGGACTCCTACTGCGAGATCGATCCCGACGTCGTGGACCGCTGGGGAATCCCGGTCCTGCGCTTCCACTGGAAGTGGAGCGACCACGAATACCTCCAGGCGAAGCACATGCAGGAGACCTGCCGGGCCTTGTTCAGCGCGATGGGCGGCGAGCCGTTCACCGCGATGCCCACGCGCGACGAACGGTTCGGCCTCGATGCCGGCGGCCGCATCATCCACGAGGTCGGCGGCACACGCATGGGCGATGACCCGGACAGCTCGGTGGTGAACCGCTGGTGCCAGGCCCACGATGTGAAGAATCTCTTTGTCGCCGACGGCGGCCCGTTCGTCTCACAGGCCGACAAGAACCCCACCTGGACGATCCTCGCACTCTCGATGCGCACCGCCACGTACATCGTGAACCAGCGCAAGGCAGGGGACCTGTGAGCGACGCCGTTTCGCCCGGCAGTGGCTCCGCCCCACGCGATCTCTCCCGGCGCGAGGTCCTCGGTTTCCTCGCCGGCCTCCCGCTCGCTGCAGCCACTGACCCGGCATCGCTGATCGCCCGAGCCTGGCGTCACATCGAAGGCCACGCCGGCGACGCCGCGGCGCCCTACACGCCGCGCTTCTTCACTCCTCACGAGTGGCGCATCGTCCGGCTGCTCGCCGACGACATCATCCCGCGCGACGGCCGCTCGGGTAGCGCGACCGACGCCGGCGTCCCCGAGTTCATCGATTTCATCATGACGGACCAGCCGCAGGCGCAACTCCCGATGCGCGGCGGCTTGCACTGGCTCGACACGCAGGCGCACACACGTTTCGGCGCCTCCTTCGCGGACTGCAACACCGAGCGCCGGTCGGCGGTGCTCGATGACATCGCCTGGCCCGCCCGCGCTCGCCCGTCGATGAGCCAGGGAGTGGCCTTCTTCGCGACGTTCCGCGACCTCGTGGCATCGGGCTTCTGGACGAGCAAGATGGGGATGGCCGATCTTCGATACATGGGCAACACGGTCGTGCACGAGTGGCAGGGATGCCCACCCGAGGCGCTGGCCAAACTGGGAGTGAGCTACTGAATGCCGCGACCACGATCGCGTCCATCCGCGACCGCCCGGCCGGCCGCGCCGCGCCTTCCCAGTCGCCTGGGCATCGGCATCATCGGGAGTGGCTTCAACGCCCAGTTCCACCTGCGTGCGTTCGTCGGAGTTCGCGACGCCGATGTGCGCGGGGTCTGGAGCCCGACTGCCGGACACGCCACCGAAGCGGCGGCGCTCGCCCGGCAACTCGGCGTCGGACCCGCCAAACCCTTCCGGTCGATAGCCGCCATGGTCGCGAACCCATCCATCGGCGCGATCTGGCTCTGTGGCCCCAATTTCTCCCGGCTTGAAAACGTCGAGGAGATTACCGACACGATCACCCGCGGCCGCGGTGAGCTCGCCGGCATCGCCTGCGAGAAACCGCTCGCCCGCACGGTCGCCGAGGCCACACGTGTCACGTCACTCGTGAAACGCTGCGGCCTCAATCACGGCTATCTCGAGAATCAGGTCTTCGCCCCGCAGGTGGAACACGGCCGCCACCTTCTGTGGGCCCGCGGCGCCAAGCTCACGGGACGGCCATATCTCGCACGCGCCGCCGAAGAGCACAGCGGGCCGCACCGCCCGTGGTTCTGGCAGGGACACCTTCAGGGCGGCGGTGTCCTCAACGACATGATGTGCCACTCCGCGCTCCTCGTCCGGCACCTCCTTACGGAACCCGGCGCCCCGCGCGACTCCCTCCGTCCTGTGCGCGTGGCGGCGCACATCGCGAGTCTCAAGTGGAGCCGTCCGGAATACGCCGCTCGCCTCAAGCGCGAGATGGGGCCCGCCGTAGACTATGCGAAGACGCCCGCCGAAGATTATGCGAGCATGACCGTGGAGTTCGCGGGTGCGGACGGACGCCCGGCGATCGGCGAGGCCACGACATCCTGGAGCTACGTCGGCGCGGGTCTCCGCCTCTCCGCCGAAGTACTCGGCCCCGAATACTCGATGTCGTGGAATACGCTCGACAGCGGCCTCAAACTGTTCTTCAGCCGCCGCGTCAAAGGCGATGCGGGCGAGGATCTGGTGGAGAAACAGAACGCGGAAGCCGGTCTCATGCCGGTGGTGGCCGAAGAAGCCGCGGCGTACGGCTACGAGGCGGAGAACAGGCACTTCGTGCGGGCGTTCCTCCGCGGCGAGCCCGCGGCGTTCACGTTCGACGATGGGGTCGAGGTCGTGAAGCTCCTGATGGCGGCCTACATGAGCGCCGAACAGGGGAAGACACTCGCGTTTCCTCCAGCGGGGCTGGCGACGTTCGTCCCCCAGGTCGCAACCGGCAGGTGGAAGGGCTAGCCACTGCCATCACTGCATCCGCGGATACTCTTCATCGGCGAGCCGCTCAAGGAGTACATCGCCACCCTCGAGGCGGATGACTCTCTGTCGGACCAGATCTTCCTCGGCTTCGCCGGCGATCTGGTCCCCAACATGGCGTCCTACACGCGACGCGCCGCCACGCGACTGGGAGTCAACTGCGCGATCGACGTGCTGACGGCGGTCGGCACCGCCGACGATCCCCTGAGCACCGAGATACTCGCCGACCTGAAGTCGCACTCGCTGGGCATCCACCTCGGCACGAAGCGGCTTCCCGGGAAACACCTGGGGATTGTGATCAACCTCAAGGACAAGACAGGTGCCCCGGCCCGGGAGAAGGTGAGGCTCGACCGCCGGAACTCCGCATTCCGCGATCTGCTTGATGGAGCGGCTGAAACGGACCTCGCGAGTATGACGGAGGGCTATAGCCACATCGTGGTGTCCGGCACGTCCCTGGCCTGCATTCGCGATCGCGCCAGTCTGCTCGTTCTGCTGGAGAGCGCCCGGCTCGCCAACCCATCTCCTCAGATCATCGTCTGCACCAATCTTCGCGCATCGAATTGGCAGATGCCCGATCGCGATGACCCATCCGGGCTGACTCCGGATGACGCGGCGTGGCGGCAAAAGGCTCGCCGGTGGCTCGACGCGGCAATTGAGTTGGCGGATGTGGTCTTCGCCAACTTCGCCGACGAGCGCCAGCTCCGCGGGTGCGAATCGCCTCGCGATGCAGTGGAGGAGTTGCGCGCGCTCAATGCGCATGCCGAAATCGTCGTCACCGACGATGCATTCCCGATCCTGGTCAGTTACGGCGCGGGCGACGAGCAGCGCCTCGAGACGCTCGGCGTGCCGCCGACGGGCGCCGTGGTAGACACGGTTGGCGCTGGTGACGCTTTTGCGGGAACATACCTGGCGGCGCGGCTGGCCGGGCGGTCGTGCTATGCGGCCGCCGAGTGCGCGCTCGCCATCGCCACACAGGTCGTGACATTCGATGGTGCGCTGCCGAGGCATGGCAAATCGCTGGTGTTCGACCCGGGTCTGTTCGATACGCCCCATGACCGGAGGCGCACGTAGGGAGAGCGGCTATGGCTGCGCCGCCGCCAGGTCCTTCGCGCTAGCCGCTGACGGCCGGAACAGCACCGCGAATACGAGGAGGACCACCAGCGCGAATCCCGCCGGCACCAGCCAGATCGATCGCCAGTCGTGGCCGCCGGCCGCGGAGGTGTACGACTGAACGACCCGTCCTGAGAGCCACGCCCCGATCAGCAGTCCTGCGCCCAGCGTGATGAAGGCGAGTAGGCCCTGCGCCGCCGCGCGGATGCGCACGCTCGCCTGCTGATCGGCGTAGATCTGGCCCGTGACGAAAAAGAAGTCGTAGCAGATGCCGTGGAGAAGGATGCCCGCGTACAGCATCCATGCCAGACTTCCGGTGTTGCCAGCCGCAAAGAACAGATACCGCAGCGTCCACGCCGCCATGCCGGCGAGCAGGATTCGCTTGACCCCGAGGCGCACGAGGAACCACGGAAGCAGGATCATGAACCCCAGCTCAGACACCTGCCCCAGGGTCATCTTGCTCGCCGGCTCCGCAAACCCGATCTCGTTGAGGTAGAGGTTCGTGAACGCGTAGTAGAACTGGAGCGGGATGCAGAGCAGAAACGACCCCGCCATGAACGTGGCGAATGAGCGATCGCGGAAGAGCGAGAGAGCGTCGAGGCCGATCACGTCCCTGGCGCGGAGGGGTTGACCGGCGGCGTGGGGCGGAGTGTGCGGGAGCAAGAGCGAGAAGAAGCCCAGCACCAGCGAGGCACCGGCGGCGAGTCTGAGCGGAACGGCGGTCGGTTCGAGACCCAGCCGCCCGACCAGGAGGCCGGCCACGATCCAGCCGATGGTGCCGAGCACTCGGACCTGGGGGAACTCGCGCTGTGGATCGCGCAGATGATCGAAGGACAAAGAGTTGCTGAGCGCCAGCGTCGGCATGAAGCAGAGCGCGTAGCCGATCAGCAGCGCGTAGAAGACACCGAACGACGTCACCCGCGACGCCACGTAGAGGAGAGCCGCTCCCGCAAGGTGGAGGACCGCCAGCACTCGCTCCGATGCAAAGAAGCGGTCCGCTACCATCCCGACGAAGAACGGCGAGATCATTGCGGCAATGGCCGTGGCACCGTAGGCGAGGCCGATCTCTGTCCCCGAGAACCTGAGCGCCTGCCCCAGGTACGTCCCCATGGTGACGTACCACGCGCCCCAGACGAAGTACTCGAGGAACATGAGCGCCGACAGCTTGAGCCGTACGGCGGTCATCACGGGTTGAGCGAGCCCTCGTAGGCAGCGACGGCGATCATGTCATCGAGCGAGAGCTTGGATGCCACGTCGTTCATCGGCAGGCTGGCGGGTGTGGAGCGCGCCCTCGTTTTGAACGCCAGCAGTTGCCGGAGGATGTACGCCGGGAACCGGCCGGCGGTCGGCGGGATCGGTCCCACGCCGTGGAGTTCCTCGCCGTGACAGCTCGTGCACGGCGCCGCGCCGTCCTCTCTCCACGTCGTCGCGAGTGCCTTGCCGCGCGCAATGCTCCCCGGCGGCACGTAGGTGACATAGAGGAATCCCGGATCCCGCAGATCGTGCCGCAGGGTGTCCGATGGCATCGTGATGAGCCGTTTGCCGAGCGGCTCGGTGCCACCGCCCGCCGCGGGAAAATAGAGACCTACCCGGGGAACCGGTTTGGGGATGGTCGTGGTCTCGACGCTCCTCGAGCGAAGGCGGGGAGAGAGTTGCGAGTAGTACTGCGCGGCTTCGGCGATCTCCGTGTCCGTCGCGCTGTCGGCGATGGCGCGCATGTAGTCACTGGGACCGTACGGCCCTGGCCATGCGGCTTTGCGAGCGTGGGATCGCATGTCCTTGACCTGCTGCTCGATGTAGCCGGCTGGCAGCCCCGCGAGCATGGCATTCTCGGGACGTCCTGCGCCGTCCGCGAGGTGGCAGAACCCACACGCCATCACCGTGGGCCGGCGGCCGTGCATGACGATGTCCGGCATCGCCGGATGTGCGTCGGGGTGCCAGTCCGCGACCCCGAACAGATTCTCGACTTGTGCCTCCGTGAACGCCGCCGTGCTGTTGGGCACGTGGAACAGCGCGACGCTATCGGCCTCCCGCGCCGGTTCCTTCACCGCCGCCCCGGGTGCGGGACGCCCGGGCGGGTAGGGATACGACCACGCGGGCACCTCGAAGTTCGCCCCGCCAGTGCGAGATGCAGCAATGGCGGTTTGTGCCCGGACGTTGGCCGGCCCCCACACCGCGACTGTGACGGCGGCGACTGACCACAGGCACGCGAGCCGGCACGTGAACAGCCTGCCGGCAAGAGCGTAGGTCAGTCGCGAGGACTTGGCGACGCGGCGTCGGACTGCCACGAGGGCGGAGAGATGCATGGGTGTCCCGGAATTCATGGATGAGGCTTCCGCCAAATGCACCCGCTCGGCCACTGCTGTCAAGCAGCGCGGTCAAGCAGCGCTGTCCCGCCGGCGTTGAAGCGAAGCGGCGAACCGTACTGCCATTCCTGCTGTGTCATCGCTTGCCGATCGCGGGCGCCATGCCTCGCGTATATTCGGTGCATTGAGCACCATACGCACGGACCCACAAAATGGGGCTGAATGTGACGGACGCACATGCTTGGTTGGCAGACGGGTTTTGCCTCGGCCGACACTCACTCACGGGAATCTCGCGGCTGCTGGCGGCCACGTCCATCGCGGTCACCGCAATCACGCAAAGTGCGCCGGCTCAGGCGCCAGTGCGGCACGTAGTCACGGCGGATGATGGCCACCCGCTCACGGTGTGGGAGAAGAAGGGACCATCGCCCCGCCACACGATCGTGCTGCTGCACGGCCGCACGTGGAGTGCGATTCCGGATTTCGATCTCCAGGTCCCGGGCCACCCGGTGTCGCTGATGGACGCGCTCGTCGCGCACGGGTTCGACGTCTACGCACTCGACGCGCGCGGCTACGGCGGCACAGCGCGGGATTCCTCCGGTTGGCTGACGCCCGACCGCGCCGCCAAGGACGTGATCACGGTGTGCCGGTGGGTCGCCGCGCACTCCGGCATCGCGGGCAAGCCGGCTCTCTTCGGATGGTCCTTCGGCTCCGTGACCGGACAGTTGGCTGCGCAGCGGTCCCCCGGCGACATCTCTGCTCTCGTGCTCTTCGGCCACTTCAGCTTCCCCCCAGCGCCGCCCGAACAGCCGGGCCCCCCGCCCCGCGTGAAGACGACCGCCAAGGCAGCCGGCGAGGATTTCATCAGTCCCGCCGCGACCGATTCCGCGGTGGTCCGCGAATACGTGCGCGCTGCCCTGGCCGCGGATCCGGTGCGGGCCGACTGGAACCACATCGACCAGTTCAATGCGCTCGACCCCGCGGCCGTCCACGTGCCGACCCTCGAGATCATGGGAGAGCGCGATCCGATCTCGACGCAGAGTCCCGGCGGAGAGGCGGCATTCTTCGGGAGGTTGGCGACACCGGACCGGGAGTTTGTATTACTGCCCGGGGTGGACCACGCGGCCTTCCTGGAGAGTGCGCGCGCGCGGTTCGTCGAGGCCCTAGTCGATTTCCTGACAAGGCCCAGCGAACCGGCGCCATGACATGAAGGGCGCTCACCGTACCAATGCCCGGGAGCTGGCGTCCGGGAACGCGGTGGCGCGCATCCGCGCGTTCATCCCAGCGTTCATCTCCGCGCGACTCGCCCCGGCGTTCGCCGTGCTCGCTGTCCTGTTCCTCATCCCGGAACATCAGATGCAAGGCCAGCAGGCGCCAAGGCCGCGCGCGCGCGATGCCGGTGTGATCATCGGTGTGTTCCAGCCCGGCCCGTTCAACGCCATCACTGACGTGGACGGCGTTCGCGTCGGCCAGACCACCGTGAACCTCGGCGACACCATCCACACGGGTGTGACAGCGATCCTCCCGCACGGCGGCAACATTTTCCAGGAGCGCGTCCCCGCTGCACTCTTCGTGCTCAACGGCTTTGGGAAACTGGTCGGCGTCACGCAGTTGCAGGAGCACGGCGAGTTGGAGACGCCGATCCTCCTCACGTGCACGCTCTGTGTCTGGAAAGCCGCGGACGCCATGGTTGCGTATCTGCTCGAGCAACCGGGCATGGAGACCATCGGGTCGATCAATCCTGTCGTCGGCGAGACCAACGACTACGGCTTGAGCGACATTCGCCTGCGGCCCATCACGGAAGCGCACGTGCGCCAGGCGTTGCAATCGGCGACGACCGGCCCGGTCGCGGAGGGCACGGTCGGCGCGGGTGCCGGCACCCAGGCGTTCGGGTGGAAGGGCGGGATCGGCACGAGCTCGCGCCGGTTGCCATCGGTTGACGGCCGGTACACGGTCGGCGTGCTCGTGCAATCGAATTACGGTGGACTCCTGACCATCAACGGCGCCCCGGTCGGCCGCGAGTTGGGACAGAACCCGTTCGCAACTGCGCGCCCGAAAGACGGCGCGCCACCGGGCCACGGATCCTGCATGATCGTCGTCGCGACCGATGCCCCGCTGTCATCCCGTGATCTCGAGCGCGTCGCGAAGCGGGCCGCACTCGCGCTCGCGCGCACGGGGTCGTCTGCGAGTCCGGGCTCGGGCGACTACGTGATCGCCTTCTCGACGGCCGGCTCCGTGCGCCGCCGCCGCTGGGCGATGACCCCCGCCGCTCCGTATCAGCTACAGGAGCTGAACCACGATGACCTGGCCCCGCTCTTCGAGGCGACGGTAGAAGCAACCGAGGAAGCGCTGATCAACTCGATGTTCCGCGCCACACCGGTAACCTATCGCGGCCACACCGTCGAAGCCCTGCCTATCGACAAGACGCTGGCGATCCTCCAGAAATACCACGCGCTCCACTGGGATCGCGACCTCCCCGCCGAGGAGCCGTAGCCAGGCCCACAGGGTCGCGAATTGATCCGTCCCTGGTAGGGGCCGGTCGCGACCGGCCCGGTAGGACTGTAGTTGCCGTCCCACGGCAGGCAGTGGCCTACGCAGCGGGGGCCGTTCGAGAACGGCCCCACCGTCAGCTGCCACCAAAACCATCCGCCAACTGCACCAAAACCATCCGCCAACTGCCACCAACACCATCCGCTTGCTGCCACCAACCATCCGCATGCTGCCACCAAAACCGTCCGCCTGCCGCACTGCCCATGCCTGCTCGGGGGCCGCCAAATCACATTCGAAACAGATAACTCAGTTTCACGAAGAAATTATCTGCTTCGCGCGTCAACCCAGTGAAATGCAGCGCGCTCGGCTCGAACGAATCGTTCCCATACCCGAAGAACGCCACCGTCCCCGGGACCGGCTGATACGAGAACAGCACCGACCCGGTCAGGACGTTGTTGTTGATCGCCGACGCACGGGTGATCACACCGGTGACCGGATCCTTGATGAAGATCGGCAGATTCGACCGCGAGTCGTCGCGCAAACTATCCTCATAGACGGCGTTGTACTGCCCGATGAGGCGGAAGAAGATCACACGCGACAACTGATACTCCGCGTCGATCCGCGGCAGGTATTGCGCCTCGACGATGCTGCCGTCGGTATGCCGGTGGTTGACCTGCGCGGTATAGGTCCCGTTGAACCGAAGTTGTTGCGTCGGCTGCCACGTGATCGCGAGTTGCGGCAGCGCGATATCGGCCGCGGACCACTCGAAGAAGTTCTCGTCCCGCCCGCCGACGTACACGAAGCTCGCCGAGAAATGCGCGAATTGCGGGGTGGTGATGTTGAGGACGTAGTCGGTGTTGGGGATCGGCTTCTGATTCGGGAACGGTGAGTATGTCGTCATCCGGCCGACCGTCTGCGCGAGGTAGTAGTCTGCGTAGAGCTGCGGATCGTAGCCGTACGATTCGAGATAGATGGCCGCGCCGACGCGCCAGCCGCCATGGATGGACGCGGTCGTGTTGAACTGCCAGCGCCGGTCTTCCGCCGCCTGCAGTCCCGTCAGTGCTCGCCCCGCCCAGGTGTCGCTCAACCGGATGTCGCCGCCATACGTCTCGACGAAACTGCCCGGAGCGTTGTACAGGGTGAGACGGTGGTCGAGCGACACCGATCCGACGCCCACGCGCGAGATGAACCCGCTCCCGGCGACGAATTGCGGATCGATCTGCCGGAAGAAGTAGTCCATCCCGAACGTGTGCCCAGCGCGCATGAACCGCAGGTACCAGAGCGGCCCGGCGCTCGTGCCCACGCCGCCGCTGTCACGCGTCTCGCTGGTCCCGGCCTGCGCGGCGACGGTATAGACGGAGAGAAACGCGAAGCGCGCGTCGATGCTGCCCATGCGGTTGTATGCCCCGCCCTGCTCCTTGTCGGTGAACGCGCCCCCGATCTGGGACGCGGAGCCCAGGTCGTCCCACACCCGCAGGATGTTGTAGATCGAGTGGCCCGCACCGGTGACCGACGAGTCCTCCTGATCCTGCGCGCCGAGGTAGGCGATCGTGACGCCGCCGACTTTGCCGGTGAGTTTGGCGGCCGCGATAGGGGCCTCGATCGCCCGCGTGTAGATCAGATTGTTCGGGGTGTTGTACTGCTCGAGGCCATCCAGGAAGAAGGGCCGCTTCTCCGGATACGACAGCGCATACCGGGGATCGAGCTGGATCCTCGTGGCATCCGACTCCACCTCGGCGAAATCCGGCCGGTACGTGCCGTTGAGGGTGAGGTTGTTCGTGATGCCCCACCGGATATTGCCGCCGAACGCCGGTCGGTCCGTGTCGTAGTGCCACGGCGTCGGGTGCAGGCTGTCCCCCGTGACTTTCTGCGTCACGAACGGATTCAGGTCGAGAACGAGACCGCGCTCGAGTCCCGTGAGACCCACGATCGTGCCCGACTGCGACAGAAACGAGGCAGCCGCGATCTTGGTGGGCACCCAGCTCTGCTCGTGACCTGAGTGCTGAACCTCTCTGATGATGTTGAGGCCCCAGTCCTGCGGATCGGTTGACTGGTACTTGATGCTGCGGAATGGAATCCGGACAACCGTCTCGTACCCGGACGCGGTGACGTGCCCCTTGGACTCGAAGACGAAGTCGGGGCTCAGATCCGTGGTCGGCCGCCCGGTCTGGGTGTTGCCGGTGTTGAACCCGCGGCCTGTGCGGACACCTTCGGTGATCGTGCCATCTTCCTGGATGCCGAGCGGGTTGACGGCGAAGACCATGGCCTGGCGCGCGTGCAGAAACGGGCTCAGAATGATCTGGACGTTGTCGTCCGCGTCGATCCGGTCGCGGTCCGCGAGCTTGTAGTGGACGACGCCGTGCGGCTCGAAGGCCCGGATCCCGAAGTAGATCGCCTTGCGCGAGTACCAGACCAGCACCTCGGTCGAGTCCTCGGCCGGGAGGCCGTCGATCGGCGTGTATTCGGAAAATCCCGTCAGGACGGTGGCCTGCTGCCAGACCGGGTCGTCGAGTGTCCCGTCAATCAGCGCCAGGTCATCCAGGCGCGGGATGTGGACCGACGTCTGGCCCTGGCGGCCGTTGTAGACACGGCGCGGGAGTGATTTGAGGCTGTCGCCACCAGCCGCGGCCGAGATCATGAGGGAAGCCAGAATTAGCACGCGAAAAACCTGGTGGCATGACCGAGACCTCGCTACGGCGTATCTTTTTCTGAGACACCTGGATCAGTGCCGGCGTTGCCGCGGCACGCACGCGAATCCGCATCAACCAGAGAGACCCATGGCCGATCGCACCCCGCACGAGCATCTGAAAAACCTGCACAGCGAGTTGGTTGCGACGAAGCCCGCTGACAGCGCGGCGAAGGCTCGCTTGGGCCAGTTGACCGACGACGTGCGCCGGACGATCGACGCCGGGGCCACATTGCCGGCCGCCGACGCGTATCGCGGTCTGCGCCAGCGCCTGGCCGACGCGGCGGCGGCGTTTCAGATCTCGCACCCGAAGCTGACCGCAGAGATTGAGGGCGTGATCGACACGCTCAGCACGCACAATCTCTAGGGCAGCGGAATCTCCGTTATCTGGTCGCGCGCGCGATGACGAACTCCCCGGGTACCTCATAGCCATCGCCGCGGCGATACGGGGCGATCGACGTCAGATATTCCGCGTGTACCTCATCGCGGGTCGGCGGATCGAACCGTGAATACGGAAGCGCGACGGGCCCCCCGGCAAACGCGGCGCCGCACGCGGACTCGCCGGAGTCATACGACAGGGTCGCCGAGATCCGCTCCACCTCGATGTCCTCGTATGCGGTTCGTGCGAGTGCGTACTGCAGCGCGTCGCCGCTGCCGAGCTGGAAGAAGAGCGGGCACACGTCCGACGCCACACGCCGCTCGACGATCGGAAAGATCTCCGCCCAGCCACAGCGAGACCGCTGGCCCCACACTGCGACCGCCACGCGTCCGCCTGGGCGCAGCACCCGCCGCATCTGTTCGAGGGCCCGGAGCGGATCCACGACGTACATGAGTCCCAGCGCGCACAGCACCACGTCGAACGTCTCGTCGCCCTGGATGATCTCCTCGGCATCGCTCCGCTCGGCAGTCACCTGTGGCATCCCGCGCTGCGCCGCGATCTCGGTGACCCGTTGGACCATCACGTCGGAGATGTCTGTGGCGACGACTCGGCCACCGGGCCCCACGGATTCCGCCGCCCGGAATGTCACGAGGCCGGTTCCGCACGCGACATCGAGCACCCATTCGCCGTTGCGAATCTGGGCCATGGCGAGCACTCGATCCTGCGCTGGAGCGAGCTGCTCCGCCCAGTACTGATCGTAGTACGTGGCTGCTTTATCCCATCCGTAGCGCTGCACCCTGCGCTGCAGCCGCGGATCCATCAGCTACCGCTCCGGTGCGAGGACGCGAACTTCCCGGGTGAGAGGGACGCCGTTCGCGACATCGTCGCGCCACGAGCTGCACCGGTCGGCGGTGTCCAGCACGCGGGTGATGTCCTCCGATGGCGCCGAGCTCTCGACCGTCACGATGTAGCGCATTGCGAGATATCCCGGCCGGACGGATGCCGACACACCAAGCTCGCCGCGCACGTCGTAGTCGGCCTGCACCTCGACCTCGAGCGATGAGATCGGAACGCCGAGCCGGGCGGCCCACATGCTGTAGCCAATCGCGAGACACGAACCGACCGCCCCGCGGCCGTAGACGCCGGGATTGGGGCCGGCGTTCGAGCCGCCGTATTTCTCCGTCATTCCCACGGTGAACTTCCACGGGCCGTCCTCGACCTCACATGCCAGGCCGTCCTTCAGTCGCACCTTTGTCACGGCCGTACCCTGGCCGACTGACGGCCGCAGCTCCACCGCGCGGGCACTACGCTCGACCGCGCTCCGTATCGTTTCGGTTCCCTGCATGACTACCTCCGCGTAGAGCCAGATCGCTGCATTTGTGAATGTTATAGTTCGCCAGTAGCGATACCCCGGCAAAGTCCCGTAACGTGATACGAACCGCGGGCCTGGTGTGGTCGAGTGACATCGCTCCGGGGCCGTACTCGAGTATTCTTGCAAGTGACATGATACGCACTCGATACGCCGCCTCCATAGGAGGCGCCTCCCCCGCAAACAGCCCGTTGCCGTCGCCGCCGAACGCATACATTAATGGGTCGCGATACGGTGTGCGGGACTCACTTGGAGAAGGCCGGGGCGGCAGCGGACCCCACAGTCGCGTCGCCCGCCGCTCCCCTGGAATTGATGACATGACGAAACCCTCCATCAGACTCGTCCGGCGTTGGCCAGCCGCGTTGGTGCTCGCGGGCTGCACCCTGAGTTGCATGCTGGGCCGGATGCTGGTACCGGCCGTTGGCCGCGCGCAGGTCGCCGCTATGGTCGCCGCCCTGCCCCCGACCCGCGTCACGCTGGATCGTGACCATGACTCCCTGACCATAGAATTGCCGGCGGTCGATCTGCCGGCGTCGACCCCGGACCACGAGGCGATGGTCGTAACGCCCATGTATCAGGCGGTGATCCCGGCGTCGGGGTCGATCTATCAGGTGCAGGTCGAAGTGGTCGACAGCGCGGGCACGCTGCTCCCGCACGAATTCCTGCACCATGTGAACGTCACCGATCCGACCCGGCGCGATCTCTTCGTGCCCACGTCCCTGCACCTCCTGGCAGCAAGCAAGGAGACGCCCGCAGTGACGATCCCGCGGTGGCTCATGGGATTGCCCCTCGAGGGCGGCTCGCGGCTCCTCGTAGCCGGGATGCTTGCCAATCCGACGGGGACGGCGCGCCACGGCGTGCGCGTTCGGGTGAAACTGGCGTACAGCCCCCTCGGCCAGGTCTCGCCGCTTTTCCATGTGTTCCCATTTGTCATGGACGCGATGTTCCCGCTGGGCAAGCGGCCGCATGGCAGCAAGGCATTCGATCTCGCACCGGGGCGCACGGTCCGAGAGTGGGAAGCCAGTCCCGCAATTCCCGGCACCATCGTCGGCTGCGGCGGTCACGTACACGACTACGCGGTGGCGCTCGAGTTCTCGGACGTGACGACGGGCCGGGTGATCTGGCAAGCGTCGGTGATCAGCGATTCGACCGGCCGGGTGTTGTCGCTGCCGGTCGTGCGATTCTACCGGTGGTACCGGCTCGGCGTCCATATCGTGCCGAACCACAAGTATCGCATCAGAGTCACCTATGAGAATCCCACGGGCCACGTCATCAGTGACGGGGGCATGGGTGCGGTAGGGGGGCTATTCATCCCTGATCGTGGCACAGCCTGGCCCAGGGTCGACCCCGGGAACGCGATCTACAAGCAGGATTTCGAGGACACGATCGCGTCGGCCGACGATATGGGCGACATGGAGATGCACGGCGCCCACTGACAGGCCGGCCAGTCCGGCACCACACGAATTCGTCGCTGGAAGGGGCCGGTCGCGACCGGCCCTCTCGCCGAGACACCATCGCGAGTGCCTCCCGGCGACAGCGGCCCCCCCGCGGCGGAACAGGCTGGTCCTCCGGTATCATGACCGGCCGGTGTGCAGGCGGTCTGTGTCCGACCTGGTTGCTCGATCGTATTAAGTAGTCGGCAACCCGTCATCCGGGAGAGGGCAGATGCATCACAGAATGCCGAGACGCCTCATCGTGTTCGGCGTGTTCGCACTCATCAGAGCGGCCGTCGTGGGCTCCACCGATTCGGCCGGCCCATCGCGTTCATCGTGCCATGAGTAGTTCCCAGCAGGACGGCCCGTTGGCCGGCATCCGGGTCGACGTACGGGTGACACAAAGCGAAGCAACGTCCGGGTCGCCCGGATTGCGCTTCGTGGTCGGCACGATCCTGATGATGGCCGGGTTGGCGTGTGCTGTCGCTGGCGTCCGTGATCTTCGGCACGCAGTACACCCCGTGGAAGACGCTGCCATGTCTGAGTTTCTGGTTGGCCTGTGCGTTCTGGCGTTCGGCGCGGCGACCTTTGGCCAGCCGGTAGCCAACGTCCGCCAGCGGTTCCTGGGCGCCCTTGCCGTCACGTCGATGGCCCTGCTCTTTGACTGGATCGCGTTCGTTCCAGGACCGAGGTCATTCCATGCTGGGGCGTCCGCCAGCCATCCAGGCCAGGCTGTGAGCTCCACGGTTGGTCGCGTCGCATTTGGGATCGGCGCTGTTCTATTCGACCTCGCGGTCGTTTACGCATGGGGGGTTGCGATTCGCGCGCTGAGGACGGACTCTGGAATCGAGCAACCGCGTGATGCAAACCTGACTTGAGACGCGCGAGCCCGGCGCGCCGGCCTACCGATGACCCCAGCCGATTTCCGAAAGCTCGCGCTGCGTATTCCGGGTGTCATCGAGGGGGCGCATCAGGGACACGCGGACTTTCGTGCCAACGGACGCATCTTCGCCACGCTGGGCTATCCGGACGATTCGTCGGCGATGGTCAAGCTGTCGCCGACAGATCAGCAGCTCTATCTCGAACGTCATCCTGAGTCGTTCGTACGGGCGGCGGGCGCGTGGGGCGGTCGTGGGAGTACCCTGGTGCGACTTGGCGCAACGAATCCGAAAATCCTCGCATCGGCCCTGAAATTCGCCTGCGCTCATACGGCCTCGCGCTCGAAGCGACCTAAGCCATAGTATCGATCCCTCTCTACGGGTATAATCACAGGGTCGTCAGCGCCGCGAGGCGTTCCCCCCACGGTCCCCCCGATCGATGCTGAAGAAGCCGCATGAGTGAGTTAGAGGACCGGCTGCGAACGACCGCGCTCGGCACACGCTATACCCCTGACCGTGAGCTTGGCCGCGGAGGGATGGCGACCGTCTTTCTGGCACACGACGTAAAGCACCGGCGCCAGGTCGCACTCAAGGTGCTGCATCCCGAGTTGGCGCATGCCCTCGGCGCGGAGCGGTTCCTTCGCGAGGTGGAGACCGGCGCTCGCCTCGTACATCCGCATGTCTTGCCCGTGTTCGACTCCGGCGAGGTGGACGGGCTGCTGTGGTATACCATGCCGTTCATCGACGGCGAGTCGTTGCGCGACCGGATCAAGCGGGAGCGCCAGCTTCCGATCAGCGATGCCATCCGGATCGCGTCGGAGGTGGCCGACGGACTGAATTACGCGCACGAGCACGGCGTCGTGCATCGCGACATCAAGCCCGAGAACATCCTCCTCAGCGGCAATCACGCACTGATCGCCGACTTCGGCATCGCCAAAGCCGTCGTGGTCGCCGGTGGCGACCGCCTGACCCAGACCGGCAGCTCCATCGGCACCCCCACGTACATGAGCCCCGAGCAGACAGCAGGCGATTCCGAGCTCGATGGCCGCAGTGATGTCTACAGTTTGGGGTGCGTGCTGTACGAGATGCTATCAGGCGAGCCACCCTATGCCGGGTCGTCGGCGCGGTCCGTCATGGTCAAGCACCTGACGGACCCAGTTCCGTCGGTCCGGAGGTTGCGGCCCGGCGTGCCCGAACAGGTGGAGCGGGCGATCACGCAGTCCCTGGCCAAGCAGCCGGCCGACCGGTTTGCGACCGCTGCCGATTTCGCGCGCGCATTGCTCGCGGCGTCGTCGGATCCGGGCCAATCGCGCGGCCGAACGAGCGCGACGACCGGCCCCTCGAGTACCGGCCGTTCGATCGCGGTGCTGCCGTTCGCGGATATGAGTGCGCAGCGCGACCAGGAGTTTTTCACCGACGGGATCGCCGAAGAGATCATCAACGCGCTTACCAAGGTGCAGGCGCTCCACGTCGTGTCGCGCTCGTCCGCGTTTGCGTTCAAGGGCAAAAACCAGGACATCCGCCAAGTGGGCGAGCAGTTGAACGTCGGCACGGTGCTCGAGGGGAGTGTGCGCAAAGCCGGCAACCGGCTGCGGATCACGGCCCAGTTGATCAACGTCGCCGACGGATATCATCTGTGGTCTGAGCGATACGATCGTGAGTTGGAGGATGTGTTCGCGGTGCAGGATGAGATTGCCGAGAACATTGTGCGCGCGTTGCGGGTGGTGCTGAGCGAGAATGAGAAGCGGGCGATCGAGCAGCCCCGCGCCGGCGACGTTGAGGCATACGAGTACTATCTGCGGGGCCGGCAGTTCTTCCATCAGTTCCGCGAGAAGGGACTGCAGTACGCGCGGCGGATGTTCGCGCGGGCCATCGAGATCGACCCGGCGTATGCGCGCGCCTATGCGGGGATCGCCGACTGCAGCTCGATGCTCTTTCACTATTGGGACGCCAGCGAAGCGAATCTCGAGCAGGCCGACTCGGCCAGCCGCAAGGCGTTGGAACTGGCGCCGGAGCTGGCCGAGGCGCACGCTGCCCGTGGGTTGGCGTTGAGCCTGCGTGGACGGTACGACGAGGCGGAGCACGAGTTCAAGGCCGCGATTCGTCTGGACCCACAGTTATTCGAGGGGCATTACTACTTCGCGCTGGCGCGGTTCCAGCAGGGTAAGCTGGCGGAGGCCGCGGCATTGTTCTCGCAGGCCGCATCGGTGCGCAAGGAAGACTACCAGTCGCCGGTCCTGGAGGCGCAGTGCTACGCCGGGCTTGGGCAGCCCGCTCGAGCGGACACGGTCTATCGCCACGCGGTCACGATCGTGGAGCGGCACGTCGAGCTCAACCCGGAAGACGCGCGCGCACTCTACTGCGGAGCGGTGGCATTGTGCCACGTGGGCCGGCGGGAGCAGGCGCTGGAGTGGGGCGACCGGGCGCTCGCATTGGACCCGGAGGACTCTGGGGTGTTGTACAACGTGTCGTGCCTCTTCGCGATCGCGAATCGCAACGAGCGGGCGATTGAGCTGCTCGAGAAGGCGGTGCAGAACGGCTTCGGCCACCGCGAGTGGATCGAGAACGATCCGGACCTTGCACCGCTCCGCGTCTATCCGCGGTTCCAGACGCTGCTGGCGACGCTGTAGCCCCAGCACCACCGCGGGTCGAGATCCGCGGGGCTGGACAGGGATCCCATATGAGACTATTATTAGTCTCATATGACATTCTCGGGGCAGTGATATGCCGCGCATCCCACAACGGCGACCGCGTAGCCGGGCACGCCCCCGGCTGAACGGATCTTCCACGTCGCCAGGTGCCAAGGCTCGGCCGGGAACGCACGCAGCGTTCGCCAAAGACGCGCTCTGGGGTCCCCTCCTGAGCGGCAAGCGCTCCCTGGGCGCGCTCCACGAGCTCGCTCCGATCGCGCGCATCGCACTGGTTCGCGACGGTGTGCCCGCGCAGGCGGTGAGCGTCATCGCCGAGGACATGAGCGTTGCGCGGGACAAACTCTACGCAATGTTGGGGCTGGCGAGAGCGACTATCGAGCGCAAGCTTCGCGATGGCCTGCGCCTCGGCCCTGATGAGAGTGAACGCGTCATCGGTATCGCGCGCCTGATCGGCCAGGTGCGCCAGATCGTGACTGAATCCGGCGATCCGGCGGACTTCAACGCGGCCCATTGGGTCGCCGGGTGGCTCAGTCGCCCGCTGCCTGCGCTTGACGGCCGCCAGCCCTCGACGTTCATGGACACGGCCGAGGGCCGCGAGATCGTCGCCGGCCTGATCGCTCAGACGCAGTCGGCGGCATACGCGTGACCGGCGGTGACGCCGCGTACGTCACGTTGTGGCGGATCGCCCCGGACACTCCGGACTTCACGGCCGACGACCTGACCGGGAAAGGGGCGGAGCTGAGCGGCGGTCGCTGGAATCGGCCGGGCACGCCGGTAGTGTATGCATCGAGTTCGCGCGCACTCGCCTGCCTCGAGTCGATCGCGCACTTGGGTGCAGGAGATCTTCCGCTCAACCGGTATCTCGTGGAGATCCGCGTGCCAGTTGCGGCGTGGCGTCAGCGCGCGGTGATGGATCCGGACAGGCATGTCGGATGGGACGCGGAGCCGGCCGGGAAAGTGTCGCTGGATTGGGGGACCGCCTGGGCGGCGGCTAGCACTGCCCTGCTGGGCGATGTTCCATCGGTGATCGTCCCCGAGGAGTCGAACATCCTGGTCAACCCACGGCATCCCGACGTCACCGCGGCCCGCGCCCGCAAAATCCGCAAGTGGACCTACGACACTCGGCTCAAGGCCGCCCGGTAGCAGAGCTGGCAGCACCCCCCAATAGCGCCTGCGTGTCAGATCCCGCGGCGTCAGGCCGGGCAGCGCTGGCGGGCGGCGCCATCGTACTGCCACTTTGCAGCAGATGACTCCAAGAGATTTCCTACGCGCTACAGACGTCATGGTCCGTCGAGACTCGAACCGAGCGCACACGCACCGCACATTCCCTTCCGGTGCCTACTATGCCAACTGAGATAGCCACGCGCGAACTTCGCCACCCTCGCGCTTGGCGGCCGACGCTGAGGGCGGCAAAGCTGGTGCTCGCCACGCTGGTACCCGCCGCGTTGCTGCCCGCCGCGCTGGCGGGCCAAGCCCCCCGCACGGTGTCTCTCGATTCGCGGGTGGATGCTTACGTCACGTCACAGTTGAAGGAGCAGCGTGTCCCGGGAATTGAGCTCGGCGTGATGCGCGATGGGCACATCGTCAAGGCGCGCGGCTATGGCCTCGCGGACGTGGAGTTGGACGTGCCCGTGACCCCCGAAACGGTTTTCCAGATGGGATCCGTGGGAAAACAGTTCACCGCCACGGCCGTGATGATGCTCGTGCAGGACGGCAAAGTGGGATTCGACGACACGATCACGAAGTACTTCCCCGAAGGTCCAGCGGCGTGGCACGACATCACGGTTCGCGAGCTGCTCACGCACACCTCCGGCATCCCGGACTACGGCGCGGAGGAAAACACGATGTCCAAAGGGGTCATCGATTTTCGCAAGGACTACACGGAGGATGAGCTGGTCCGCATCTTCGCCGCCCTTCCACTCGATTTTCCCCCCGGCAGCAAGTGGAGCTACAGCAACACGGGCTACGTCCTCCTGGGTGTGCTGATTCACCGGGTCACCGGCCAGTTCTACGGCGACGTCCTTCAGGAGCGAATCTTCAAGCCGCTGGGGATGTCGGCGACGCGCATCATCAGCGAAGCCGACATCATCCCGCACCGGAGCAGCGGGTACCGGCTGGTGGACGGTGTGCTGAAGAACCAGGAATGGGTTGCGCCGAGCCTCAACACGACCGCCGACGGAGCCCTCTACTCGAACGTCCGCGACATGGGGAAGTGGGACGCGGCGCTCTATACGGCCCGCTTGCTCCCGCCCGCGGCACTCGCCGCGATGTGGACCCCGGTGCGACTCAACGACGGGACGACCCATCCATATGGCTTCGGCTGGGAGGTCACGTCCGTGAACGGGCATCGCGTCGTGCGGCACGACGGCGCCTGGCAGGGCTTCACGATGAGCATCGCCCGCTACGTTGATGACCGCCTGACGGTCATCGTGTTCACCAATCTCGACGAGGACCACTCCCACCCCGAGCGGATCGCCGACCATGTTGCAGGACTCTACCTCCCCGCGCTGCAGGTCCCCGACTCCACGAAATAGCCAGCCACGCCGCCCTCCCTCCCCCTCTTCGGCAACGCGCCCGCGGCAATTGACGGCGACGCTCGCCTATCGAGCCGCATCGCATTGATGGGCTCGCCAGCGAGTATTGGAGCTCCGGTGGAACCTCGTGAATCGGAGGGGGTTCGGCACGCATGCGAGAGACGTGGATCGGTTCGTGCATTCCGTTGCCGCATCCGCCACACGCTCGTGCCCACGCGGGGATCATTTCGCGGTCTGCTCGTGGGTTCGCCATGTTTGTCACGCCCTCATCTCCTCATTTGCACCTGCACCACTCACCTCGCCCGCGTCCCCAGTACCGCGGCACATCAGGAGGAATGATCATGCACAATCCTATGAGCCCGGCCGCCGGCCGCGCGATAGGTTGGCTGTCCTTGGCGGTCGCACTCGCCGCGTGTAGTCCGCCGCCAGCCGCGTATGAGCCCCCACCGCCGCCCGCCGAAGCCTCGGTCACCGTGATCACGGTCCCCCCGCCCGACTTACCCGTATACGAGCAGCCTCCCTGCCCCGGTGATGGATATCTCTGGACGCCCGGCTACTGGGCGTGGGCCGATGGCGACTACTACTGGGTCCCCGGCACGTGGGTGGAGGCGCCGGAACCCGGCTACCTGTGGACTCCGGGATACTGGGGTTGGGCTGGCAACGCGTATGTCTTCCATCAGGGCTACTGGGGTGAGCACGTCGGATTCTACGGTGGCGTCACGTACGGCTACGGCTACACCGGTCACGGGTACGAAGGCGCCCGCTGGAACAACGGCCACGTCGAATACAACCAGACAGTCAACAACGTGAACACGACCGTCGTGCACAACGTCTACAACACGACTGTCATCAACAACAACACCACGAATGTGACTCGCATCAGCTACAATGGCGGAAATGGCGGGGTACAGGATCGCCCGACGGCCGAGGAGCAGTCCGCTGACCAGGCGCGACACATCCCGCCGGTAGCGGCGCAAACTCAGCACGTCCAGGCTGCGCGCTCGAACCCGCAGCTCCGGGCGTCTGCGAATCAGGGAAAGCCGCCGATCGCCGCGACGGCCAAGCCGGGAGAGTTCAGCGGGGGGGCTGTTGTGGCAGCGAAAGAGGGAGGCGCCGTGCACAACGCGCCTGCGCGTCCCGAGAACGTCGGCGCGCGACCCACCAACGCGGTTCATCCGGCGGACCTGCCGCCAGCCGAGCGGCCCGAGGCTCCCAACACGGGGGATCAGAAGCTGGACCAGCAGTACCAGCAAGAACAGCAGAAGCTGGCGGACCAACAGAACAAGGAGCGCCAACAGCTCCAGCAAAAGCAGGATCAGGACCATCAGCAGTTGGCGCAACAGAAGGCTGATCCCGCCGCCACGCAGAAGCTGGAACAGCAGCACGCGAAGGAGACGCAGCAGTTGGCGCAAAAGCACGCAAAGCAGACGCAGGATCTGAAAGCAAAACAGCAGCCGCACAAGGATCAGGGCAACCAGAAAACCAAATACTGATTGCTGATCGATCGGCCGAGGGGTGGCGGAGCTGGATGACCGCCACCCCTTTCTGTTTTCTACTTTCTACTCTCTACTCTCTACTTACTGTCCTCACGAACCAGATCGTATCTGCCGAGCGTGAGCGTCGCGACGCTCGCGAGCACGAGCAGCCCGAGCGCACATTCCAGCGGCAGCGTGTATGATCCCGCGGCGTCATACCCGGCAGCGAACAGATACCGGCCCGAGGCGTTCCCCAGCACGTACGCGCCGAACGCGCACCCGAACAACATCGCCATCGCGCGCATGCCGAAGTAGCGGCTGATCAGGAACGGGATCACATCCGACTCCGCGCCCACGGCGAGGCCGAGGAGCGCGGCGGCGAGGGACGCCGTGGCGCTGGTGGTATCCGCGAGGAGCAGCGCGACACCGATGGCCGCGCCGGCGAACAGGACCGCGACGACGCGCGGCGCGAAGATGCGGTCCACGAGATAGCCGTTTCCCACCCGTCCCACGATCGACGTGAGCCCGAACAGCGACGTCGCGAGAGCCGCCGTGCGACCCGAGATGCCGTGGTCGGTGAGCAGCGGCACCAGGTGCGCGATCGAGCCGTTGACGCACGCGGCGACGCAGAAGAAAATGATGCAGAGCTGCCAGAACGTGCGTGTCCTGATGGCTTCCCGCGCCGTCATGCCTGCCAGCGGGCCGGTGCGCGACGCGGGCTGGCGCGGCGCGGATACGCCATCCGGCAGGAGCCCGACTTCCTGAGGTGTGCCTCGCAGCCATAGTGCTACCGCGGGCAGCGCGATGAGGAATGCCGAGCCCGCGAGGCCAAGGTAAGCGACTCGCCATCCGGCGCGATCCAGGAGAAACTGGGCCAGGATCGGCGTGATGAACGCTCCGAACCCGATCCCGGCCGTGGCTAGCCCGAGCGCGAGCCCGCGTTGCCGGTCGAACCAGTTGGCCACCACGCGGCCGTACGTCACGGGTGAGGACGCGACGCCGATCAGCCCCGCCACGGCATAGAGGGAGTACAGGTGCCAGAGCGGCGGCTGCACGTACGCCAGCGCGATGAGGCAGGCGGTGAGGGCGACGATGGATCCCGCGATGACGCCGCGCGCACCACGCCGGTCGACGAGCCACCCTGCGGCCGGTGCTGAGAGCCCGATGATCACATCGAGCAACGACACCGCCAGCGCGATGGACCCGCGGTTCGAATGGAACGCCCCGGCGAGCGGCTTGGCGAAGACGCCGAACGTGTAGACCAGGAGCGGCGCGATGCCGAACGTCTGTCCAACGAACGCGACCGCCACGATCGGCCAGCCACGAAAGAGTCGTGGCTTCCCTTCTCCGGGCGCGGTCGTCACGGCCCGAACTTAACAGGCGGAGGCCATACCGCTACCCATGACGCCTGCCCCGGCTTTACGTAATGCGGAATACTTCGACGACCAGCGGTGTATCGACCACCACGTGCGGCGCGATGGCATGATACCCTAGGGCGTGCACCCAGGCGTTGCCGGTACGCAGCGTCAGGACGCTCTTGATCATACCTGGCCCAAAGTATTGGAACCACACGAACAGCAGCGACAAGGCGATATCGCGTGGTGAATCGAATGTGGACCACCCTTCCACGATGTGCATGGCCGCGTAGGTTAGTCCGCCGAGCAGCACGGTGGTGATCGTCGATCCCGTCAGCCTGAGGTAGCGAGGCAGCAGGATCGCGTAGATCAGCACCATCGTCGGCAGCACAGTCCCGAAAAAGAAGATCACGAAGCTCAGTGGCGCGCCGACGAGCACCTGCCGACCGGTCAGGCCGAAGATGTTCTTCTGGAAGAACATCAATTCGACGGCCGATTCGATCGACAGCACGAGGAGTATCAACAGGGCGTCATTACGGCGATCGGTGGACCGCAGATTCAGCTCGGTATTGGTGTAGCGCGCCCGAAAATAGAGGTATGGCACCGCCGCGAAGACCACGAAGTTGTACGCTGCCCAGACGCCGACCTCGGCGGGTCGCGGGGCCATAGCGGTGCCATACATCGAGCCGGCGAGGTGAAAGCTGAACGGGCGGTAACCGAGCGCTGGGCCGACCACCCAGCCGCCCACTTGTCCGAGTGCTGCGTAGAGGATCAGGAGGACGGTCTCTCGCATGGCGACACTGCGCTCAGGCGCACGTGCGGCTATGTCCGGGATGCGGCGCGTGCGAGTCACCACGAGGGCCACGACCATCAGGACGAACACCTCGATCAGGGCGATGGTGGGACCGAGCACCTGCGCGACGAAGGGCAGCGTCGCCACGGCCGGACGATTGAACGGAAGCGACCCGTGTGCCAGCCAGAGCACGGCCACGCTGCTCCCGATCCACAGCGCAGCCGCAAGTTGGACCCCGCGATGCCGTACCACGGTACCAAGCGACGCCCGTAGCGAGGCCCCGCGCCCGGACGCGGCGTCAGCCGTCATCTCTGGCTCGCACCACGATGTCGCGAACGAGTCCCGGCTGGTCGAAGTGCACCATGTGACCCGCATCTGGTGCAATCACGACTGCAGTTCTTGGCGCCGCGATGGCAGCGGGCAGCTCTTCGATGAGTGCGGGAGTTTCCAGGGGATCCCGGGCACCGAAGACATAGTGAACCGGACACCGCACCTGTGGCGGGTCGACGAGGAGCGTGAGGGATGCCAACTCTGGCAGCAGCGCGCTCTGGACCAGATTCATGTTGCGGAGGGCCTTCACCGTTCCAACGGGACCGTAGGTCCCGACCATGCCGAATAACGTCTCTCTCAACACAGTGCTGAACGTCTTGGTATGCTCGATGGCACCCAGGTCGGCCAGTAGGCGCGCTCGCAGCTGGAACGCTGCCGGGCTTGTGTACGGCGGCTCGCCGAGTTTCCGTAGCTTGGCAGACAACCGGCCGTCATTTGCGCGCTCGGCGTGCGTGTGGAGAAATGTGTTGGCGGAGGCATCGCTGGCGGCGGCGTCCGCGTCGGGCGATATCGCGACGATCGCTTTCGCACAATGTGGTTCCCGCGCGACGGCCGTCAGGGCAATGGATGCACCCAGCGAGATGCCCAGGACGATGACGGGCTGCTTCGTCTCGTCGTGCAGCCACCGGAGGACGGCGCGCAGGTCCGCGACCTGCTGTTCCCACGATACGCGCAGCGCGTCGTGCTTCGGTGCGTTGCCGCAGCCGCGCTGCTCCCAGTACGCCACAAGGAAATTGCGCTCCAGGTAGAGGAGCCGCCGGAACTTCGGGACCTCGTGCAGGACCGGCAGGCCGGGTCCGGCCTGGACGATGAGGACCGGCGGCAACCCGGCGCGCGACGCAGCAAGACGGACCGGCTGCACGGAGCCATTGATCTCGAGCCTGATCGCCGTGTCGGTGGCGGGCGGTAAACTGCCCACAAGGGTCGTCATGCTGGCCGGAGTTCTGAGTGTCGAGCGCCCGTGCCGAAACAGTTCGCTGTAACTCTACAGCACGGACCGCGGCGACGGCTCGGCACGCCATACCGCCGGCGCGATTGCGCGGGTAAGGGGGTGGCCGGTGCGCGGTCTAGAGGCCGCGGCGGTCGGAGTGCGCCTAGCGCGATGGTCGCGTGAGGATCTTCGCGAGCATACGAGACCAGAGCGATTGCCCGGCCGACGTGCGTTGCACCGGACGGTCGCTGCGCGCCGGGGCTTGTCCTGGCTCCCCCAGCCGCTGCAGCCGTGGGAGGCTGTCCATGGCGATGGCACGCTGCGCGAGGTAGCGCTCGAGAAGCGAGGTCGCAGCCGGTGGACGTACGGTAGTTGGATCGCCAGTGCCCGCGGAGCCACTCGCGGCCGGCTCGGAATCGCCCCGATGCAGGAGGGTATCGATTGCATCGAGCGACGCGACGGCGCGGCTTGCGTCGTCCTCGCCCACGGCGAGCGCCCGCGTCAACTCACGCAGCTCCCCGAGTTCAGCCGGCGACCACTGGACGCGCCCGCGCGGCGGCAGGCTCCGATCCGGGAGTTCCGCGACGTACCCCTGCAAACGGATCGATAGATAGCGGAGCTGCCCTGCTGCTTCGCTCCACGCTCTGCGGTCGGCGGGCGAAATCACGACCGAACGCGACGCAGCGAACCCATGGCGGCCTGCTCACCCGGTGCGAGACACCAACAACGTCGGAGAGATCGACTCCCTATTCTGGAGGATAGCACGATACGCGCCCGCAGGCACGAACGGCGACCAGGCGGATCGCCCCCTGGGCCGGCCGAAGTGTCACCGTGACGCCCGTGCCCGCCAGGGCCAATAGCGTCTCGGCCGCTCCCGCGACTGCTCGTCTCCGGCACGCCACGTGACCCGAGAGGCGCGAGTGGCTGGCCAAGCGGTCCAGGACTAACCTGCGGAGAGCCGCACGCTAACTTCGGGACAGCGAATCAGCGGCCAGAGACCACTCACCGATCTAAGGAGCGCCCGCTTGAACTACTACGGAGCCAAGGAACTAGCCGAGAGTTTCCGCACGGTCCGCAAGAATACGATCACGATCGCGCAGGACATCCCCGAAGAACAGTATGGATTTCGGCCAACCCCCGACACCCGTACGGTCGGTGAGTTGTTGGTGCATATATCGCTCTACTACAACATTCAGCATCAAATTCACGGCCAGGAACGCCGCACCTCACTCGCCGGCTTTGACTTTCCGGCGGCGGGGCAACGCCTGAGGGCGGAAGAAAAGGTGCCGCGGAGCAAGGATCAGACGATTGCCCTCCTGCAAAGTGCCGGCGACGAGTGGGCCGGCTGGCTCGACGGACTCACGGAGAGCTTTCTCGCCGAGCGAGTCGAGGCGCGTCCAGGGATTGCCGTGTCAAAGAGCCGTTTCGAAATGATCATGTCGGTCAAAGAACATGAGATGCACCATCGCGGCCAGTTGATGCTCATCGAGCGGATGCTCGGCATCGTGCCGCACCTGACTCGCGCGGCACACGCCCGAATGGCTGCACCTGCCGGGCAGCACTAAACTATCGTCTCGCCCCCGAGCCGTCGCTCCAGCGCCAGGTCCTGACCGCGCTCCTAGCCTCAGTTCGAGAGGCCGGTCGCGGTGTACCGCGACCGGCCTCATTACGACCGAAGTGATGATGCGCCAGGTGATCCGGTCCCTGCGGGTCCCTGTGACCGGGTAGTCCGAGTGTCAGGAGCCGGTCACATACCCATGTTGTAGAAAAATTCCTCCTGCACGACCTTGCCTTTATCGACCGTATAGAGCGCGGTCTCGTCGAGTTTCATCCGTTGGCCCGCCATTGGACCGGTCTTCGGCGTCACGTCGAATTTGAATCGGACGATGAAGCGATCGCCGTGTGGCCACGGCCCCTCGACTTCGGCGGCGTGCGTTTCGTGGTTCTTCAGCCACCACTCGGTCTTGCCACGAACGGCCGCGATGCCTTCCGTTCGCCGCGGGATCGTCCCGTCGGACTCCGCCTCGATGCTGACGATGCTGGGGCTATAGAGCCTATCGACCGCTTCAATCGGCTTGCCCTCGCGACACAGGTCGGCCAGCTCCTTCCCGACCTTCATGGAGTCGCTCTTGAGTTGCTCGGTCGTCGCTGTCTCGGTCATCGCTCGGCTCCTCCCGATTGAACATTGGTGTTTACGACGCTCCACCAATCATCACAGGTAGTGCCGTGGCGTAGCAAGCCGCGCCTTCGTCACAGCCCCGTGACAGGCCAGGAAACGGTAGCTGCCCCATCAGTGAGGGCCCGGTGTGCCGCGTCGTCCCCGTGCGCCACCGCCGAGCCCGCGTCCCTACGCCGTCGATGGCTGGATCTCAGGGCGTCTCATGGTGGCTCATCTTCTGTGGAGCACTCCCCAGCAGGATTGGCGGAATCTTCGAGCACGTCCAGGCCGGCACCATGGCCGCAATCGCACGGGTCCCCCACGCGACATAGCTGCCCGAACCAATGCACGTGACCGCCATGAGAACGCCAGCCGCGCGGCGCATGTAACCCGGCAGCGGCCGCTTGAGCACGGCGATTCTCTGCTTCAGCCGGTGGCTGGATCGCCACGCGCAACCGGCGGGCACGAACCTGACGGAGTCTGCCGCGAGTTGCGCCTTGAGCAGCGCGTCGGCGTACCGCCGACGCGCCGTGCCCGTCGCCGCCAGTACCGACGCATCGCACGCCAGCTCCTGATCGAACCGGAACTGCGCGACAGCCCAATACATGAGCGGATTGAACCAGGACAGGCAAAGGCAGCCCGAAGCCACGGCGTTGGCCAGTGCATCGCCGCGACGCAAATGCGCTCGCTCGTGCGCGAGCACCAACGCGCGTTCCTCCTGCGTGTACCGCGCCTCGAAATCGGCCGGCAACACGACCCGAGGCCGCCACGCCCCGACCAACATGGGTTCCACCACGGAAGCGCTCTGGTAAGCCCCGTCGGGAAGTGATGTCAGGCTCCCGAGCGAGCGCTCGAACGCTCGCTGGCGGTGCATGGCATACGCCAGCATGAGCGAAGCACCCGCCGCCCACACGAGCAGCCCGATCACCGCGTAGCGCGCCGGCGCGCTCGCCCCGGCCAGCGCCAGGACCCGTGCCGGCACGGCAATGGTCGCGAGCGCCGACGAGGGCGCCGGCAGCAACGCCGCCACCGCGCTCGACGGCACCATCAGCCACAACCAATACGCCGCCTGCGCCCCGGTCGCATGCCTGAGCGGCGCGCGCAGCAAGGCGACCACCAGTATGGAGACGCTCGCTGCGACCGTCAGCACGACGAGGGAAAACAGCGCGTGGCTAATCATCGCCGAGACCCTGGATCAGGACCTTGAGCTCGGCGATGTCTTTCTTGGACAGCTTCTGGTGTTTGCTGAAATGCGCCACCATCGGAGCAACCCGGCCACCGAACAATCGGTCGAGCAGCCCGTCGCTCTCGCTTGAGAGCCACTGGTCCCGCGTCAGCACGGGCGAATAGATGTATCGGCGCCCATCTTTCTTCGCGCGGATCGCGCCTTTCTTGAGCAGGCGATTGAGCAGCGTCTTGATCGTCGATTCCTGCCACTGCCGCTGGCGCGCGAGCGCGGCCACGACCGCCTCGGTTGTGGCAGGACTCGTCCGCCACAATACGGCCAGGACTATCGACTCCGCCTCGCTGATCGATACCGGTGGCTTCATCAGGGCGTGGTCAGGAGATCAAGCTCCCGTTTCACTGCAGCGTCTTCGCCACCCGGAACCCCATCACATTGTCCCGGTAATCGGCAGGGTTTCTCTCGCGCGTCGCCGCGCGCAGCAACCACGAAGGGTAAGCCCAGGATCCGCCCCGGTCCACTCGGAGGCAATCGGATCCCCCCGCTTCGGCCGCACCCCCGTCCGCCGGCGCGCCGGCATAACTCTCGGCATAGCAGTCCTCGTTCCATTGCCAGACATTGCCCGCTATGTCATACAGACCGAACGCGTTGGGAGGATCCGACGCCACCGGATGTGTGTGACCACTGGAGTTGCCTCTGTACCAAGCGTACGGGGATGCATCGTCGTCGTCACCCCACCAGAAGCGCGTTGTCCGCCCCGCGCGCGCGGCGTACTCCCATTCCGATTCGCTCGGCAGCCGATACGGACCCTGGCCCGCGGCTGACCCAGGGTGGCGTAGCTTGCCATTCAGCCAGGAAACGTAGGCTCGCGCGTCCCGCCACGACACGCACACCACCGGGTCACGCTCCGTCTGCGCAAATCCCGGATTCTCCCAGCTCGAGCCCGGCGGCTTGGGCCACGACTTGCTGTTCAAATGGGCTCCGTCGTAGGCATAGCATCCATCCCCGGCGGAATGCCCTGTCTCCAGGACGAACTGCGCGTACTCCTCTCGCGTCACATCGAACTTGCCCAATGCGAAGGACCGCAGCGTCACGGAATGTTGGGGTGCCTCGTCGGAGACCGCCTCCATGCTGGCACCATGGCTCACCGCCCACGATTTCTCGGCCGCCGGAGAGCCCATGGTGAAACTGCCGGCCGCGATCACGACCATCTCGGGACACTGCGGACAGTCACGGAACACCGTGTCCAGGACACGCGCGGGATTCGAGGCAGCGATTGTCGCACCGGACCGTGTGGCGGTCACCGCAAAGACGCAACCCGCCAACAGACAGAAGAATCCTGCTCGCTTCATTCGGGGTGAGTCCTCAGTTGGGGTGATGTGTGCTGACCGCGCCGAACGGGCCCGCTTGGGTGAACGATTACATCTGTAAACGTTGATGTCAAGGCCCGCGTCGTGCGCGCGGGCGGCCACGTTCCCCAGCCCCGCGCCCGCTTCCCCTCGCCCCTCTCTCTACGGAGTCGCCGGCGACGCCGCCGGCCGCGACGGCGGCAGCTTGTCGGGATGCGCGTGCGCACTGATCGCGATCGCCGCGATCGTCGCCCCGGCGATGGCCGTCGCCGCGATGATCACCCCCGGTGCGGATACCTGCCGCCTACGCACCGTCGCGATGTCGGCCCGCGGGATCGCGACCACGTCCCCGACCCGCGGCACCGCCGTCGGACGATCCCCGGACAAGACTCCGGTCGTAGACTCGGTCCGCCACACCGCCAGCGTCAGCGCCGAGTCACCGACCGACTGTACCTCTCCCTTCACCAGGAACACGCCCTGCCCCAACCGCGGCGCCATATCGGGAATCCCCTCGTCCGTCAATGTCACCACCACGTGATTGCCACGGGTGAGATCATCCACATAGCGCCTCGGATACACGCACCCGGTGCTCGCAAACACAAACACCACGAGCAGCACGGACGCGTACGGGCGTAAAAGGAACCCGTTTACGACGTGACCCAGCACCCCATCGATCGCCCTGCAAGACTCGGCGGCACCAAAAAAGCAGCCCGGACGATGGGCCGCATCCGTCGAGTTGTCCGTGCCGAAGATCATGTTCATGCGGCCACCCTGGAGTGTCGGGGCTCAGCGTCCGCCGTGACCGCCACGCACACTATGGATCGTGACGGCACCAGCAGTAGACGAATGGCTGATCTCGGCCCGCTGGCGTGTGGTGTGTCTCCCGCTCGGATCCCAGCAATCGGAATCCCTCGCCGAACGTCGAATGCAGGCGTCCCGCGGAGTACCGCTCCACAGGCAATCCGCTACAACTCGCCGGCCCATCCTCGGCGAACGTCGCCACGATGACATGACCACCCGGCCGAACCACCCGGCGCACCTGCTCGATGTAGGCATTGCGCTCGGCGACGTCAGTCAGAAAATGAAACACCGCACGGTCGTGCCACAGGTCGGCACTCGCGGGTGGTAAGCCGGCATCGAGGACGCTCGCCACTACCCACCTCACCGAGCGCGCCGCATCGCCGATTCGCGCGCGCGACCGCTCCAGCGCCGCGCTCGACAAGTCCAGGACTGTAATGTTCACGAAGCCGATGGCGAGCAGTGCATCGACCAGTGTCGAATCTCCGCCTCCGACATCGATGATCGACGCCGTCTTCTCGATAGCGGCATCCCGCATGAGCTCGAGGGAACGTGTCAGCACCGGCTGATACCAGCTCAGTTCCGTCGAGGCCTTCTCAGTGTACAGGCGATCCCAATGGTCTTTCATTCCACCATGGTCAGCGCTCATTGTACCTGCCTCCGAGTCCCCAACTGGCACCGATACAGTCCACGGCCGCCTGGGCGGCCGCAGGCGATGCGGCGGCCACAAGGAGCCAATATACGACGCGAACGATCTCCTCCCCAAACGGTGCCAGCGCCCCGCCCCGCCCTCTCTACTTTCGACTTTCCACTTTGTACTCTCTGCTGTTCCGCGTCCACGAGACTCAACGGTACATTCCAACATGAACAAAGGACGGTTCGAAGCCTTTTCCGATGGCGTATTTGCCTTTGCGATCACGTTGCTGGTCCTCGGGTTCACGGTCCCGATGCACGGCGACGCCAAGTGGCCGACGGACGCCGACCTGACACGTGAGCTTCTCAAGCTCTGGCCGAATCTGATTGCGTACGCACTCAGCTTCGCCGTGATCGGTCTCATGTGGCAGAATCACCACGCCTTGTTTCGGCTCGTCGCTCGTGTCGACCGCAAGACCGTATTCCTGAACCTTCTGTTGCTCGGGAGTACCGCGCTCATCCCCTTTGTGACGGCCACGCTTGGTGCGTATCCGACGACGCACGCCGCGACGTTTCTGTACGGTGTGGTGCTCTCCATGTGTGGCACATCGTACAACCTGATGCTGTGGCACCTGGTTCGGTCGCATGCGTTTGACGAATCTGTGAACGCTCGGTATATCCGAGGCACCGTTGTCGCCTTTCGCGTTGGATGGCTCACTTACGCCCTTGCGGCGCTCGTCGCCCTGTTTCTCCCGGTTGTCAGTTTCGCACTCTACATCACGATCGTGCTGTATTTTGTGGTGCCCCGCGGTGTCGACAAGGATCTGGAGCCCAGTCGTGGCGAGATGTAGGGGACGATGGTTTCGCCCCGTTCGGGAACCGCAGGTCGCCCCTTTCGGGCAACGGCCCCAAACTCGCCGAGCGACCAAGTCTCGTCGCCACACCGTGCCGGCCCGCGAACTCCACGATCTGCAACTCGTTGCTGCAGCCCTAAGCAGCGGGGGCCGTTCGAGAACGGCCCCCAACTCTCCGAGCGACCAAGTCTCGCCACAGTCCGCAATTCCCCGCTGATGTCGCTCGGCCGGCGAGAGTTCCTCGCGCGACTCGGTGCGGTCGCCGCAGCCGCCGGCCATGCCCCAACGTTTGTTCGGACCGCGAGTCGTGCGCTTGGCCAGGTTCCCGACTACACCATCCGGATCGGCACCGGCCTCATCGAGCTCGCGCCGGATCGCATCATCTCCACGACGACCTATAACGGGCAGTTCCCGGGGCCGCTCCTGCGCTTCACCGAAGGAGAGCGCGCGGTCGTCGACATCGTCAATGAAACGGATGTGCCGGAACAGTTGCACTGGCACGGCCAGACAGTTCCGGTGGACGTCGACGGAGCCGAAGAGGAGGGTACACCATTCGTTCCGGCGCGCGGGATGCGGCGCATCGAGTTCACGCCCGGGCCGGCCGGGCTTCGCTTCTATCATACGCACAACCGCGCGGGGGCGGACCTGAACAGCGGACAGTACAGCGGACAGATCGGCCCGGTGTACATCGCACCTCGGCACGACGACGGTCGCTACGACCGCGAGGTCTTTCTCGTGCTCAAGGAGTTCGAGCCCTTCCTCTCACGTGGCGGCGACATGGCGCAGGACTTTCTCGCGCCCTCGGCGCCCGACGCCGCGTTGAAGCATACGGGAGAATCCGCGATGCATGCTTCGTTGGCCAAGGGGATGCCGCACGGCTACGAGGTTGGGTATCGGCTCTTCTCGATCAACGGCCGCGTGCTGGGTCACGGGGACCCGATTCGGGTGCGCGCCGGGGAGCGCGTGTTGTTCCACGTGCTCAACGGAAGCGCGACGGAGATCCGCAGCCTGGCACTCCCGGGGCACACGTTTGCCGTGGTGGCGCTGGACGGCAACCCACTGCCCGCACCGGTCACGGTTCCGGTGCTGTGGATCGGCACGGCCGAGCGCGTCTCGGCAGTGGTCGAGATGCGCCATCCGGGCGTCTGGATCATGGGCGACCTGGCTGACGACGACCGCGGACATGGGATGGGCATTGTCATCGAGTACGCCGGGCGTACAGGTAAGCCAGTTTGGACCCCGCCGCCGCCGTTTCACTGGAACTACACGCGCTTCGGCCGGCCTGCTCCGGCAGCGGCGGTGCCCGACGAGATCATCGAGATGACGTTCGCGAAGAACAACGCGTCGAACGATGGCTTCAACGAGTGGACGATCAATGGCATATCGTTCGCGCGGGATCGGATGGAGCCCATGTTCCATCTCCAACAGGGCAAGCGCTATCGGCTGCGCATGCACAACGCGAGCGACGATATCCATCCGATCCATCTGCATCGGCACACCTTCGAGCTGACGCGCATCATGGAGGTGCCCACCGCCGGCGTCCTCAAGGACGTCGTTATGCTGAACGGCTACCAGACGATGGACATAGACTTCACCGCGAACTACCCCGGGCGCACGCTGTTTCACTGCCACCAGCAACTGCACATGGACTTCGGGTTCATGGCGCTGTTCGACTACGCGTGAGTGAGCGGGCCGCGGCCGATCCGCCCGCCGGGCAGGATGGCAGCGCGAGCGAAGTGTTCGGCGTCGCGCTCGGGCTTGGCCTGACATCGTTCGGCGGCCCGATCGCGCACCTGGGCTATTTCGAGAGGACCTATGTGCGGCAGCGGCGGTGGCTGTCGAGCGATGAGTACGCAGGCCTGGTGGCGCTCTGTCAGATGTTGCCGGGGCCGGCGAGCAGCCAGGTGGGATTCCTCGTCGGGCTCATACGCGCCGGATGGGCGGGCGGGCTGGCTGCCTGGGCCGGGTTCACGTTACCGTCGGCGATCATATTGTATGCGTTCGCGATCCTGGCGCCGCACCTGGACGCGTCAGGGACTGCGCCTGTCTTGCACGGGCTCGCGCTGGTCGCCGTAGCCGTGGTGGCGCAAGCGGTCTGGAACATGGCACCACGCTTGTGTCCGGACCGCACACGGACGGCACTCGCACTGGCGGCGGCGGTCCTGTTGCTCGGTGTTGGCGGTCCGTTCATGCAGGTCGCCGTGCTGATCGGTGGTGCGTTGGGCGGCGCACTCCTCTGCAGGGGGACGGATTCGGTGGCAAGACCGCCCGCGATGCCAGTGGACCGTCGGGCTGGTGTCGCCGCACTGGTGCTCTTCGTCGGACTCCTGGTCCTGTTCTCGGTCTTCAGGACCGGCCATACGCTCGTGGCGCTCGCGGGTGTGTTTTATCGCGCCGGAGCGCTTGTCTTTGGAGGCGGCCACGTCGTGCTGCCGCTACTTCGCGATGCGCTCGTGCCAAGTGGGTGGATGTCGGACAACACGTTCCTCGCGGGCTACGGCATGGCGCAGGCCGTCCCCGGTCCGCTCTTCACGGTGTCCTCATATCTGGGTGCGATCGTCGCGCCCGCAGGGCTCGCCCCGCTCTGGGCCGCGGTGGCACTCCTCTGCATGTTCTTGCCCGGCCTGCTCATCGCGCTCGCCGGAATCCCGGTGTGGACCTGGATCGGCCGTCGCCCGGCCGCGCGGGGTGCGCTCGCCGGTGTAAATGCAGCGGTCGTCGGCCTCCTCGGCGCCGCGCTCTACGATCCCATCTGGCGCACTGCCGTCATCACCGGACGGGATCTCGCGATTGCGCTGGCGGGGTTTCTACTGCTGGAGCGGTGGCGGACGCCGCCGATCGCCGTCGTCGTGCTCACGGTGGTGGCGGCGGTGCTCGTGAGGAGCGCCGGCTTTCAGTAGAGGAGCTCGTAGTTGAGCCGAAGCCCACGCCCCGGTTGCGGCACGAAATCCTTGATCACCGACAGATTGTCGCGGTATACCCGGTTGAACACGTTGTCGATGTGGATGCTGATGTTGTGGACCACGCTTGCCTGTGTCAAACGGATGCCGGTACCGAGATTCAAGATCGCCCATCCGGCCGTCGGGGTATCACCCACACCGAGGCGTGTCTGGCTCGCGGCCGCACGCCACTCGACCGTTCCCATGTACTTCTGATCCTGATACGTGGCGCGCAGCAGGCCGCGGAGGGGCGGGATGAATGGGAGCGGCACATCGAGCTGTGTATTCTCAGCGTTCACGTAGTCCGCGCTCGCCCGAAGCGCGATGAACTGCACCGGTGCCACGGTGGCCGCGGCCTCGAAGCCCATCAGCCTCGCATCGCTGGCGGTGAATTGGCGCACGGGAAACCCCTGCACGGTGTCGCCGTTCAGGAACCCGTAGATGTAGTGGTCGATGTAGTTGAGGTAGGGCGAGATCTCGAAGACCGCGCGCGCAAATCCGCCCTTGAGCGAGGCGTCCACGCCATACCCGCTCTCCGGTCCCAGCGTGGCATCGCCGATCGAGTACGTCCCGCTCGACGCATCGAGGCCGTTCGCAAACAGCTCCTGCACCGTGGGCGCCCGGAACGAGCGGGCGAGGCTCAGCGACCCGGTAATTCCGGCGCCCAATTCCTGAACCGCGCCGAGCGACCCCGTGACGGCATTGGTCGCCCGCGACGCCCGGATCGTCTGAAACACCGAGTCCTGGGACTGGGGATACGGGCGAGTCTGGATCCCGTTGTAGTCCCACCTGGCGGCCGCCTGCAGGCGCGTGTGCCCCGCCAGTTGGTACTCCTCATAGGCATACCCGGCAAATCCAGTCGTGCGGGAGTTGGGGCCCAATGGCTGCTGCCCCTCGATGGTCAGATCTTGAACGTCCGTCCACAACCCGAGCGTGCCGCTCAGTTTGCCCACCGGGGTCTGCTCGAACTGGAGCACTCCGTTGAATTCCCGCTTGTCGAAATGGTTGGCCTGCGGGTCGGACACGCCGGCGGAGTCCTCGACCGTCGGGAATTCGGAGTGCGCATAATCGTTGTAGCTGCCCGAGAGCTTGACGCGATCCAGCCACCCGCTGCCGATGTTCACGAGCGTGCGGAATTCCACCGTGTTGCGCTGCTGCGCAATTCGCGAGGTGGTCGGCGGGTCGGTCAACCAGCCGGTGTTGGGCGGCACGCCGGGCACGCCGTAATTCGTCTCGAAATGATTGACACCAATGCCGACCACGCCGAACGCGCTCTGATACGAGTAGCCGATTCCTCCCTCACCGGTGCGGTCGCCGGACTGCGGAATCCGGTTGAGGTGGAAGCCGACATCCGTCCCGGGCACGGTGTAAGTGCCGGCGGGAATCCCGATGTCACCCGAGTGCAGTCCCCCCGCCGACACCCGGAATGCGGAGCGGCCGAGTGTATAGACGTTATTGACGTAACCCGCGTACTCGTTGCTCACGCTGTTGCCTTCCACGACCGCCGTGCCTGAGAGGGGATGGTCGGACGCCACGGGTACCAGGTTGGTGATCACGTTGACGAGCCCACCGATGGTATTGGGGCCGTAGAGAATGGTCGCTGGTCCTCGCACCACGTCGATCTGCGCGATGCTCAACGCATCGATGGGCGTTGCGTGAGCCGGATCGTAGGTGGCGATGTCACCCATGCGAAGCCCATCCTCCAGGACCAGCACTTCGTTGTCGCCCAACCCTCGAAGGATCGGCCGAGACGGTGCTGATCCGTTCCAGCGCGCCGTCACCCCAGGCAGGTCGGTCACCTTCTCCGCGAAGCTCATTCCCGGGCTGTTGTCGAAATCGACTTCGGACTTGGATTCGACCGATTGGTACTGTTCGTCGGCTGGGCGTGCGGCGGGCGAACCGGAGACGACGATCTCCTTGAGCGGAATCGCGGATGCGGTCAGGTTGAAGGACACCGACGCTACGCTGCCGGTGGCGCGCACGGTGTCGGTGGTGGACACGTATCCGAGGATGCCGGCATACACCCGATACGTCCCGTTGGGCACGTCCGTAAACCGGAACGCGCCCTGTGCATCCGTGCGCTGCACGCGATCGAGCTCGAGAAGACGGACCGTCGCGCCGACGAGGGGTGCGCCGCCGCTCCGGACGGTTCCCTGAATGATCTGTGCCCGCGCCGTGGCGGCGCAGAGCAGCCCTGCCACGAGAGCGGAGGTCGCCACGCCTGAGCCGCGCAGAATCCCCGTCACGACGAACGCTCCGATTGGTGGAACCCGTGAAATCTTAGCGAGTGCGAGCATCCTTGTGCGCAGGCGGTTGGATCGTTAGAGCTTCACCGCCTTCAAGTCGCCTGAGTGCGGAGCACGCCCCCTCTCATGAAATATGTTGACATACTCAAATTGGGTTGTATTATACCCATAATGGGTACTAAGGCACACCAATCGAAGCAAGGCAAAGCGGCCGCTGTCACCATTACTGACGCACTTTTCAACAAGGTGCAGCAGCGTGTGCTGGGAGTCCTCTTCGGGAATCCCGGACGCACCTTCTTCGCTAACGAAATCATCAAGCTCGCCGCCTCAGGGTCGGGCGCCGTGCAGCGTGAACTGGCACGGCTCGAGAGCGCGGGTCTCGCGACGAGTCGACGCGTCGGGAACCAGCGGCACTATCAGGCAAACCGCGCGGCTCCCGTATTCGAGGAGTTACGGTCGCTCATTCTCAAGACTTCTGGACTCGCCGATCAGCTCCGAAACGCTCTCGCGCCACACACCTCGGCGATTCGCGCCGCGTTCGTGTATGGATCCGTCGCAAAAAGCGAAGATACCGCGACCAGCGACGTCGATCTCATGATCATCAGCGACGAGCTCACGTACGCGGACATTTTCCCGCTCCTAGAGGAGGTCTCGCATACGCTTGGCCGCACTGTCAACCCGACCGTCTACTCGACCACGGAGCTCGCGCGCCGCGTCGGTCGGCGCCACGCGTTTGTAACACGTACTCTCGCGCAACCAAAGATCTGGTTGATCGGCGACGAGCATGACCTCGCCGCTTGAAAGCCTGGAGAATCTCGCGGGCCCTGGCAAATCCCTACGCCGCGAGAAACCTGACGCCGCAGAGTACAAGGGACTCCTACACTCAGGACGCGTTCGTCTCGCCGACGCGCTCAAATCGACGAATTCACTCGAAAGCCGATTCGACCTCGCTTACAATGCGGCACACGCGCTTGCACTCGCCGCACTCAGACGAGTCGGATTCCGTCCTGAAAACCGATACATCGTCTTTCAGGTGGTCCCCCATACACTGGGCCTCGGCCCTGAGGTATGGCGCGTGCTCGCCAAGTGTCACCAGATCAGGAACCAAGGCGAATACGAAGGCGATCTCGATGTCGACGAGCGACTCGTCATCGATCTGACAGTCGCCTGCGGAAAAGTGCTGACGGCGCTTCAGGGTCTCTCCGCGCCCAATCCATAAGGAAGAACGCTCGACAAGCCCAGGGTGATCTAACGATGTCTCCTTGAGCGGAATTGCGGATATGGTCAGGTCGAGGGACGTCGGCGCCGATTGGTGGAACCCGTGAAATCTTAGCGAGTGCGAGCATCCTGTGCGCAGACGCGTGCGTCGTTAGAATTCCCCATCCTCGAACGGAAGGACCTCGAATGATGTCCGGAAAGGTTTGCGTCCGCCCGCTGCTGGGCCGCCTCGCTGGGGGCGTCCTGCTCATCGCCGCCGCCGCTGCCACGGGCGCGCCGCAATCGCCCCCCGTGTACTCCGCGATGCACTGGCGGCAGATCGGCCCCCCACGCGCAGGGCGCGCACGCGCGCTCGCTGGCGTACCCAGCCAGCCCAACGTCTTCTACATCGGCTTCGATGATGGCGGCGTGTGGCGCTCGACCGACTACGGCTCCACCTGGGTCCCACTGTTCGACAACGAGCCGACTGGCGCGATTGGCGCCATCGCCGTCGCTCCCTCCGACCCGAACGTCATCTACGTCGGGACCGG
>Ga0070733_10000040_pt1 | contig 144103 bp, 129 predicted proteins | sample Coa_R1_9_FD_66450 | JGI IMG/M metagenome (GOLD analysis project Ga0070733, IMG submission 66450) | Surface soil microbial communities from Centralia Pennsylvania, which are recovering from an underground coalmine fire - Coalmine... | ecosystem: Environmental > Terrestrial > Soil >...
CAACTGGCTTGCCAGCCCAGGGAGATGATCGACGGAATGGGCTAAGTTTTTGATAAGAAACGCTCCGGCGAGCAGGAGGGAAGGGCCGTTTCGTTGTTTTTTGCGGCGTGGGCCATGAAAAAAGTTCCCGCGGCTGGGGCTGGCCGGATGGTCAAAACGGCTGTCCCCGCATGAGGATTACTGCCTGAGCATACGCAAACTGAACACCTGCTTTCGCCCTGAATTTGAACTCCCTGCTGCCCGCTCGTATACTTGCAACCCGCTATGAAGGTTGTGGTGATCATTCCGGCGGCGGGGCTGGGGACGCGCATGAGTCCCATGCCGGGGGCGAAGAGTAAGTCGAAGGCGGCGGTTCTCTCTAAACAATTTACCGAGTTGGGCGGCACGCCGATTCTGATTCATACGCTGCGCCAGTTTGCCGCGGTGGAAGCGGTGAGCGAAATCTGGATCGCGCTGCGGGAGAATGAGATTGCGGGCTTCCGGGCGCGGCTGGAGAGCGAAGCGAAAGATGTGTTGAAAAAGAAGATCGAGTTGGTGGTGGGGGGCGAGCACCGGCAGCAGTCTGTGGAACACGCGCTGAATGCGGTGTCGGCGGCAGCGGATGACATTGTGCTGGTGCATGACGCGGTGCGTCCGTTGGTGACGGTGGAAATTATTCAGGAAGTAATTGAAGCTGCAAAGAAATATGGCGCGGCGATTGCCGGGTTGCCGGCGGTGGATACGGTGAAGCAGGTGGAGCGAACCGCCGAGGGCGCGATCGTCAAAGCCACCATCCCCCGCGCCGGGGTGGTGCTGGCGCAGACGCCGCAGGGATTTCGCTATAGCGTGATCAAGAAGGCTTTCGATGAGGCTGCCGCCGACGGTTTCACCGGAACCGACGAAGCCTCTCTCGCTGAGCGCAGCGGCCACGAAGTCGCCGTCGTCATGGGCTCGGCGAGGAATATCAAGATCACCAGCCCGGGGGATATGGAGTTGGCGGAGTTCTACTTGCGGAAATAAATCTTTTCGCCGCGGATTTACGCGGATCTCGCGGATAGAGCGGAATGCTGGCTGAAAATCTCAAACATCGAGAGCTTACAGAGAAGATTATTGGAGTGTTCTACGATGTTTACAACGAATTGAGGCACGGCTTTCTGGAGAGTGTGTACGAGCAGGCCACGGCGCTGGCGCTTGCGCAGGCGGGGATGAAAGTGGTGCAGCAGGTCGCGGTTCCGGTGTGGTTCAGGGAGCAACAGGTCGGGGACTTTCGCGCTGACATGGTGGTCGAGAAGGTTGTCTTGCTCGAGCTTAAGGCGGCGCGCACGATCGAACAGGCACATGAGAAGCAGCTGCTGAACTACTTGCGTGCGACCGACATCGAGGTTGGATTGCTGCTGAACTTCGGGGTGAGGGCCCAGTTTCGGCGGCTGGTGTATGAGAATGAAAGAAAGAAAATCCGCGATGATCCGCGCGAATCCGCGGCGAGTTAGGGGTTGCTTTTGAGAATTGGGTACGGGTTTGATTCGCATGAGTTTCGGGTGGGGGTTCCGCTGAAGATTGGCGGCGTTGCGCTGGAGCATGATCGCGGGCTGGGCGGGCATTCCGATGGCGACGTTTTGTTGCATGCCATTACCGATGCGCTGCTGGGGGCGATCGCGGCTCCGGATATTGGGGCGCTGTTTCCGCCGTCGGATGCGAAGTGGAAGGGGGCGGACTCGGCGGTATTTTTGCGCGAGGCGCTGAAGCGGGTGCGGGACGCGGGGTATGGCGTGGCGAATGTGGATGCCAGTTTGATTCTGGCTGCGCCGAAGATTGGTCCGCACGCGGCGGCGATTCGGGCGCGCGTGGCTGGTTTGCTCGGTGTGAATGGCGATTGCATTGGGCTGAAGGCCAAGACACCGGAGGGACTCAACCTGGAGAATGCGGCGCTGGCGCATGTGGTGGTGCTGCTGGAAAAAGTTAAGAAGGTTCGGCGGAAGAAGAGGTAGGAAAGTCAAAATCATTTCGCCGCGGATTTGCGCGGATCCTCGTGGATAGTTCTATCAGAGAAGAAGAGGCGCTCGCTTCGCGTCGCTGGACCCTTCGACTCCGCTCAGGGCAGGCAAATGGGGCGTCCGTCGCCACATGGTTCGATTCTCTTTTCTTCGTAATCTTCTTCGTAATCTGCGGGGATTTCACTTTACATTTTCGAGTTCGCCGGCTGGCTGCTTGCGCCGGAGGTCGGTGGCGTTGATCAGCGCGCGGAAGATGGCCCGCGAGGATTCGTCTTCTTCTATCGAGCGCTCGGGGTGCCACTGAACTGCCAAGACGAAATGATCCGGGGCAGTTCCTTCGAGGGCTTCGATGATGCCGTCGGCGGGGCAGCGGGCTGCGATGCGCAGGCCCTGGCCGATGGCGCCGGCGGATTGGTGGTGGGAGGAGTTGACGGGGAGGAGGAGCGAGCCCTCAGGGGCTAAAACCCGGTCATTCCTTGCAACGGCTTCGGCACGGCTGAAGCCGTGCCCTTCCCGGTTTTCGCCGATCTGCGCGGGCGATGTTCGGGAAGAATTGGCGCTCGCTTCGCTTCGCTGGACAGCCGAGGCGTCCGTCGCCACACGAGTTGGGGCGGTGTATTTTCGTAGGATTTCTGCCAGCTTGGAATTGGGTGCAACTTCCACAATGTGCGCGATGGGTACTGTTTTTCCGGCTTCGTGGCTCACGCAGGATCGAAGATCTTCCGGAAGAAAATCTGGAATGTGCTGGATCAGCGATCCGGCGCGGAAGACGTTGAGACTTTGCAGTCCGTAGCAGATGCCTAGGATGGGCTTGCGCTGGCGGTAGGCGTCTTGCAACAGGAGTTCGTCGACGGTGTTTCGGGGGACGTCGGCGGCGGCGGTGTGCCGGGAACGCGGGGCGTGGAATTTGGCGGGGTCGACGTCGGCTTTGCTTCCGGGGAGCAGGACGGCGTCGCAGCTGGCGATTAGCTTGGTTACGTTTTCGCTAGTTTCATCCAGGGGGATGCGCACTGGCTCGCCTCCAGCTTGCTCGATGGCTTGTTCGTATTGCGGGATGGCGCGCTCGGCGTATTCGCGGTCGGAGGAGTGGGGGATGGGGATGGCGATGCGGGGCATGAATTTTATTGTAGCGCCGGGGTGTGGGGTTGGACCGTGGTCATGAGTTGAGTCAGGAAGTAGAAGCCTTTCACCGCGGAGATCGCGGAGAACGGCTGCGGAGGGCGCAAAGAAAATCGACCGGCAGAATTGGCGTCACAAGAAAAAGACTCGCTTGCTGCGCTCGCTGGACCGCCGAGGCGGCTGTCCCTACGTGTTTCGGGTCAGCTTAGGCGTTCGATGGCGGCCAGGGTTTTTGACTGGCGGTAGTGGCGGATTTCCATGAACAGCGCCAGCACGAGGATGATGCTGCCTGCGACCGCGGCCACAGGGAGGGCGATGTAGCGGTAGGCCATGCGCATGTCGGGATGGACGCCGTGCAGCCTCGCGGTGATCACGGTGCCGAGGATGGCGAACAGCAGGGTGACGGCGAAGGAGAGCAGGGTCGAGATGAAGGTGACCAGCGCGACGCGGATGGGGATGGTGTACCAGCGTGGGGAGCGGATGGTGCGTTGTGGTGACATGGGTCCGATAGAAATTCTACTCGCAACGTGGGGGGAATTCGTGGGTGAGTTGGGGAGGCAGGGGTCAGAGGTCAGGGGGCAGGGGTCAGGGCAGAGTGTGAGTCAACCGCAGGATTAGAGGCAAAGTCAAAGGCGACGGACAAGGGTGTCCGTCCTGCACGGACGGTGTATAAGATAGTTAGCATGTCACAGGCGGCGCCAGCAATTACGCGGAGTCCGGCAGAAGTGGTGCGGCAGACGCCGGTTTCACAGGCGGCGAACGGGATTTGCTATGCCGTGGCGGGCGAGACGGCGGTGAACTCGTTTGACCTGGAACGGATGATTGCGGCGGTGCCGGGGAAAGTTGCGTCGGCACTGGAGCGGAAGGCCTATTACTTTGTGCCGCTGGCGGTGAGCCAGGGCGAGGAGACGGTGATCGCCGACCGCTACGATGTGGCACTCAGCGACAATGCGGTGTGCCATCGCAATTTGAGCCTGGGCGATTCGCAGTGCGTGTTTATTTCGACGCGACTGATGGACGACAAATTTTCCGTGGCGTTTGAGTTTTATATCAACGTGGGGCACGCGCTGGTGGAGAAGGCCGGAGTGTCGCACGATTTCAGCGAGCTAGCATGGAGTCAGGTGGAAGCTGGAGTGCGCGGCGAGACTTCGCTCGACGCGTTTGAAGCGCGCAAACTGGCTACGGCTGACGGGCCTGACGCTGAGCGGTTTAAGAACGAATATTTCGAGGCTACGTTTGCTGACACGATATCGATTTATTTGTTGTCGCTCTATCTGGATGTGGATTACCGGGATTTGCGGGAGCGGGATTATCCGCTGCTGGCGCCTTCGGGGCTAGCCGAGCGGCTGAGGAAAGTCGCGGATTTGTTTCCGCCGAATGCGGGGTTTGAGTTTGCCGTGTTGTACCGGCGGCACGGGTAGGGCAAAGCCTTTCACCGCGGATTAACGCGGATAAACCGCCAAACAATTTTCTCTAGTTCTTTTGTCGTGAAGAAACCGTCGAGCTTCGCTCGACTGGACAGCCGAGGGCGGCTGTCCCCACATGAGCATCTCCTAGAACTGAGACACTACCTCCATGTCTGTCACTGGCCCGGTCACGGTGCGATCGTTTGCGAAGATCAACCTCGGCTTGCGCATTGGGGCGGCGCGGGAGGATGGGTTTCATGAGCTGCTCACGGTTTATCAGACGATAGGGCTGCATGACGTGATTCGGGTGAGTGTGGGGCGCGGCCGTGGGATTGAGATTCGATGTGCGGATCCGCGGGTGCCTCGGGATGAGTCGAATACCTGCTTTCGGATTGTGGAGGAGGCTCTGCGCGCTCTGAGGGCGAAGGGGCGCGTGGTGGTTGAGATTGAGAAGCGGCTGCCGGTGCAGGGCGGGCTGGGGGGAGCTTCGTCGAATGGGGTGGCGGCGCTGCTGGGGCTGGAGCGGGCGCTGCGGAAATCTTTGGCTCCGGTGGAGAGGTTGCGGATTGCGGCTGAAGTTGGTTCAGACTTGCCTCTGTTTCTCGTGGGCGGGACGGTGTTGGGGGTGGGGCGGGGGGAGACGGTTTATCCGCTGCAGGATTTGCCGGCGATGGGGTGTGTGGTGGTGGCTCCGCAGGTGGGGGTTTCGACTCCGAAGGCGTTTGCGGAGTGGGATCGGAGGATGCTGGGGACCGGAGGAGCGGCGCTGGCGGCTTCCTCGCCGCGAACAGAAAAGCGAGCCGAGCTTCGCTCGGCCGGACAGCCGAGGGCGGCTGTCCCCACACAAGTTCAGTTGGGGGGCGCTGATGAATTGACGGTCCCTACACCATCCGATAGAATGATTGAGCTTGGCCGTGCGCTGTCGGGCTGGCTGAGTGAGGCTTACTCCGGTGCTCCTTTTAGAAGGGGCCGGGCCGAGAATCCGCTTCTTGCGCTTGTCCGGACCGGGATCGAAAACGACTTTGAACAGGTCGTCTTTCCTGAGTATCCCGAGTTGAGTGAAGTGAAACGTGCGCTTTTGCGCGCGGGCGCGAGGTACGCGTCGTTGTCGGGTTCTGGGTCGGCGTTGTATGGACTGTTTGGGTCGCGGACCCATGCGGCTGAGGGCGCGGCGCAGTTGCGAAGCGAGGGTTGGGCGGCGCAGGCGACGGCTACGCTGACGCGGCGGTCTTACTGGCGGCGGATTGTTGCGGGGTAGGGCCGGGATCGCGCGAAGCTCTGACCCGGGCGGGATTCGTGCTCGGGGCGCTCGCCTTCGGCTTCGCTTGGACCGCCGAGGCGGCTGTCGCCACAAGGGCGCGGCTGGGACCCTTGCCACATAGACCGGGGCTTGGCAGGCGGTGGTGGTCGACGACGAATTTTTGATTGTTGATTTTTGATGGTTGATTGACAATGAGGTCGGCCCCGGTTTTGGGTTTCAATCAACAATCAGCAATCACGTAATCAACCATGGCTTACTGGGCCGTCGACTAATGGTAGGTCAAGTGCCTTTGGAGCACTTTGTCTAGGTTCGAATCCTAGCGGCCCAGCCAGAAAAACGCTTTTGGCTGTTAGCTTTTGGCTCTTGGCTCAAGCGAGCTCGGAAGCGAGGCTTCAAGCCGAGAGCTAAAGGCCAAGAGCTAAAGGCCAAGAGCCAAGAGCGAACTTATGGCTACTTTAGTGACGCCGACCGACAAGGCTGAGAAGGTTGAAAAGAAGAGTCCACCAGTGACGGACGAGAAGCTGGAGCGGAAGCCGCGTCCGCGGGTGGACGAGAAGTTCAAGATTTTCTGCGGCACCGCCAACCCGCAACTGGCCGACGAGGTATGCCATTTTCTGGGCATGCAGCGCGGGCAGGCACAGGTGACGCGCTTTGCCGATGGCGAGGCGTACGTGCAGATTCAGGAGAATGTGCGCGGCGCCGATGTGTTCGTGATGCAGCCCACGTGCCGTCCGGTGGACGGGCATTTGATGGAGTTGCTGTTGATGATTGACGCGCTGAAGCGCGCGTCGGCGCGGCGGATCACGGCGGTGATGCCGTATTTTGGTTACGCGCGGCAGGATCGCAAGGACAAGCCGCGCAGTCCGATATCGTCGAAGATGGTGGCGGATCTGCTGACGACCGCGGGCGCGCACCGGGCGCTGATTGTGGATTTGCATACGCCGCAGTTGCAGGGTTTTTTCAATATTCCGGTGGATCATTTGTTCGCTTCGCCGGTGCTGGTGGACCACTTCCGCAAGCTGAACCTGCCCAATCTGACGGTGGTTTCGCCGGACGCGGGCGGCGTGGAGCGGGCGCGGTTTTTTGCGAAGAAGGTCGACGCGGCGCTGGCGATCGTGGATAAACGCCGCGTGGAAATGAACGTGGCGGAAGTGATGCACGTGATTGGCGATGTCGACGGGCGGACTTGTCTGATCATCGACGATCTGATCGACACGGCGGGGACGCTAGTGAAAACGGCGGCCGCGCTGATGGAGAACGGCGCGACTGTGGTTTATGCCTGCGCTTCGCATGCGGTGCTTTCGGGGCCGGCGGTCGAGAATATCGCCAATTCGGTAATCAAGGAAGTGGTGGTGACGAACACGATCCCGCTCAATGCCGAGGCTGATGCCGCGCGCACGGAAAAGGGAGGCAAGATAACCGTCCTCTCGATTGCGGGGTTGATTGGGCGCGCGATTCAGGCGAACCACGAAGAGACTTCGGTGAGCAAGTTGTTTACGTAGGGAGTGCAATTAAGGAAGCGAGCTCGCCCAGATCCTTCGGCGGCGAAAAGATGCCGCCTCAGGATGACAAGCTTTCATTAGACGGGAACAATTTAGATAGGAAGACGAACTTATGGCGACTGCAATCGAAACTAACGTACTCGAAGCGAACCCGCGGGAAGCGGGCAACAAGAACATGGCGCGGCGCGTCCGCATGGGTGGGAAGATTCCGGGCGTGCTCTATGGTGCGGGCAAGGACTCGCTGTCGGTGAGCGTGGATCCGCGGCAGGTGACGCGCATCCTGAACTCGGAGACCGGGCACAACACGATTTTCGATCTTGCCCTGAACGGCGGCGAGCACACCAAGGCCATGATCGTCGATTGGCAGTATGAGCCCATCAAGGGCAATCTGCTGCATATCGACCTGAAGCGCATTGCCATGGACAAGGTGTTGAAGGTCAGCGTGCCGATCTTCATGAAGGGCGAAGCGGCGGGCGTGAAGCAGGAAGGCGGCATCCTCGAGCAGATTCTGCGTGAGGTCGAGATCGAGTGCCTGCCGGCGGATATTCCCGGCCACGTGGATGCCGATGTGAGCGAGCTGGTTTTTGGCAAAGTGCTGCGCGTTTCGGATTTGCCGTTCGGTGGCAGGCTGAAAGTGCTGACGGATCCGCACCAACCGGTGGCGCACGTCACTTCGGTGAAGGAAGAAGTGGTGGCGACGCCTGAAGCGGTGGCGGCGGAAGCGGGTGCAGTTCCGGCCGAGCCCGAGGTCATCAAGAAGGGCAAGCAGGAGACGGACGAGGAAGGCGCCGAGGCTGCTCCGGAGAAACCGGAGAAAGCGGAGAAGGGCGAGAAGAAGGAGAAGAAGTAGCTCGTGGGTTCGCCCAGGTTTTCGGCCGCGCTGCGTCCCTTCGACTTCGCTCAGGGCAAGGCTGGCCGGACTTCCGAGGCGGCTGTCTCCAGATGGACTGTGGTGGCGGCTCTTACCACGCGGTTCGGGATGGTGGCGTGAAACTGATCGTCGGTCTCGGCAATCCGGGTATCGAATACCAGTTTTCGCCGCATAACCTGGGCTTTCTCGCGGTGGATCGCATTGCCGGGGATTTGAAAGTCGAAGTCAGGAACCGGATCAGCCGGGCTTTGACGGCGCGGGTGGTGATGGAGGGCGTTCTGGCGCTGCTGGCCAAGCCCGAGACGTACATGAATCTGAGCGGGTTGTCGGTCCGGGAACTGGTAGAGAAGCATGAGGCCAGGCCGGAAGCGGACCTGATCGTGATTCAGGACGAACTGGATTTTCCGTTGGGTACATTGCGCATTCACACGCGGCGCAGCTCGGCGGGGCACAACGGCATTGAGTCGATCATCGATGCGCTGGGAACGAACGATTTCCTGCGCATCCGGATTGGCGTGGCGCCGGAGCGCAAGGTGGAAGACGGCGAGCGCTACTTGTTGGCGCCGATGCGCAAGGCCGATCTCAAAGTGGTGGACGGAGTTCTCGACACTGCGGCGGAGGCGGTGCGAGCGATTTTGAAGGATGGTCCGGCGGCGGCGATGAATCGCTTCAACCGGAAAGAAGAAGGGACTAGGGATTAGGGGACAGGGGCTAGAAGACCCGATTCGGTTTTTACTGACCCCTTTTACTGACCCCTTGCCCCTAGACCCTGACCTCTGCTTGAAGATTTGGAGACAAGCGAATGAATCGTACTTATGAGTTGATGTTTATTGTCCGGCCTGACATGACGGACGAGGATTTGGACAAACTGATTTCCACGCTGCAGTCGGCTGTGCCGTCGGCGGGTGGAAGCATAAAGAACGTGGAAAAGATGGGCAAACGGCGGCTGGCATATACCGTGCGCAAATTCCACGAAGGGGTTTACATCCTGCTGACGGTGGAGGGCGGAGGCGCAGTGATGCACGAACTGGAGCGCCGGCTGCGCGTGACCGAGCCGGTGATCAAGTTCCTGACCGTGCGCATTGACGAGGAACAGAAACGCCTGGACAAGATCAAGGCGATCCGCGACGCGCGCAAGAAAGTCAGCGCGCAACCGGCTGCTGCGGCGCCAGAAGAAGCTGCGACGGCTCCGGCGGGAGCCCCGGCGACGGCTTGAAGAGCAGTGGCTCGTGGTAGAAGTCAGTGGCCAGTAACACGGCCGAGATTTGACTAGCCACTAGCCACTAACAACTGAGTTTAAGGAGAACCATGGCTGACGAAACGAAAGCACCAGCGCCGGCGGCGTCCGGCGACGCACCTGCACCGCGCGAGGCACATGCGCCGAGTCCGCGTTTTGGAGAACGTCCCAGTGGAGATCGTCCGGGCGGCGATCGTCCCCGCTTTGGCGGCGGTGGGCGCGGACCGGGCGGGCCCCCGCGTGAAGGCGGACGCAAGTTTTTCCGGCGCAAGAAAGTCTGCAAGTTCTGCGTCGAGAAAATCGAAAACATCAACTACAAGGATTATCGGATGCTTGGCCAGTTCGTCGCCGAGAGCGGCAAAATTGTGCCGCGGCGGCTGACCGGCGTGTGCTCGCCGCATCAACACCGGCTCTCGAACGCGATCAAGCAGGCGCGGAATATCGCTTTGCTGCCGTTCGCGGGACGGGCATCGTAGGAAAGCAGCTTCTAGCTCCTAGCTTCTAGCCTCTAGCTAAACCAGGGCGGAAGTTTTGGATTGGCTAGGAGCTAGCAGCTAGAAGCTAGGAGCTATTCATGGAAGTCATTCTCAAAGAAGATGTAGCCAAGCTGGGGGCACGGGGCGACGTGGTGAAAGTTGCCGAGGGGTATGGGCGCAATTTTCTATTGCCGCGCAAGCTCGCCATTGAAGCCAATGAGGGGAACAAGTCGGTCATCGTGCAGATGAAGGCCGCGTCGGTGCGGCGCTCCGCCAAGGAGAAGTCCCAGGCGGAAGAACTGGCCAAGCAGTTGGAGGGCGTGTCGGTATCGTTCCAGCGGCGGGCGGGCGAGGGCGATCAGCTCTTCGGTTCGGTGACGTCGAGTGACATTGGCGATGCGCTGACCAAGAAGGGATTTAACATCGACCGCCGCAAGATCCAGCTGCACGAGCCGCTGAAGACCGTGGGCGAGTTTACGGTTCCGGTTAAGCTGCATAAAGATGTTACGGCACACATGAAGGTCGTTATCGAGAAGGAAGCGGCTGCGGAGTAGCGGCGGGTTTGGTTAGCGATGCCGACAACGGTCGCCGAGGCGTTTGAAGCAGCAGCGTAACGCGGCCCTGCATCAGCGGGCCTGCAGAATCGCATCCGCGACCCGAGCCGCTTCCAGCGCCGCCTTCACGTCGTGGGTGCGAATGATGTGCGCGCCCTTGAGGATCAGCGCCGTCTGGCTGGCCAGCGTTCCGTAGAGGCGATCGGAAGTGGGTGCGTCTCGGCCGTCTTTCGCCAGAGTTCTGCCGATAAAAGACTTCCGCGAAGTGCCCGCCAGCAGCGGAAAGCCCAGCGCCTGCAGATCGCTGAAGCGGGCCAGCAGCGGATAATTCTCGTCAAAGCTTTTGCCGAAGCCGAAGCCGGGATCAAGCACGATACGCTCGCGCCGCACGCCCGAAAGCACCGCGGTTTCCGCCCAGTCTTTCAGCTCGCGTTTCACCAGCAGCACTACGTCGCCGGGCGATGGCAGACTTCGCCATTCTTCGGGGCGGCCGCGCATGTGCATGAGGACGGCGCCGCATTTCAACTCCGCCACGGTTTTTGCCATCTGCCGGTCCCAGCGGAATCCGCTAACGTCGTTCACGATTTCGGCTCCGGCAGCCACCGCTGCCCGTGCGACCGCCGCCTTGTAAGTGTCGATGGAGAGTACTGCCGCCGGATGCTTCTTCTTCACCTCGGCGATCACGGGGAGAACGCGCTTCAATTCTTCTTCGGCGGTGACTGCAGTTTTGGGGTTCGCGGAATTGCCGGCATCTCTGGCCATGGGACTACGAGGCGCGATCGCCCGTGCCTCCACTCGCGCGCCCGGCCGCGTGGATTCGCCGCCGATGTCGAGGATGTCAGCTCCTTCGTCCAGCAAGCGCTGCGCATGTTCGAGGGCGTGATCGCGATCGAGGTGCAGGCCACCGTCGGAAAACGAATCAGGCGTCACATTGACGACGCCCATGATCAGCGTGCGCTTGCCGAGTTCGAGCGATCGCGAACTCAGGCTCCAATGGAAGACCGCTCTCATCGCGCCTGATTCTAAACGAACATGGTGTGAGTGGTCTTTAAAGGAAGCGGCGGCGGAGTGAAAGCGCACCGTCTGGGGGGAGCGAAAGGGGTCAGCTTATCCGCGGCGCACGGCAGCGCCGCGTTTGTGAGCAGCCTTCGCGCCGGCGGGACCGGTCCCCGTGGGCGGCTTCCGCATCCCATCCAGTAAGGCCTTCAGAACGGTGGCGTTGTTGCGCTCTTCCATCCTCGACGCGAAGAGCAGGGTAAGCTGCTTTCTCTTGTGCGCCAGGTCGTAGAGCTGGCGCAACTCGGTCTCAGCTTCCGGGCGGGCGAGTTCCTTCAGATATTTTTTTCGAAAGCTGTCCCAGGCCTCTGGTTGGGCATGAAACCACTTTCGCAATTCGTCGGATGGAGCCAGATCACGCAGCCACTGGTCGACTGCGGCCCGCTCTTTGGTCAGCCCGCGGGGCCACAATCGGTCTACCAGCACGCGCGTTCCATCGTTGCGTTTTGCCGGCTCGTAAACTCGCTTGGTCGCGACCGCCATTCTGGTAACTTTCCTGCAACGCTACTTGTGGATCGCTGGTGGCTCGGTCATCACTCGCGTTTGCTCTATTATTGTAAGGGGAGACTGCCCGCCGTGTCTGTTGGCAGGGCTGAATTCGGGCGAGGGGCGGGCATGAGCGCATGATCGATTGTGGTTCATTTCGGGGCACTGTCGTTGCGGCAGCCGCTGCATTGCTGCTGCTTGCGCTAGCGTGCGGATGCGATGTGGAACGCCGCAAGTCGGACGCCGAACTTGGGCTCGACCCGCAACAGGCCGCGGGCCGCAAGATCTACGATGCTCAATGTGACCGCTGCCACGAGCCTTATTCCACGCGCGGCAAAAAAGGTCCCGGACTGAAAGGCGTTTTCAAGCAGCCGTATCTCTCGATCAGCGGACTTCCCGCCAACGATGAGCGAGTCTCCGACATCATTCGCCTGGGTCGCAAGGAGATGCCGGGCTATAGCCAGACGCTTAGCCAGCAAGACATCGATGCACTGCTGGCCTACCTGCACACACTATAGGAGCGCGAGGCGCTCGCATCGCTAGCGGCAAGGCGGGCGAGTAGTGCTTCCGTGGGATAATCATCCCGGTGATGACTACGGCGAAATCCGAACTGTTTCGCAAGCTGCCTGCGGTGGACGAGTTGCTTCGTGCCCCCGCAGTGGCCGCGCTTGCGAGCAGCCACGGAGCTGCGGCTGTGGCGGATGCAGTACGCAGTGTGCTTGGCCGGCTACGCGCGGAAATTTCCTCAGGCTTGCTGGATGATCGGGCGCTCGGTATCGCACTCTTGGGCATGGGCGACGCGGTGGAGCAGGAGTTGCGGCGAACGCTTGGCTACTCGCTTCGCAGCGTGATCAATGCCACGGGTGTCATTCTGCACACCAATCTGGGCCGCGCGCCGCTCGCTCAAGCGGCGATTGAGCACATCGGCGAGACCTCCACAACTTATTCGAATCTGGAATTCGAGTTGGAATCTGGAGAGCGCGGAAAACGTGACGTTCATGTGGAGCGGTTGTTGCGCAGGCTGCTCAGCGATGGCGCTATAGACGTGGGATCATCCGCGGGGCTTCGCCCACGCGGGACAGCCGAGGCGGCTGTCGCTACGTCGGCTGATATTTCTACGATCGTCGTGAACAACAATGCCGCCGCGGTTTTGCTGGCGCTGAATACGCTGGCCGACGGCGGAGAAGTGATCGTGTCGCGCGGGGAGCTGGTAGAGATTGGCGGCTCGTTTCGCATCCCGGACGTGATGGCGAAGTCGGGAGCGATTCTGCGCGAGGTGGGCACGACGAATCGCACGCGGGTTGCGGACTACGAGCAGGCCGTCAATGATCGAACGAAACTGTTGCTGCGGGTGCACCGCTCGAATTTCGAGATCACTGGATTTACGGAACAGGCTTCCACCGAGGAACTGGTGAGCCTGGCGCGGAAACACAAGTTGCCGCTTACGGAAGATCTGGGCAGTGGCGCGCTCGTGGACTTGCAGTCGCTCGGAGTCAGCGGCGAGCCTAGCGTCCTCGACAGCCTGCGTGCCGGCGTGGACGTTGTCACTTACAGCGGCGACAAGCTGCTGGGCGGTCCGCAGGCTGGACTGCTCAGCGGACGTCGGGAGCTGATCGCGCGCATGCGTTCAAATTCGCTGTTCCGGGCGCTGCGCGTGGACAAGCTTACCTACGCGGCGCTCGAAGCCACGCTGCTCGCGTATGTCAAGCGCGAGCACGATGCCGTCCCCACGCTGCGCATGCTGCGGCTCACGAAGCAGGAAATCGGCAAGCGGGCGGAGGCGCTGGCAGCGAACGTGGCTTCTTCCCCGTTGAAGGCGGAGATCATCGATGGTGAATCTGTCATCGGCGGCGGCGCGGCGCCGTCATCGGTTTTGGCAACGCGCCTTCTGGCGCTGAGTTGCGCAGACCTGAGTGCCGACGAGGTGGCGGCGCGTCTTCGAGCTGGCGATCCGCCGGTGATTGCGCGGGTGGAGGATGGGCGCGTGGTGCTGGATTTGCGAACCGTATTCCCGGAGCAGGACGGATCCATCACAACTGCGCTGCTCCAAATCGCGGCATGATTGCTCGCAATCGAGTGCTGCGTTAGTCGTCCAATCATGGTCGTCGAATGATGGTCGTCCAATCATGCTCGCCCCATGATGATCTTCGATTTTATGATCGTCCTCTTATGATCGTTCTCTTATGATCGTCGGCACAGGCATTGACATCGCCGAAGTCCCCCGCATCCGGCAGGCGATTGAGCGCTTCGGAGACCGGTTTCTCCACCGAATCTTTACCGCCGGCGAAATGCACTACTGCGATTCCAAGGCGAATCGCATGGAGCGTTACGCTGCCCGTTTCGCCGCCAAAGAAGCGGCGATGAAAGCTTTAGGCACGGGTTGGAATCACGGTGTGCGCTGGCGGGATTGCGAAGTCACACGCCTGCCGGGCGGGCGGCCCACTATCTCCTTTCATGGCGTTGCGGCAGAATTGTCCGCGCGGCTGGGCGTAAAGAACGCGGCGCTCTCCATCTCGCACACCGCGGAACAAGCCATCGCGCAGGTGATTCTGGAAAACTGAGTTGTGACCAACTGAGATCGCAGCAGGCAGTAGTGGGCTACTTTGAAAGTAGCCCACTACCCAGCAGGCGGGCGAACCGGTTCGCGGCCGCCGGTCTGCTAGACTGTCGGCTCTAATATGTCGGCCACAATTTCGACGGTTATTCTGACTCCCAGCAAAACAGAAATTCCAGAACGCAGCCTGCTGGCAGGGCTCGCGCTTACCAGCTTTTCCGCACTGCTGCTTGAACTGGCGCTGACGCGGCTGTTCTCCGTGGTGCTCTTTTATCATTTTGCGTTTCTCGCAATTTCCATTGCGCTGCTCGGCCTGGGCGCGGGCGGAGTGTTCGCCTATCTGCTGAAGGGCAGACTCGCAAACACGGCCACCCGCTGGCTGGCCGCGTTGTTGTGCATGGCAAATTCGGTGGTCGTGTTCGTGGTTCTGGAAATCGTGCTGCACATTCCGGTCGCGCTCGAAGTCTCGGGAAAAAACTTTCTCCGGCTTACAGTTTTGTATCTCGCCGCTGCGATCCCTTTTTTCCTGACCGGACTCCTCTTCTCCGTCGTATTCGCGCGCGAGACGCATCGCATCCCCCGCCTCTACGGCGCCGATCTCTGCGGAGGCGCTCTGGCTTGTCTAGCCGTGGTGCCGCTACTGAACTGGCTGGGCGGACCAAACACAATTCTGGTTGCGGCCGCAGTCCTGGCCGTGGCCGCGATGGTCTGGGGGGAAACTAAGATTGGGCGCAGGAATGCGGCAGTGCTCGTCGTCGCGTTCGCGGCATTGATCGCGGCCAATCACTCGGGCCGCTTGATCGATGTGGTCTACGCCAAGGGAATGTTCCGTGATCCGGCCTGGGTTGAGTTTGCGCGCTGGAATGCGCTTTCCCGCGTGGAAGTCGACCGGCAAGGGCAGGCCAAGGCAATCGTTATCGACGCCGACGCGTCCACTTACATCATGAACGCCGATCTCTCGCACTGGCAGGGCACGGAGTGGGAGCGCAATCTCATGTCGGCTCCGCCGGCGCTGGCCAACGTTCTGCGGCCGCATGGCGAGTTCGCCATCATCGGACCGGGTGGTGGCGTGGATGTTCTGCGCGCGCTCGCCAGCGGCAGCCCCAGCGTGACCGGCATTGAAATCAATCCCATCATTGCCACCACCATCATGCGCGAACGTTATGCCGACTATGCGCAGCATCTTTACGAGCGGCCGGAAGTGCATATTCAGGTGAACGATGGCCGGTCATTTCTGCGCGCCAGTCCGCAACGATTTGATGTGGTGCAGATGACTTTGGTGGATACGTGGGCGTCGACCGCGGCGGGAGCGTTTGCGCTCAGCGAGAATAGTCTCTACACGGTAGAAGCTTTCCGAGAATATTTCGAGCATCTCAAACCGGACGGCATGATCGCCATTACTCGTTGGGAGTTCCAGCATCCGCGCGAGGCTCTGCGGGTGGTTTCGGTGGCGATGGAGGCTCTGCACCGGATGGGCGTGGCCAATCCGGCGCGCAATTTCATCGTCGCGTCGCAGGGATCGCTCGATGAGGACGGCATTCCCGTGGTCGTTCTCGCGAAGAAAACCCCCTTTACTGCCGAAGAGGAGTTCGCAGTCAGGTCGCATTTTGACAAGTATTACGAACTCGATCCGCTTTATCTTCCGTCAGAACCTGGGCACAATCCCTTCGCCGACCTGATCGCCAGCAACGATCCTTACACCTTTGCTCAGAGTTATGCCTACAACGTGGCGCCGGTCAGCGATAACGAGCCGTTCTTTTTCTTCACGCTCAAAGCCCGCCAGATTCTCAGCGAAAAAGGCTTACGAGCCGGCATCGACTGGAAGGTAAATCTGGGAGTCCTCGTTTTACTGCTGGTGCTGGTCATTTCTCTGGTGGCGGTGCTCGCGTTCCTGATTCTGCCTCTCGCGCTGAAAACGGCAACCCTGCGCCAGTCGCCGGTTCCCCTTCTTTATTTCGTCGCCGTAGGCCTGGGCTACATTCTGGTGGAGATCGCCTTCATTCAGCGTTTCGTGCTCTTCCTGGGACATCCCACGTATGCGCTGACGGTCGTGATTTTTTTGCTGATGCTATCGAGCGGGGCTGGAAGCTTGTTCTCGCGCCTGTGGCTGCCGCGAACCGACCAGGCCTGGGTGCCGCTGCTGCTGGTGGTCGCGGCTCTCGTCGCCGATGTGGTCTTTCTTCCCGGCCGTCTGGCTGCGCTGGTGGGCTTGGGGTTCAACTATCGACTGGCCATCAGCGCCGTGCTGCTGGCGCCACTCGGCTTTGTGATGGGCATGCCTTTTCCCACCGGCCTGCGTGCCCTGGCTTCCGCCCCCGCTCCGGAGTTTGTTTCGGGGGAAGCGCGTCCTGAAAACGCGGTGGAATGGGCCTGGGCGATGAATGCCGCGGCCAGTGTTCTCGGTTCCGTGCTGGCCATGGTGATTGCCATCCAGTTCGGCCTGACCGCGACTCTGGCCTGTGGGGCGGCCGCCTACCTCGTGGCGTTGTTGCTGACGCGTGCACTGCGTCTCGAAGGCTCTTAAGGCAACGGCCCGGGGTTTGTTATGATGCTGCAACGGGTTCTCGGGTCCTCGCCGCTGACGGCGCCCGAAGAAACGCGCGCGGATTGATCACTGTGGAGTGACCACCATGGGGAAATCTCTTGCCTAGCGAGAAGCAGCTCAAGTGGTCGGAGTTGCGGGTTGGCGTCACGGTGATCGTGGCCAGCGCGACGCTGGCTGTCCTGTTGTTTCTGATGTCTGGAAGCCGCGGCCTGTTTACCACGCGGATCACGCTGCAATCCTATTTTGACAACGCCAGTGGCTTGCGCCCGGGGGCGCCGGTCCGGCTGAGCGGCGTGGACATTGGAAACGTATCCAAGATTCGCATTGTCCCCGACAAAGACAAGCAGTTGACTCCTGTCGAAGTGATCATGAAGGTCAGCACCACCTACAGCTTCAACCTGCGGCGCGATTCGGTAACGTCGCTCGATACCGCCGGGGTGCTGGGCGAAACCTACCTCGACATTGATAGTTCGCAAGCGGTCGGGCCGGTGGTGCAGGACGGAGACACGCTCGCCACCCAGGTGCATCCCGATTTCAACCAGGTGGTGCGTGCCAGTCAGAGCACGCTGCAGAACATGGACGCGCTGTTGAAGCGCGCGGACCGCATCCTGGCTTTCGCGGAGAGCGGCAAGGGTTCGCTGGGAAAATTGATTTACGATCCCACCCTTTATAACCGCCTTTCGTCGACGGTCGCGGATCTGCAGCAGATGGTCGAGGAGATCAGCCAAGGCAAGGGCAGTCTGGGCGCGCTGATCAACCGCAACGAGGCTTATGACAAGTTCCTCTCCACGCTCGACAAGATGAATGCGGTGATCGACGACTTGCAGGCAGGCAAAGGAACGGCCGGGAAGTTTCTGAAGGACCCGTCTCTCTATAACAATGCGAATGACACCATCGCGAATGTGAAAAAAGTCGCTGAAGACATCAACGCCGGTAAAGGCACGATTGGGAAGCTTGCCAAGGACGAGGAACTGGCGAATAAGCTGGACAACACGATCAGCAAACTCTCTGCCTTAACCACGGAACTGGAAGCCGGTCAAGGCACGGTCGGCAAACTCTTCAAAGACGAGACTCTCTACACCAACGCCAACCAGATGCTGGTGGAGACCCGGGACCTGCTGAACGCCTTCAAGCAGAATCCCAAGAAGTATCTCAGCATCAAACTGCACATCTTCTGAAATCTTTCGTTTCGATCGTTGACGCTCTGGCCCAGCCCTCCCGTAACTGTCCCAAAGACCGCTCCCAGCGGACAACATCCACGCGCACTCCCATCGAAGTCCAACCGTCGTACGTATCAGGACACGACTCGTTCCGTGCCGGTCGATTCGGCTTGCTCGTGAGCGTGGTAGCTGGAGCGCACCATCGGCCCCGATTCCACGTGGCGGAATCCGAAGCGCAGGGCTTCGTCTTTCAGATATTGAAATTCTTCCGGAGCGTAGAAGCGGGCGATGGGCAGATGATCTTTCGATGGCCGCAGATATTGGCCGACGGTGAGAATGTCGACACCTCGCCTGCCGAGATCGCGGAAAACTTCCACCAGTTCCTCCGACGTTTCTCCCAGGCCAACCATGACGCCGCTCTTGGTGACCATGCCGGGAGAAAACTTCTTAGCGTTGGCCAGCAGGGTGAGAGTGCGCTCGTAGCGCGCGCCGGAGCGCACGGCACGATATAGGCGCGGGACCGTTTCCGTGTTGTGGTTGAGCACGTCGGGATTGGCGTCGAGGACGATTTTCAGCGCTTCGTCGCGCCCCTGAAAATCGGGGATCAGCACTTCGATGCGGCAATCCGGCGTGAGTTCGCGAATTTCGCGAATGGTCTCAGCGAAAATCTTTGCGCCGCCGATGTTGTCGTCGTCGCGGTTCACGCTGGTCACGACCGCATGCTTCAAGCGCAGCGTGGCTACAGCCTCGGCCACGCGGCGGGGTTCGTCCCAATCAATGGGCTCGGGCCTGCCCTTGGGAACCGCGCAGAACCCGCAGCGGCGGGTGCAGATATCGCCCAGGAGCATAAACGTCGCCGTCTTGTGGTTCCAGCATTCGCCTATATTCGGACACTGCGCCGACTCGCACACCGTGTGCAGGCCAAGTCCGCGGGCCAGCTTCTTCAAATTATGAAAGTTGTCGCCCACCGGAGCTTTGGCGCGCAACCACGTGGGCTTGGGCACGCGCTGCGGCGGCGCAAGCTCGATCTGAACGAGTTGAGAAGCTCCAGCCATCTAGTTGATTCTACCAGTTCAAGCGTTGAACTTAGACGTGAACAGATTTCGCCAGTGTCGCTAACCTCGAGATCGGCGGCTCTACCCGCAGCGATTGAAGAACGCCGACGTTGGGGCTAAGCTTTGCTAATGCGATTCCTTATTCTAATGCTCTTGCTTTCGTCTGGCTTGGCTGACGCGCAGGAAGGCATTCGTCTGGTCGATTTCAAGAACTTTACCTACCCGCTGAGCGGCCCTACGCTTGGGCATCACAGCTTGAAGTGGCTAGACATGTCGACGGCGAAGCACATTCGGTTGGCGAACGGAAAAGGCGGCTCAGGATCGCAAGGCTTCACGCTGGGCTCTGTTGCGTTTGTCGATGTCACGGGTGACGGGCAGGAGGATGCCCTCGTCGCAATACACCTTGATACCGGTGGCACTCAACAAACCGATTACGTTTATATCTACTCGTTTGTCTTTGGTAGGCCGAATCTGCTGGCGTATTTTCACTCAGGCGACCGAGGAAGTTCTGGGCTTTACAAGGTCTATGGAGAAAATGGAAAACTCGTCGTCGAGTTATTTGATCCTGAGAAAAGGTCAGGCGATTGCTGCTCATCTGGGTTCGTGCGGACCCGCTATAAATGGAGCCATGGCCAATTTGTGACGTTTGGTGCTCGCGAATCCGGATCACTGGCCATTGAAGAGCATACGTCAGAACCTTGATCATTAGCACCGTCACGCGAGTGCGCATTAGGCCTTGGCAAACCGGCAGTCGAAACCGTGTTCCCTCACCCCACCTCCACTAGTCCATACGTATTTTGCCAGCGCGTGCGCATCTGAACCAGGGCGCGGCTGACTTCTACCTCTGAAATCTCGGAATTCGGCCCGGCAATGACAGCGGCGGCTTCGCGCTTGGCGGCTTCCAGCAATTCGCGGTCGCGGATGAGATTGGCCACGCGGAAACTCGGCATGCCCGCTTGCCGCGTCCCGAAAAATTCGCCGGGGCCGCGCAGTCCGAGATCGAGTTCGGCGATCTGGAAGCCGTCGTTGGTTTTCACCATGGCCTCGAGCCGCCGCTCACCTTCTTCGGTCACTTTGCCGCCAGTCATCAGAACGCAATACGACTTGGCGGCCCCGCGCCCGATGCGGCCACGCAGTTGATGAAGTTGCGCCAGGCCGAAGCGCTCGGCGTGCTCGATGACCATCACCGTCGCATTGGGAACGTCGACGCCGACCTCGATGACTGTAGTCGCCACAAGAATCTGCAGCTCGCCCTTCTGGAACATGCGCATGACTTGATCTTTCAATTCCGGATCGAGGCGGCCGTGCAGCAGCCCGACTTTGAAGTCGGCGAAGACGCGGCCGCTCAGTTCGCGGTACATCTTGATCGCGGCCTTGAGTTCGGTTTCTTCGTTCTCCTCAATCACGGGATAAACCACGTAAGCCTGATGCCCCGCCTTGATCTGCTTGCGCACAAACTCCCAAACTTCCGGCGAACGCTCGTCGGCCACGCGGCGAGTGACGATCGGCGTGCGGCCGGGAGGAAGTTCGTCGAGCACGCTGAGGTCAAGATCGCCGTAGAGCGTGAGCGCGAGCGTGCGCGGGATGGGGGTGGCGGTCATGACCAGGACGTCGGGCTCGGGGGGAGAGCTCTGGGCTGAGGCGGCCGTGCTTCGCGCTGGCCGGACAGCCGAGGCGGCTGTCGCTACATGAGTGGCCTCGCTGCCATCTCCCGATTTTCGCATCAGCTTAAAACGCTGCAGCACGCCGAAGCGATGCTGCTCGTCTACGATGACCAGGCCGAGGTTGGCGAATTCCACTTTTTCCTCGAGCAGCGCATGCGTGCCGATCACGAACTGCGCGTTACCTTGCGCGATGTGTCGCCGCACTTCACGCTTGCGGTCCGATTCGAGCGAGCCGGTGAGGAGAACAATGCGGTAGCCTGCGTCTTCAAGAATTCTGCGCGCGGAAAAATAGTGCTGTTGCGCCAGAATTTCAGTAGGCGCCATGAGCGCGACCTGGCATCCGTTTTCGATGGCGATGATGGCCGCCTCGAAACTCACGATGGTCTTCCCCGATCCCACATCGCCCTGCAGCAAACGGCGCATGGGATAAGGCTTTTCCATGTCCGCCGCAATTTCCTTCAGCACACGTTTCTGCGCGGCCGTGGGATGAAAAGGCAGAATCTTCTTGATGGCCGCGCGAACGCCATCATCCAGGCGGAAAGCGATTCCGGTTTGCGCTTTCTGCTGGCGTCGCTTCAATTCCATCCCCAGTTCGATGAAGAACAGTTCGTCGAAGATCATGCGAATGTGCGCCGGCGTTCGCGAAGACTGCAGATCGTTCAGGCTCTCGCCTGCATCCGGCCAATGCACCTTCCACAAAGCCTCGCGTTGTGAGGCCAGAGCCATGCGCTCGCGAACCTTGGCGGGAATCGGCTCCGGCAAATCCGGATTCAAATTATCCAGCGCAGTGCGCAACACCCGGCGAAACCAGCGCGGCGTAAGCTTCCCCTGCCCGATCGATTCGTAAATCGGTACGATGCGGCCGATCTCCAACGATTCCGCAGCTTTTTTATCCGCCCCTGCCTCGTCCGTAGGATCGCCAAGAATTTCAAACTGCGGCTGGATGATCTGCAATTCGCCGGCACGTTCATCCTGCTCGACCTTCCCGTACAAAGCGATCATCTGCCCGGGCTTGAATTTGTCCTGCAGGTAGGTCCCGTGAAACCACAGGCAGCGCAGCCGCGTGCGTCCTTGCCCGACGGTAAGCTGAAAAATCGGCATGCGGCGGGTGCGGAACAACCCGGAGTTGCGCACCTCGCCGATCACCGTGGCCATTTCTCCGGGTCGCAGTTCGGAAATTCCGCGTGGGTTCAGCCGGTCTTCATAGCGAAACGGCAGATAATGGAGAAGATCGTCGACGGTCGAGATGCCCTTGGCGGCGAGAATTTCGGCAATGCGCGGACCAATCCCCTTGACGTATTGCACCGGAGTGGAGAGCTCAAGCATGCGCGGGGGTTCCCTAAGATGTTAGCAGGACGACGAATGTTAGCAGGAGAACGAATGTTAGCAGGGTGGCGCGGCCGCCGTTCCTTGCCAGCCGACTGGAGGTACCGCGGTGTCTAGGCTTTCGACAGGGGCTGTGGCTAACTTCCTCCAGGCTTTCCTGGCAGTGGTGCTGGGCAACGCGGTGTATTTCCTGCTTGCCCCGTCTTTTCCGCCGGTGGCCCGGCATCGCCCGCTTCATTTCGACCTGGGGATGGCGCTCGACTTCTGGTTCTGTCTGGTGGCTTACGGACTGATCCGCACGGCGCGCCGGTGGAAGTAGCTGCGAGAACAGGCCCGTGCATCGGCGGCAACCAGTTACTTTGGGCACCTCGGTAACCCCCGATTTCCGCGATAGAATCCGCACAGAATGCAGAAAACCGCAGTCCTATACGATGCGGGCCAGGCCGTGCTCTCCACCTTTGATCCTGATGAGGTAATGCAGCGGGTGCTGGCCATCGCGCGCGATTATTTCCATCTGCAGAACGCGGCCATCCTTCTGCTGGATGAGGAAACGCAGCACCTGTCCGTGCGCTCGCAGATCGGTTGGGACGAAGGACAGGAAGCAATCCGCCTGGGCCTGGGCGAAGGACTCACCGGAGCCGCCGCGCTCAAGAAGCAACCTATTTACGCACCCGACGTGAGAAAGGATCCACGCTACGTCTGCTCTGCCAAGTCGACCCGCTCGGAACTGGCCTTGCCGCTCATGGTGCGCGACGAAGTAGTAGGAGTGCTGGACTGCCAGAGCGCCAAGCTCGACCACTTCGACAAGGAAACCATCGATCTGCTGACTTTGTTTTCGACGCAGGCCTCCATGGCCCTGCAAAACGCGCGCCTGTATACCTTGGAACGGCAACGCGCGCGGCAGTTGGAGGCGATCAACGCTATCGCCCAGCAGAGCACCGCGGTGCTCGATCTAGGAGAACTGCTGGCCAAGGTTTGCCTGCTGATCCAGCAGGCTTTCCAGGTACCACACGTTTCCCTGTTCCTGCGTGAAGAGAGCGAACTGGTATTGCGGGCGCACCACGGAACTTTAACGCCGCGGATTCCGGAAGGCGGCCGCTTTCCCGCCGATCGCGAACCTTGGGCTCATATTCTCTCCACCAGCGGCACGCTGATCGAGAAGGACCTGGCCAGCAAGCCGGAGTGCATGCGGTTTTTTGTCGAGTCCAATTCGCGGATGTGCATCCCACTGGTCTCGTTCGGCCAAATCCTTGGCGTGCTGGCACTCGAAAGCTCGGCTCGCAACGCGTTCCGCGAGAGCGAACTGCAATGCCTGGAATCGGTAGCCGACATCTGCGCCACCGCCATTCAGAACGCGCACTATGTGGAGCGGGTGAAGCAGCTAGCCTATCTAGACGGCCTGACGGGAATCTTCAACCGTAGATTTTTTGAACTGCGCATCATCGAGGAAATCGAGCGCGCCCGCCGTTACGGGACGGGCATGGCTGTCATCATGGCCGACATTGACCAATTCAAGCGCCTCAACGACGAATTTGGACATCTGCTGGGCGACGAGGTTTTGCGCCAGGTTTCATCGCTGTTCCATCAGCAGCTGCGCAAGATTGACGTGGTGTGCCGTTACGGCGGCGAGGAATTCGGGATTGTCCTGACCCAGACCAACGCATCGCACGCGGTCAGCGTCGCCGAAAAACTGAGACGAATGGTGGAGCACTGGCAGTTTCCGGGTGTGCCCCAGACAGTGACGATCAGCGCTGGAGTCGCCGCGTTCCCAGACCACGGAACATCTCGCGATGAGTTGGTGCGAGCGGCCGACAACGGCTTGTATGCCGCGAAGCAAGCGGGAAGAAACCGAATCGCGCTGGCTACCAAGGTGCGTGGAGCATCTGCTAGCAATTGAAGTAGTTGCTAGCTCCTTAGCGGTTAACCTTCAGCCTCAACTCCTCACCCCGAGTGCTTAGATATCGAAGCCGCCCGTTCGTGTTTCCTGGCGCAGGCGTTCGATTTCCATTCTCAGCCTCTCCTGCTGGCGCTTCATCCGCTCCCGTTCCCGCTTCATCTTTTCCTGTGCCTGCGGCAGGAACACTTTTCGTTGCTCCTGGCGCAACTGGTCCAGGGCCGATTTCAAGGCTTCCGCCTGAGCCTTGAATTGTTCGGGAAGCTCTTTCGTCTCGGCGTCTTGCTGGGCTGTGCATTGAGCCTGGCGCATCGCACCTACCGCCTGATCCGCCTGCGTGCTCTCTTCCGACGCCAGTTCCATCTCGGGCGCGAGCTGGGCAACTTCGTCTTCCGCGTCGCCGATTTCCGACTCGTCCTCGGCATTCAAGACAGGCTCGCCAGAACTCTCTTCTTCGATCAGCGCGCCCGATTCCTTGTGCGGCGGCAGCGTGAGATTCAGGTTCTGTTCCTTCCGATCACGGATCACGCTGACTGTGATCGAGCCACTGTCGCGCGAGTGCATCACTTCCGTGAAGTCTCCAGTGTCATGGACGGGCTGGTCGTTGATCTTCACGATCACGTCCCCGGCGCGGAATCCCGCCTTCTCCCCGCGACTGCCTTTTTCCACGGAGCGAACTAGCACACCGTTTCCGTTCTTCACTCCGAAAAACTCGCCCAGCTGTGGTGTGATGTTCTCCACCATCAGCCCGCTGCGCGCCGACGATCGCACCACCATCACGTTGATTTGCGGAACTTCAATCTGGGGATTGATAGAAATGGCCGGGATTTCTACATGGAAATCCTTCATATCGGGGCCCTTCCAGACGTACTGCTTGCGCCGGTCGGCCAGTTGCACCTTGATCGACATGGGCTGGCCATCGCGGCTGATGTCGAATGTCACAACCCGCCCCGGAGGAGTCTCGCGGATCATGCGCTTCAGTTGCACCTGGCTTTCAATCGGCGTGCCGTTCATCGCCATGATCACGTCGTGTTCCTTCATGCCGGCCTTCCCCGCCGGAGCATCCTGGTCCACCATCGTGACCTCGACTCCCTTTTCCTCTTTCAACTTCAGCGCCGAAATCCGTTCCGAAGTCACGTCGCTGATATCGACGCCCAAATACGATCCCGTGCCAGAGTCTTCGCTGGGAAACCCGAAGGGTTGCGGCGGATCCACCGACCAGTTTTGCGCGGCATAGGAAAATCCGAGGAGAAGCGGCACAACGGCAAGAGAGGTCAGAAAGTTTTTACACATGGTCGTTGCCTCAAAGTAGTTTTGAAAGGTCGCCGCTGAAGCTCGCGCCAGGGGCGAGCTTCAGCGGCTCTTCTTGATTCGACCGCCAATGATTCGACCGCTAGTGATTCGACCGCCTGATGCAGATGTCGCCGGTAGTCGTGCGCACTTTCAGGACTGGCCCGCCGCCGTTCAGCTTGCCCTCAGCCACCAGCGTCTTCGGACCGCCCCAGTCATTCCCGCCTTCACTGCTGATGTGAATGTCGGAGAAATCCGACGTGATGCGGTGTCCGTTGCCCAGTTCCACGCTGGCGCGCACCGAAACCGCCACATCGGGCGCGATATACACCGTGATGTCGCCGGCGGAAGTCTCAAGCACGGAATCGTTGCGCTCGCCGCCGGTGTTGATCAATTTCACGATGATGCTGCCTGCGCCGGTTTCCGCCCGAGCCGAGGGTACGCCGTAGAGTTCGATGCCGCCCCCGCCGGTTTGCGCGCGAACCGGCCCCTTGGCCGAAGCGAGATGAATCGTGCCGCCGCCGGTTTCGATTTCCACCGGGCCGTTAATATCTCCCAGGTCAATGCTGCCGCCGCCGGTCGAGACTTTCACTTTCCCGTTGCACTGCCGCAGTTGGATGCTGCCGCCACCTGTCTCGATGATCGCGCCCTGCGCGCCCGACTGAATTTCCACGCTGCCGCCGCCGGTTTCCGCGACCACCTTGCCGTTAGCGTGACGCACTTCGATCGAGCCGCCGCCAGTGTGCAGTCCGAGGTCGCCGCCGACTGTGCCCACTTCGATCGAACCACCACCCGTCTCAGCACTGGCGCCTCCGCCAATGTCATCGAGGCGCATGCTGCCGCCGCCGCTTTGAGCCTCTACCCGGCCGGAGAGTCCCGTGGCTTCCACGTTGCCGCCGTCCGTATCGAGCTTCACCAGCGTCATTTCGCGCGGAACATTGATGGCGAATTCGCCGGAAAAATGCCGCGGCTGCCTTCGTCCCTGCCAATCGCCCACGATCCATGCGGTGTCGCCCTTCACGTATGCGGTTACTTTGTACTGCTCGAACTGTCGGCGCGCGTCTTCCTCCGAAGAGGACTTGAAGTTCGTATGAACGACGTAATTAATGCCTTGCTGCTGCCCACCGCGCACCACCACCGAGCCCATGTCGACTTTCACTCTCAAGTTCTTGACTGTTGCCAGCGACCCAGTGATCTGCTGACCCCAGATTCCACCTTCGCGGGAGATGTGCGTTTCCTGCGCCCAGCCTTGCGGAACAAGGGAGCAAGGCGCAAGCAGGGCCAGTACCGCGGCCAGCCCAGCGATTTGTAGCCAACGTTTCAATTCATCTTCCTCTTTCTGCGTCTGCTTGTTGCATCAGTTTTGCTTAGTCAATTTCCGGCAGCTGGGCCAGCATGGTGCGGGCCTGCGACCGGATGTAAGTGCTCTGATCTTTTGCCGCCAGCGTCATCAGCACGCCGCGCACGCTGCCATCGGCCTTGACCGGCTCGATCAGCCGCAGCGCTTCGGTGCGCACGCCCTGATTCGAATCGTTCACCAGCGCCGTCAACACCGCATCGCGCACCCGCTGATCATTCTTCACATAAGCGCCCAGCGCGTCGATGGACTTCAGCCGCGCTCCCGGGTTCGAGTCGTACTGCAGAACGTAGAGCAGCGCTTCCTGCACCTGCGCGTCATTCGGCTTCTGCGTGAGCAGATTCACCGAATCCATGGTCAGGCCGGAGTTGTAATTGTTGCGTGCTGCGTACAAGAGAAGTTGCTGGATATGCTGGTCGTTCAGCGAGCCGGTCGCATCCTGGGTGGCAACGGTGTCGTACTTGATGTCGATCTGATTTGTTCCAGGAGTTTGACTGATGGATCGGATGCCGGCGATCGCGGCGGCTTCGGTGGGTGGTGTAACGGAGGTCCCAGCTGTGGTGCCGGCCGGACCTTTGGAGCCAGGAGCCATTCTGTACGCTGTGCCAACTCCGCCCGCAAAGCCCAGAATCAGAATCGCCGAGGCCAGCGCCGGTGAGAACTTCACCTGCCGCAGCCAGCTCACGGGGTCAAATGCGAAGCGATGCCAGAATCGCCCCTGCTCGGTCGTCTCCAGGGCTTCCTGCAGTCGCATGCGCGACGCTGTCACCAGGTTGGGCGTCGGCTCAACCGCCGGAGCTTTCGCCAGCAGCGCATGAAATTCCTGCTCCGCCTTCAGTTCGGCCGCGCAGTCCGCGCAGCGGGCCACATGCTGCTCCAGTTCATGACGGGCATCATCGGCCAGTTCGCCGTAAACCTGCAGCACAATATTCTCTCGAACCCATTCACATTTCATTGTTCACCTCATTCGACCAGATCCACGAACCATGTCCAAGAACCATGTGGAGACAGCCGCCCCGGCTGTCCGGCCCAGGCGAAGCCGGGCCGCTCCAGTCCCTACTGCGAGTTCATCTCATATCCGCCAGCGCTCCGCGCAACTTCTGCGTGGCCCGGAAGAGCGTATTCTTGGCGGTCTCTTCCGTGGTATGCAAAATCTCGCCCACGGTACGCAGCTTCAACCCGTGGTAATGCTTCAACTCGAACACCATGCGCTCCCGCGGCGTCAGCTTCTCCAGCGCTCCGGAAATCCTCGCGCCCAGTTGCCGCCGCATCAAATCACGCTCCGGATTCGCTCCCGCGCGCCCGTCCGGCACCTGGTCCAGCAGGTCATACTCCCCGCCCGACGCATCTTTCGCCACTGGCGCGTCTTCCTTGCGCACGTTTTTCTTGCGCAAGTGATCGAGACACAAATTGGTCACAATCCTATAAATCCATGTGTAGAAGGAACACTCAAACCGAAAGCTGCCGATGTTCTTGTACGCCTTCAGGAACGCATCCTGATATACGTCCTGAGCATCGTGCTCCGTCCCGGTGAGGTGAAGCGCCAGCCGCAGAACGGACTGGTCGTAGTGGCGCACGAGCTCCTCGAACGCTGCGCGGTTGCCGCGCTGCGCCTCGCGGATCAGCATCGTGTCGTCGATGCGGCGATCTTGAGTTTGGCGATCTAACCCAGCCATGCGGCCCCGCGCGGGGTCCTGGTTCTCAACTTTTCCACCGCCGACTTTTTCCGCTCTCTCGCTTCTCAACCCCGACGGGGTCAATGGGCCAACTGCAAATGGCACTGCCCAGGCTTCGGCCGGCATTTGTTGTGTCCTCTACCTGCCCGGTATTTATGCCGTATCCGGGCTTGCACAGGAATAGACGGGTGGTCGGTGGAACCGTAAGCAGAAATTATAGCCGCCGGGACGATTTTTGTGGGCCGTAGGTGGTTCTGGGACAAAGATTTACGGGGAAACAGAACAGTGGACCACAACCATTCGTCCCAGTTTGGCAGCAGAAATGCCCTGTTTGTTGGGCAAACCCCTCGGAAGATCGGCGCCCAATCACCAAGCCGTAATTCGCAGAGTTATGATCTGACGTCCAGCCCTCGGGAACCTGCGCCCGGAAGTCCTGGGAATCGCAACTGAGCCAGAGGCCGGAGATTTTCTGGCGGGTTGCCCGTCCATCTGCCCTTCCAAGCCAGCTACCCCGCTCCACCTACTTCGCCGCGGCGGGATAGATCCCCTCCAACGGCTTCGTCATTTGCTCCTCGAGTTCCGGATGCGGCATCGGCTTGCGCGGCAGCATCGCGTCGCGCTGCGCGGTGTTGTAAACAAAAATCGCCATCACGACGGCAGTCTGCTTCAAATCATTCTCGCTGAGGCGCTCGTAGGTATCCATGTTGCTGTGGGCGCTGCGCGTTTCATAATCGCGCGGATCCTGAATGAACTGGAACCCCGGCAGCCCCACCTGATCAAACGAAACGTGATCGGTGGACCCCGTATTTCGCATCGTGACCGTGGTAAAACCGAGGTCGCTGATCGGGGCGGCCCATTGCTGAAAGATATTCGCCACGGCAGAGTTGCCCTCGGTGAAGATGCCGAGAAACTTGCCCCCGCCGTTGTCGGTGTTGAAGTAGGCGTCGAACTTGGCATGCTCGGGCTTGATCGTGACCGGCCCGCTCTGCTGGCGAAGGAATTCGGGCACGACTTGCTCTTCCGGCTTGGTGGAATAGGATCGCATGCCGAAGTGGTTGCTGACATAGCCGGCGGACCCGAAGATGCCCTGCTCTTCGCCGCCCCACAGCGCGATGCGAATCGTCCGCCGCGGCTGAATGTTCAACGCGCGCAGAATGCGCATGGCTTCGAGCGCGATGATCGCTCCTGCGCCGTCGTCGGTAGCGCCAGTGCCGGCGATCCAGCAGTCGAGATGCCCGCCCAGCATCACCACCTGATCCTTCAGCGCCGGGTCGGTGCCAGGAATTTCGGCGATCACGTTGCTGCCCGGCTCATGCTCTCCATAAAACTTCGTGGCAATGTTCAGCCGCACCGCCACGGGCACGCCGTGCGAGACCAGGCGATGCATGCGCCCGAAAGCCTCATTCGCGATCACGGCCGACGGGATGGCCTGCTTATGCTCGGGGCGGTAGACGAACCAGCCAAGCGACCAACCGGTGTCATCGTGAATGACGCCGCCTGATCCACTGGGCCGCAACACCGCGATCGCATGCTCGTCCGCGAAGAAGTGGCCGACTTTTTCGAGGAAGGCCATCTCTCCAAATACTTTTTCCCACAACTGCGGATCATTAGGCAGAACATGGCTGTCGTTCTGGTCGCCATCGAGCGGGTAGGAGCGAAAATGCTCGAGCTTGGCCTGATCGTAATGCTCAAGCAAGTTGGGAGCATCCGGATGAATCTTCGGCGCGTCGCCATAAAGAATGATCTTGCCCGCCAGCTTTCCCTTCCACGCATCGAAGTCTTTCTCCTCTTTCAGCGTGGGCACCGCGATCACATCGGCGCTCACTTCGCCGGCGGTAGCCGGCGACCACGGCGTCGCCTGCGCCAGGAGCGTGGCGGTGCCGGGCGCGGTCATCAGCACCGAGGTTCCGATCTGCTGCCAGCCCATCCCAAACTCGCCCCACGATTCCGGATGAACATTCGATGTGCCCATGCGTCGAAGTTGCTCCAGCGACCACTGCTCGGCCTTCGCGAAATCGGGCGAGGCGGTGAGACGCGGGCCCACGCCGTCGAACAAGCCGCTGGCATACTCCATGATGTGCGAATGGTTGAAGCCCTCGTCGCGAATGCGCGCGATGGCTTCAAGGTCGAGAGTTTCGGTGGCCGGCTGGGCTGCCGCCGGGGCAGGCGCCGCCTTTGGCTTCTCCGCCGCGAACGCAGACATGGACAACGCAGACAGAGACAAAGACAGAGCAACGGCAATCACGATTTTCATGGCGCGTAGATGATACGGCAGGTGCGAACCCGCCACAAATGCAGCCGGGATTCGTTGACTAGGGTGTGCCGCCTCCGTAAGATGAGGCGTCCTCAGAGTCGGCCTCTCCTGATCGGCCTGATGTGACCGGCCTAACGCTGCCCTGTCCAATATGATCGGCTCAATATGATCGGCCAAACCATCTCGCACTATCGCATCGTGGAGAAACTCGGTGGCGGCGGCATGGGCGTCGTCTACAAGGCCGAAGACACGCGGCTGCACCGTTTCGTCGCCCTCAAGTTTCTGCCCGAAGATGTTGCCCGCGATCCTCAGGCCCTGGCCCGCTTTCAGCGCGAGGCGCAGGCGGCGTCCGCCTTGAATCATCCCAATATCTGCACCATTTATGACATCGGCGAACAGGATGGCCAGGCCTTCATCGCCATGGAATTTCTCGACGGCGTGACCTTGAAGCATCGCATCGTAGGCCGGCCCCTGGAGACTGAGACCCTGCTGGCGCTGGCCATCGAAATCGCCGACGGACTCGACGCCGCCCATAGCAAGGGCATCGTCCATCGCGACATCAAGCCCGCGAACATTTTCGTCACCGAGCGAGGCCACGCCAAGATCCTCGACTTCGGCCTCGCCAAGCTTACTCCCACGGCCAGTTCTTTCAGCGTGATCGCCGGGGCCGCCACGCAAGAAGTGAGCATCAACGAGCAACACCTCACCAGTCCCGGCGCGGCGGTCGGCACCGTCGCTTACATGTCGCCGGAACAGGCCAAGGGGAAAGATCTCGACGCCCGCACCGATTTATTCTCCTTCGGCGGCGTGCTCTACGAGATGGCCACCGGGACCATGCCGTTTCGCGGCGACACTTCCGCCGCCATCTTCAACGCCATCCTGGAGCGCGCTCCCACTCCTCCGGTTCGCCTCAATCCCGATGTTCCGCCGAAGCTGGAAGACATCATCAATAAGTCGCTGGAGAAGGATCGCAATCTGCGCTACCAGCATGCCGCCGATTTGCGCGCCGACCTGCAACGGCTGAAACGCGACACGGAATCCGGGAGAAGCCCGGCGGTCGCGGCCGAGCCGCCTCCAGCCCCGCAAAGTGCCCCGTCAGCGCAGGAAGCATCTGCACACACTCCACCTCCTCCTAGCGGCTTTTCCACCGCGGCTGCTGCTCCTGCGCAAGTTTCTTCGGCTGCTGCGACCGGGTTGCTCCCGAATCCCATGCGACTGGTGGCCGCCGCACTGGCGATCCTGATCGTCGTGGTCGCGGGATTTTTCTTCCTGCGCGGTCGAACTTCCCGCTCCTCAGGTAGCCTGCAGCACAAAGCTGTCGCCGTACTTTACTTCAACAATCTCACACAGGATCAATCGCTGAACTGGCTCGATAACGGCCTCACCGACATGCTCACCACCAATCTGGCTCAGGTCAAAGGGCTGGACGTGCTCTCCAGTGAGCGCGTTCTCGGCGCGGTGCAGCGTGCCAGCAAAGATGGCAAGTCGCTCGATCCCGCAAAGGCGCAGGAGGTAGCCCGCGACGCCGGCGCCGATGCCTACATCACCGGCGCTCTGCTGAAAATCGGCCCTACCCAGCTGCGCCTCGACGTGCGCGCGCAGGACACCGGCACGGGCCAGATACTGTTCTCGGAAAAGCTCGAAGGCCAGGACGTGCAAAGCATCTTCGGCATGGTCGACCGCCTCACCGCCAGCCTTGCCGGAAGCTTCCTTCCCGCCTCGGACCAGCCGCAAAAGGCGCCCGAGATCGAGCAGGCTTCCACCTCCAACGTGGAGGCTTACCGCCACTATCAGCTGGGCATTGACTACGCGCGCCGCTATCTCAACCGCGATGCCATTCGCGAACTGGAAGAAGCGGTCCGTTTGGACCCCCAGTTTGCCCTCGCCTACGTACGTCTGGCCGACCAGTACCGCCAGACGGGCGATATGCGGCGTAGCAACGAGCTTGCGGTCAAGGTCGAGCCCATGCAGTCGCGCCTGCCTCGTTACGAGCAGTTGACCTTACAGACGCTCAGAGCGAGCCGGTCCCGCGACATCGAGGCCCAGATCGCCATTCGGCAGCAGTTAGTATCCGAATTTCCGCGGGCTACCGTGGACCGCGGCATCCTTGCTGCGATCCTGTCCCTCGTAGGGAAACGAGACCAGTCGCTTGAGTTGCTGCGACAAGGCCTGGTGCTCGACCCCAAGAATGAAGATCTGCTCAACTTTCAATCCTATGCTCTGGCGCAGTGGGGCGATTTCAATGGCGCGCTGACGGCAACCGACGCCTACATGGCGGTTCGTCCGGGCGACCCCAATCCGATCGATACTCGCGGCGACGTGCTCTTCCTTGCAGGCCGCGATGATGAAGCCGTTGCCGCCTACCACAAGGTGCTAGAACTGAAGCCGGACTTCACCGATTACGGCGAATACCTCAAGCTGGCCATCGTCTACACCGATCAGAAAAAGCCAGACATGGCCCACGCTGCGTTCCAGCAATATGCGCAGCGGACTTCCGCGCTCACCCTTTATGCTCCCGGCTTCGAGGCGCAGCTCAAGCAGTCGCAGGGTGACTTCGAGGGCGCGCTCGCCGGCTATCGGACGGCGGTGCTGCAACTGGGGCGTGCCAAACAGGGCCAGGCCGCTCAGTCATTCCTTCAGGCATTTGCCGCCCTGTCCGTGATGTTGGGGCAGAATTCTTCCGCTCTCTCTTTCGCTCAGCAACAGAAGCTGGATGATGAAGAGCTGCAAACGGTCGCATTTCTCGAAACCCTGGCGGGAAACGCCTCCGCAGCCCAGCAAAATCTACAACGCTTCGCTGTCAGCCATCCCTGGGTCTCGCCGCGGGTCCTTGAAATTGACCAGGTCTACGCGGATGTGACCGCGGCGGTGCAGCGCGGCGACGGACAAACAGCGTTGACCCGCGCCTCCACGATCCCTGATTTCCAGGAACCCTACCTGCTTTTCCTCAAGGCCCGCAGTCATCTGCTCGTCAATGACTATTCCTCCGCCGAGTCCGAACTCCGCGCCGTGATCGTGGCGAATCATTTCCTGGCGAACGGGGGCTCCCTGGTCGGGCGATTTCCCCTGACTGAAGTTCTCTCCCACTACTATCTGGGGCAACTCTACGAGCACACCGGCAAGCACGATCAGGCCGTGAACGAATATCAGGAATTCCTTTCCCACTTCCCAAATTCGCCAAGCCGCCTGGCCCAGGTTGGCGACGCCCGCACCGCACTCAAGCGCATGATGCAATAAGTCCCGCCCGCGACGGAGCCCTCAATTGTCGGCGCCCCGCCTTCGAACGCGCGATGGCTGCGCCAGCTGCAAAAGTTTGCAGTTGCGAATCAATGAAATTCACATTGACACTCGCTGATTGTTATGGGGACAATACCGCGCCCCTTGGGTTAGGACGGAAAATCCCGGCTAGAGGGCTTGTTCGAATCAGTCTCGTGATTTTGAGAGGAGATCTATCACAATGCCGACGCGGTTTACGCTTTTTATGCTCTTGGCCCTCGCGACCTCTTTGGGTGCTGTCGTGGCCCTCGCGCAGGACGCCCACCAGCTTCCAGCCGACCATCTTTCGAAAGCTCATGCCAGATTTATGGCCCTGCCCCCACATGGTAGTTCTGGCGTCCACAGCAACGCCAACGGAACGCCAGGAGTCGATTCCCTTTCTAATTGGAACGGCTCGTATAAGACCCCAGGATTTGACGGCAACGGCAACTACCGCGATACCTGGTACTACAACATGGTGGGGAATCCTCCGCAGAAAGGCGGCACCACAAACATCAACGCCCCGGTCGTGCCGGTCGCTCTCGATCTGCTCAATCAGGACGGCACCGTGTTCTTGCACTACGAGGTGAAGCCGTTCGTTCTGTCTACACTGCTATCCCCGGTGTTCCAGAATTCGACTTTCTCCAGCAGTCCGGCACCCACCCAAATCACCGACGCCGTTCAGCGAGCTGAGTTCTGGAACGCCATGGCGCCCGACTGGCATACGATGCTTTTGGGCAGCTTGAAGCAGGAGCGGACCATGCAGGTTCCGTTTGGCTTCTACTATTACGCGCTGAACAGCAACGGGAATTGCTGCCTGTTTGTGCTGGTCGACATCAACGAATTCGGCAACCTGCTCTTTCCCTCCGTTTCCACCGACACCACCACGCCCATCGGCGCAGCCGAGAACGCAGGGGACATTACCACCAAAGACATTTCCACTTTCCTGTTCCCCAACACCTACCTCTACTTCAACGGAAATCCCAACGAGTGCTGCGTGCTCGGATATCACAGCTACGATGTCGAACCCGGAGATTCCACTAACGGCAACCGGGAGCGGCGCTATGTCATGAACTATTCGGCGTGGATCAGCCCCGGATTGTTCGGCGCCGGCTTTGTCGATGTGACCGCGCTTAGTCATGAGGTTGCGGAGACTTTCAACGATCCGTTCGTGGTCACCGACGGCAAGCACAACCTCACCCCGTGGTGGCTGTCACCCAACGGCAATTGCCAGGACGACCTCGAAGTCGGCGATGTCATCGAGGGTCTGCCCCACTCTAGCTATCCCATCACCATGAACGGCAGGACCTATCACCCTCAGAATGAAGCCCTATTGCCGTGGTTTGAATTCCAATCGCCCTCCACCGCCATTGACGGCGCCTACAGCTATCCGAACGAGGGGACGCTGCCTTCCCTCTCGCCGATTGAACTGCCGGGTTGCCCCACCAGCTAACGTCGTTTAACAATTGAGCTCCGGCGACTAGTTTTAGCAACAAGGGTGAGACGCACACGCGCCTCACCCTTGTCTGCCTTACCTATATGCGGTGACGATCTTCGGGTCGTCGTAATGATCAAAGCATGAGTCGGTCCTAGAACTCCTTTGCTGAATCCAGCAGAATCGTTACCGGGCCTTCGTTCACCAGTTCCACTTTCATCATTTCCTGAAAGCGTCCGGTTTCGCAGCGCAAGCTCGCCGCGCGGATGCGCTCCACGAAGAACTCATAGAGTTGCCGCGCTCTCTCCGGCGGCGCAGCCGCGTCGAAACTAGGCCTCTTGCCCCGGCGCACGTCGCCGTAGAGCGTGAACTGCGATACCGCGAGAACACTTCCGCCCACGTCCTGCACGCTGCGGTTCATCTTGCCCTGATCATCTTCGAAAACTCGCAGCCCTGAGATTTTCTCGGCCAGGTACGCCGCGTCGGCCTCAGTGTCCGCATGGCCAACGCCGAGCAAGATGACAAGCCCCAGGCCGATCTCGCCCGCGATGTTTCCTTTGACCGTAACTTTCGCGCTGCTCACGCGCTGCACCACGGCACGCATAAATTCTTGACTCCCTGGCAACGGGCGTCCGGCCCCGCCTTACCGTGGAAGAAGCTTCGATCGTGGACATCATAGCTCTAGCGGGACCCTGACGGGGAGTGCAGCTTCATTCTGAGGGCAGTGCGGTGATGTTGAGCGTGACGCTACCCGTGCATTTCTCACACGCGGACTCCAATTCAGAAAACTTTTCTTTCTCAACCATGAGCCAATTCGCCTGCGCATTTCGGTTTAGTAGACAGGAAGGCATAAGGCGAACCGCCCATCGTGAAAGTTCAAGATGAGATCCGGCTAGACCTGCCGTCGTCGGGAATGACGAATTATGGGTACTTCGTGCTTCGAAAACGCAGGTTCGAAAACGCAGGTTCACAAGGCAGGAGCGGGCGGGGCGCTGAGGGCCAGAAAACTCAGTCCGACAAACTTGTCGATGGAGGGATAAATCAAATGAGAAAAAAACTTGCACACTGCCTGCTTGTCATCGCCGGCCTGATCGTGCCGGCATTCGCCGCAACTGACGTGGCTTACGTCAACTTCAACGGGTCAGACGCGAATGCGTGCACTCGCGCGGCCACCTGCAAGACAATTACCCACGCTCTCAACGTGGTAAACGTCGGAGGAGTCGTCGACATCGTGGGTAGCGGCCTCTATGACCGGTTCACAATTATCCAGGCTGTCACCGTCAAAGCAGATCCAGGAGTCGTAGCTTCAATCGACGTACCTGTCTCCGGCACCGGGATTACCGTCAATGCTGCCTCGACGGACTTCGTCGCGCTGAAAGGTTTAACCCTCCATGGAAATGGAGCAACAGGCGTCGGGTTCCAGATCAATTCTGTAGGGCGGATTACGGTGGAAGATTGCTTCAGCCGCAACTTTGCCTACAGCATTGTTTTCGTACCCAGCACCGCAAGCGATCTCAAAGTCACCGGCGGTGCTTTCGACGGCAGCAATACGGCGCTCTATCTGGCGTCCAGCAACTCCCACGCGGCCATCGACCACACCATTGTCTACGGTGAAGCACGCAATGGGACCGTTTCGTCCAACCAGGGCGCGATTACTTCAGCCACCCTGGTAACCACCGTGACCAATTCGTTGATCACGGGTGGCGCCCCAGACTTGGTGCAAAACGGAGTTGTCGCAAGTTCAGGCACCACTGTGTTGGAAAACGACGTGATCTCGCAGTTCGGCGATGGCGCGGCATTGTTAGTGTTCTCGACCGCCTACATCTCCTCCTGCACTTTCACAGAAAACTTCGTGGGCATCGAGGTTCTCAGCGGCACTGCTTTTACACGTCAGAACAACACCATCACCGATTCGAACTTCGGCACTCTGACTCCGTTTGCAGCCCAGTGAGCAGCCCAGTGAGTACGAGCGCCAGATCAATGATCGTGGTTCATCTATTTCCGTAGAGGGAATAACGTGGAGGGAATAACAATGACGAATAAGATTGCCTATACCTTGCTGCTTGTCTTTGCCTTCGCTATGCGAGCGCTGGCTGCAACCCCAAACGTAGCTTACGTTGCCTACAACGGTTTAGATACACACCCCTGTTCGCGAAGCGCCCCCTGCCAAACCATTACTCACGCCCTTGCCGTCGTCTCCACCGGAGGCATTGTTTCGATTGTGGGCAGCGGTAGCTATGACGCATTTACGGTCACCAGAGCTGTCACGGTGGAAGCCGAACCTGGGGTTATCGCCAGCATTGACATACCTGCATCCGGTACGGGTGTCACGGTCACTGCGGCAACGACGGATTTGGTGACTCTGAAAGGCTTAACCCTGCACGGAGGTGCAGGAACGGGCACCGGGTTCCAGATCAATTCTGTGGGGCGGCTTACGGTAGAAGATTGCGTCAGCCGCAGCGTCACTTATGCTCTCGCCTTCGTGGCCAGCACCGGCGGAGAATTGGTGGTGACCGGCGGCACCTTCGAGGGAAGCGATACGGGACTCTACATCGTATCCACCGGCGCCGTTGCTGCCATTGACCGAGTCACCGTTTTCGGCGGTTCGCACCACACTGGAATCGATGCCGCGGCGACCATTGTCACTGTCACCAATTCCTTGATCACGGACGACGGCGGGGCTGGCGCCAACCAGGGAGAAGGTGTGCAAATCGACGGCGGCACGGTTGTGCTCGAAAACGACGTCATCTCTCACTTCACCAGCGGAGTTAGAAACTTCGGCACTGTGTACTTGTCCTCGTGCAACATCACGGAGAATATCCAGGGTGTTTGGACGTTCAATACCAGCGCTTTTTCGCGCGGGAACAACACGATTGCCACCAACGGGTCCGATGTGGTCGGTACCTTGACTCCGTTCTCGGCTCAATGAGTTGATGGGGCATGAGCATGATGAGGCCGGTCCCGCCCGCGGGGCATAAACCTTAGGGCGGGGCTGGCCTCAGCGCTTCTTGGTGATCCTCGCGAGGTCCCCTTCAGCTGCGCTCAGGGCAGGCTCCCGCTGTGTGGCTGCGCCCAGGATGACGCCGCACGTGTGGCGCTCGTCTGAATCCAAACTGCAACCGCCGTCAGTCCCGCCCCGGACGTTTGACCACACAACCGCCAACCGTTAGGATTCCATTTGGGCAGTTCAATCCAGAGAGCCCGGCCCCTGTCGGCAGGCCGCATCCTTTACACTGATTCGTAGAGACAATTACACTACACACTCGCCTTTATTTGATTTCCTGAGAGGAGTTTTGCGATGGCCGATGAGAAAGTGAACGAGAAAGACAAGCAGATTGCAGAAAAAGTAAAGCAGATCATTGTCGAACAGCTGGGCGTGGACGAGGGAGAAGTCACATCGAGTGCCTCGTTCGTCGACGACCTCGGCGCCGACTCGCTCGACACTGTGGAACTGGTGATGGCCTTCGAGGAGGGTTTCGACCTCGAGATCCCCGACGAGGATGCGGAGAAGATCCGCACCGTGCAGGACGCGATCGATTACATCCAGAAGCACTCGAAAGTCGCCAAGTAACAGCAACCCGACGCAGTTCGGCCCCTGAGCAAACAACGCCGAATCGTCAGCACGCGAGGAGAACCATGGCAGCCGTTGATGAAAAAGTAAAACAGATTATCGTGGAGCAGTTGGGCGTGGATGAGGGCGAAACCACCCCGAGCGCCTCGTTCGTCGACGACCTGGGCGCCGATTCGCTGGACACGGTCGAACTTGTCATGGCGTTTGAAGAAGCCTTCGACATCGAAATCCCCGACGAAGACGCCGAGAAAATTCGCACCGTGCAGGACGCAATCGACTACATCTCCAAACACGGGAAAGCGGGTAAATAAGTTTGGGACGCAGGGTGGTAGTGACGGGCCTCGGACTGATCTGTGGCGTGGGCAATACCACGGGCGAGGTCTGGAGCGCGGTGCTGGCGGGCAAGAGCGGCGTGGCCCGCATCACCCGCTTCGATTCCACCGCCTTTGCCTGCCAGATCGCGGCTGAGGTCAAGGACTTCGATCCCCTGAAGTTCATCGAGAAAAAAGAACTGAAGAAGATGGGACGCTTCATCCACCTGGCCATCGCGGCCGCGGATGAAGCCATGCGCATGTCGGGCCTGAAAGTGACTCCCGAAAACGACGAGCGCGTGGGAGTGCACATCGGGTCGGGAATCGGCGGGTTCGACATCATCGAACGGGAGCACGCTGCTCTGGTGGAAGGCGGCCCGCGCAAGATTTCGCCGTTTTTTATTCCCGCAGCCATCGTGAATCTTGCTGCGGGCCATGTTTCGATGCGCTTCGGCGCCAAAGGGCCGAACGAGGCCACAGCGACAGCTTGCACCACCAGCGCTCATTCCATCGGCGATTCCTTTCGCATCATTCAGCACAATGACGCTGACGTGATGATTGCCGGCGGCTCGGAAGCCGCGATCACTCCCATGGGGGTGGGCGGATTCGCTGCCATGCGTGCGCTCTCCACCCGCAACGACGCGCCCGAAAAAGCGAGCCGCCCCTGGGACAGAGATCGCGATGGCTTCGTGATGGGCGAAGGTGCAGGCATCATGGTGCTGGAAGAGCTGGAGTTTGCCCGCAAGCGCGGCGCCCCCATACTGGCTGAGGTCGCGGGCTATGGCATGTCCGGCGACGCCTACCACATGACGCAACCGGCTCCCGAACATGAAGGCGGATTTCGCGTGATGCGCAACGCGGTGCGCGACGCCCGCATCACGCCCGACGTGGTTGGCTACGTCAATGCGCACGGCACCTCTACTCCTATTGGCGACACGCTGGAAGCGCACGCGATCCGCAACTTTTTCGGGGCGCGCAAGATTCCTGTCAGTTCAACCAAATCCATGACCGGGCACCTGCTCGGCGGCGCCGGCGGACTCGAAGCGGGCATCACGGTGCTGGCGCTGAAGAATCAGATTCTGCCTCCGACCATCAACCTGGAGAACCAGGACCCGGAGACCGGCGACATGGATTTTGTCCCCAACCATGCGCGCAAAGCTGAAGTGGAATACGCCATGTCGAACTCGTTCGGTTTCGGCGGCACCAACGGGGCGCTTCTGTTCCGCCGCTGGAGCGAGTAAAGGCAGGGGCTAGTGACTAGTGGTCAGTAAGAGCACTAGCCTGGGCGATTTTGCTAGCGACTAGTCACCAGCCGCTGATCTTGGGCACCCAATTCTTGACAAGTGTTCCCGCGGGAACACAACTGCGATTTGTAAAAGTGTTCCCGTGGGAACATCTGTGGAAAAGCGTTAAAAAGTGGACCGATGGTAAGCCGTTTATCGACAGCGGCTTGCAGGCGCGTGCCGATATATCGGCAGCGAGTGTGGTGAAATAGCCACGCCAAAAAGGGGCTCTCGAGGTGGATTGTTTTGAGACGGGGGCCGGTGGGTGCGAGGTCAGGTCTTGCGCAACTCGGAGTCGTAGGCGCGGCCAGCGGATCCCCCGGGATGAGCCCAACGGCGATTTTCACGACTCGGGGACAAATAAGGGCGTCGACATGCTTGGGAAGGGCGTGCGAGGCTTTTCCCGGTCGGCTGTAATAATCCGCTCTCCGCCACGTCGTCAACTATGAAGATAAGCGCAGGAGGCCTACTGTGCTGAACTGCGGGGTGACCAAATGGGAATCCTGGACAAAGTCGGTTTCATGAAACCGAATGTTGCCCGCAGGGTGGCGTCGATCTGTTTCCTTGCCGCCTGCACGTTATTCTCGATCGAGTCCCAGCCGCCCTCAGCCTGCGCGCAAGCACCCGCGATTCGAGTGCAGTCTTCTCTGGTGTTGGTCGATGTCGTCAGCCAGGATCTCAAGAGTGGGCTGTCCGTCCGAGACTTCAAGAAGGAAGACTTTCATGTGTTTGATAACCGGCACGAAGTCCGGATTGCCACATTTGACGCCGGGGCTGATATACGGCCCATCACTCTCTGGCTTGTAGTGATTTGCAACGAAGGCGGAGTCGTTGGTGGCTCGGCAGAATTTGTGGGAAAGGAATCGCTCTTTCGGTCCGCAATGGATCATCTGGAGAAACACGACACGGTCGGCGTTGCTCATTGGTGCGACAACGGTGAGACTCAACTCGACTTGCTGCCTACCGAAGACCGCGACCGTCCCATCGGCGCGTTGGCCGAAACACTTCGGCCCATTTCCTTCCGAGGCGGCACCGACGCAAGCGATCAGGTCGGAGAAGAAACCTTCCGCGAGATGATTCGGCTTATCATCCACGACGCGTATCAGCGAAACCCGAAACCGCTACCCGTGATTGTGTTTTTGCATGGCGATCATACGGGACAACCGCGGCAGGAACTGGACAAGGTCATAGATGATTTTCTGGAAACCTCTGGCATTGTGTTCGGAATAAGGGACGATCAATCTGCCGGGCTGCTCTTTCTAATCGGGGAGCAGGCAAAAATCCTGCACTACATGGCGAAGCACACAGGCGGCCAGTACTTTTCCGCGCCTCCCTCGGGATATGCCGCCGCATTAGAGGTGGTTCTAACGCAATTGCACTCTCGCTACGAACTCGGGTTTATTCCCCCTGCGATCGATGGCAAACGTCACGAGCTTAAAGTCGAACTGACGAAAGAAGCGAAAGCGGAACACAAACGGGTTCGCTTGAGGTTTCGCCCGGAGTATATTCCCGTTCGCGAAGAGCCAGAGTGGGCGCACTGATCGTTGTTTGGCGAGCCGGATGGGGTCTCCGATTGGACCGGGCCGGCCCAGCAGCCGATTTCGTGGCTAGCGGACTTCAGGTAGTGGCTGCCTGTGGTTGTAGAGACGAACACGCATGTGAGGAACGAATTGCAAGCAGAGGATGGCCCGGTCAAGTCCAGGCCTTCGAGCGCCCTGCTCGTAAGTGCCTGTGGCTGTGGGAGATGCGCGATTTCCGTTTTTTGTGGTCCGTCGGGTCAAGTCGGGTAATGAGACTTTGGTACTTCGTGGTTGTCCCTTTGTGCCTTTCCAAGCCGGGCGGGGCAGGCCAGAATGAAATCAGGTAGCAAGTCCTCCCTCGACATGGAAAAAACTTTGGCTTCCGTTCTCCCTCCTGCCCCTCGTACCCGGAAGGCCGCCGCGCGCACTGCTCTGGTTGACGTAAAGGAATCAGCGCGGGCGTTGCTGGTGGAGTGCTTCCGGCAGTTTGGGATTGAGTCGGTGGTGATGTCGGGAAATGCGGCAGAGCGGCTGCGGCGGGAAAAGTTCGAAGCCTGCGTGCTCAATCTAGGCGAGGGCGCCGAGGTCGTGATGGAGGCGGCGCGCAGCTCTCCCTCGAACAGCCGGTGCGTGATTTACGGCATTGGGGGCAACGCGCAAGAGGCGATGCGTTACTCCAAGTACGGCATCAATGCCATGTTCAGCGAACCGCTGGAGCGTCCGGCGGCGCTCAAGCTAGTGCGCGCCACGCATTTGCTGGTGCTGCATGAGTTCCGGCGCTACGTGCGGGTTCCGGTGATGACCGAAGTGGCGATCAAAGTGGAAGGGCAGCGCTTCACAGCCAGCAGCATCGAAATCAGCTCGGGCGGCATGTCGCTGAAATCCGGGGAAGAGCTGAAGTTGAACAGCAACGTGGAAATTTCTTTTGCGCTGATGACGCTGCCGCGGGTGACCGTGCGCGGAGCGGTGAGCTGGCTCAAGCCTAAGTCCTACGGCGTACGCTTCGACATAAACGACGACCGCAGGCACACCATCAAGAAGTGGATTGATTCCTACCTGGAAAATTAGGGTTGCGCCTCGGAGCTGGGAGGCGTTCCTCCAAGTCGTCGGGTCCCGCACAAGCTAAACCTCAGCGGCTGAAGCCGTAATCTCGGCGCGCCTTGGCGGCACGGCTGAAGCCGTGCCCTTCCCGATGCCGTGCGCTACCCGAAGCTGCGCCCCTCCCGAAGCTGCGCCCTACTCGAGGGCGTGCCCATCCCTAAGCGGCGCCACACGAGCGGGGTGATTCACGCTCGCTCCCCCGCGAGGCATTCCTGCGGCGTGTGCCGTTACAATATCTTTATCCTCGTGACTGAAGCGACCACTCGCGAAGCGCCTGCCGCTGCGGAACCTGCGTCTGGGCCGCGGCGCTTTACGCTTCGCCAGCGGATTGTGTTGCGGCTGATTATTTTTGCGGGGTATTGGGTGATCCGGCTGATTGGCCCGACTCTGCGGGTGTGCATTTCGCGGGAAGAGGGCGCGCAGGAGACGCTGGAGCAACGGCCGCTGATTGCCTCGTGCTGGCACGCCTGCATCATTCCGGCTACTTACATGTGCCGGGACATGGGCGTGCGGGTGATGAGCAGCTACAGTTACGACGGCGAGTATATGGGACGGATTATCCGCAAGTTTGGGTTTGTTGCGGTGAAGGGATCGAGCAGCCGCAACGCGGTGCGCGCCCTGCTTGGCCTGCGCCGGGCGCTGGAAGATGGCTGGACTGTCGCGTTCACTCTCGACGGTCCGCGCGGACCGCGCTACAAGGTGAAACCGGGGCCGGTGGCGCTGGCGCGGTCGGCGGGCGTGCCGATGAGCATGTTTCATATGGCCGTCGAGAACGCCTGGGTTTTGCATACGTGGGATCGCCTGATGATTCCGAAACCGTTTTCCCGGGTGCTGATGCGGTTTGGGAAGATGATTCCAGTGCCGCGCGACGCGGCCGACGAGGAGCTTGAGCGGTACCAGGACGATCTGCAGGCTTCGCTCGACCGGGTTTGCGAGTTTGCAGAGGCGAACGTCGGGAAGGTGGGCACGGAGGAGTTTCCTTATTACCGGGAGAGCCGCTAGGTGCTGGAACTCTTGCGGGGTTGGGTGAACTCTTTTACCACGAAGGACACGAAGGTACACGAGGGGTTCGTTCCTGCCGCTGCGGCATCTCGGATTTCCGGAGGCGACGAAAAGCTGTCGAGCTTCGCTCGACTGGACAGCCGAGGGCGGCTGTCCCCACATGAGTTCTCTTCTAACCGAGCCACAGCCGCTACCGGCCATTTGACTTCCACAGGCTGTGGTCGGTAGATTTCTCGTGCCGGTTTTTCTGATCTTTTCCATATCCTTCGGAAGGCGCGTCTTTGCCGCTCGGCGAAGACAGGGAAGCGGGTGTGAATCCCGCGCTGCCGCGCAACTGTAAGCGAGGAAACTGCGACTGGTCACTGGGAATGAAGCTTTATTGAGAATGATCCCGGGAAGGCCAGACGCTTATTCCGGATGCAGACTGCATCCTCACTCGCAAAGCCAGGAGACCGGCGCAATCCGTCCACCGCAACCCCTTTCGCGTGAAAAGGAGGATGGTTATGCGCGCATCTGGCGTGGTTGTTTTTTGTTTGGTTCTGGTGGCAGTTGCTTCGGCCGCCGATCTCAAAGTAAAGGTCGTAGATCCGCAATCTGCCGCCGTGGCTGGCGCCCAGGTAACATTGTTCGTGACCGGAAGCAATGCATCCTCAGCGAGGATTGCGACAACGTCTGCGGAGGGAATCGCGACTTTTTCCGGTCTTCCCGCGTCCGGTCTTTCTTCGTCCGGTCTATCCTCGCCGGGTCTGTCCCCGCCGGTGTATCAGGTGCAAGTCCTGGCGCCGGGGTTCGCTCCTTACAAGGAGATCGACTCCGGGCGCGCCGAGCTGCTCACAATCCAAATGCAACTGGCCCCGGCGTCGGAAACGGTGGTGGTCAGCGCTACGCGCACGCCCGTGCCGGGCGAGGCTGCCGGGGCCGATGTGGAAACTCTCAGCAACGAGCAGCTCACCACCATGCAGCCCGTCGCTGCTGACGGGGCGGTGCGGTTTCTTCCGGGTGCGGTGGTCAACACGGCCGGGCAGCGCGGTGGATTGTCGTCCCTATTCGTGCGTGGCGGGGATTCTACCTACAACAAAGTGATTGTGGACGGAGTCACCATCAACGAGCCCGGCGGGACGTTCGATTTCGGAACTTTGTCTCTCGCGCAAGCGGACCGCATGGAGTTCGTGCGCGGCGCCCAGAGCACGCTTTACGGGTCCGACGCCATGACCAGCGTGGTGCAGGTATGGACGCGCACGGGAAGCACCCCGGTTCCCGAGCTGCGTTTTGGCGCCGATGGGGGAAACTTCGAGACCGCGAACGGGTATGCGTCGCTGGCTGGCGCTCGCGGTATTTTCGATTACAACGTGTTCGGTGACCAATTCAATACCAACGGATCTGGCATCAATAATGCCTATTCTGATTCATTGCAGGGTGCGAGCGTGGGCGGGGCGCTCAGCGACCGGGTATCCCTGCGGGGTCGTTTCCGGCACAGCAACAGCCATACTGGAATTCCAGGGGAATGGAATTTCAACGGCTTCGTGCCACTGGTTCCGGTGAATGGGACGTCACAGCCGGATGAGCCACTGCAGCCCGACCCCAGCGAATGGTCGCAGTACAACAACCTGCTGGGAAGCGTGGAACTTACGCTTGCGGCGCCCCGTGGATGGCAGCATCACGTTACGGCGTTCGATTATGTTTACCGGTACAACGAGCTCAACGTGAATGGCGACCCGTCAAGGGTGAATTACTTTGGCGATCCGATCGATTTTCAATCGCACGAAGTCGATCGCATCAACCGGGTTGGATTGGAGTATCAGGGAGACTATTCCGAGCGAAGCTGGGCCCACACCACCCTCGGCTACCGGGTCGAGAACGAGAATGGATTTGTGGGGGACGTCAACTTCGGCCAGACCCATGGCCAGCGACTAAACGACGACGTCTACGCGCAACAGCAGCTGACGCTCGGCCGCTTGTCTGTGATTGCGGGCGGCCGGTTTGTGCACAATAGTGCGTTCGGAAACACGGGCGTGCCGCGCGTGGCGCTGACTCTGCTGGCGTTACGTGGCGGGGATATGCTCTCAAGCACCCGACTGCGATTTTCCTACGCCACCGGTTTTAAGGAACCTCGCCTGGAGGAGACATACGCCGGAGCGCCCTTTTCCGAGCCAAATACCGGCCTCAAGCCGGAGCGGGTGCGCGCCTTCGAGGCGGGCTTGCAGCAGGATTTTTTCAACGGAAGATATGTCCTGAACGCGACTTATTTCAACAACCTGTTTCACGACCAGATCAACTACGTTACGGTGAACCCGGTCACGTTTGTCGGGGAATACGTCAATGTGAACCAGGCGTTCGCGCAAGGAGCGGAGATCGGGCTGCAGGGCATGCTGCGCGCCCGGCTGCTGGTCAACGCCAGCTACACTTACACTTCCACGCAGATTCTCGATAACCCCGCTCCCATCGATTCGCAATACAATCCAGGGCAGCCCCTGCTGCGCCGGCCGAAGCACTCGGCCACGATGTTGTTGTCGTACCTGGGCAATCGTTGGGGTTCGACCGTGAGTGGAAGTTTCGTGGGCCGGCGCCCGGACGATGATTTTTTCGGTTTCAACATCTACCACGCCGCCGGCTACGTGCGCGCCGATCTCGGCGGGTGGTATGCGATGACTCACCGCATCACGGCCTACGCAAATGTGGAGAACGCGCTTGATCGCCGGTATAACGAGGTGGTTGGGTATCCTGCGTTGCCGATCAATTTTCGGGCCGGGTTTCGTTTTCGAATCGGAGGGGAGTAGCCAGAGGAAGAAGGTGTGGGGGCAGCCGCCTCGGCTTTCCCGCGGTGCAGAGCGAGGCGTTAGCTCGCTTTTTCTGGCGAACTGCGCTGCGGCAACGGCATGGAGGCGGCCATTTTCGCGCCAAAATATTTGGCGCGCGCCACCAGCAGCTTCTCGACTTCGACTTCCTGGAGCGGTTGCTGGCGCCCCAGCAGATGGGTGACTAGGGCGATCTGGGCGAAGTGCTCCACGGTCTCCATCTTCATGTAGGCGCGTTCCAGGGTGTCCCCATAGGTCACGACGCCGTGATTCGACATGAGGATGGCATCGTAATGCGGGACGAAAGGCTCCAGGGTACTGGCCAACTCCGAGGTTCCCGGCGTGCCGTAGCGCGCCAGGGGAATGCAACCCAGGCCCATCACGACTTCGCAGACCAGGGGTTGCGTCAACGCGATGCCGGCGGCTGCGAAACCTGTGGCCGTTGGCGGGTGAGCGTGCACAATGGCCTGAATGTCAGGCCGCAGGCGGTAAATCAGCAGGTGCATGCCGATTTCGCTGGTAACGTGGCGGCGTCCGCTGACTCGGTGGCCTTCCATGTCAACCACTACCATGTCGGCCGCGCGCATGTTTCCCTTGCTCACGCAGGTGGGAGTGACCAGAATCCGTTCGCCCTTGAGGCGGACGGAGAGATTGCCGTCCATGGCGGCAACCAGGCCGCGCTCGTGCAGCGTGCGTCCGTAGCGGACGATTTCTTCCCTATGTTTGCGCTCGCTAGACATGGGTACCCTTAGGGGAGTGGCGAAAAAGCGGTTCCGCAACGGGCAACGGCATAGTACCAGCCTGTCCGGACAGACACAATGAAATTTACGAAAAAATAGAAAGACCAATTCAGCACAGGTCGCGGCCCACGCCGCATTTTCCTGAAATCGAAGGCCCTATAATCGGAAAGCGTGCTGGTCTCCGATTTTAACTTCCATCTGCCCGAAGATCTGGTCGCCCAGGCAGCGCTGGCGGACCGCTCGGCCTCCCGGTTGCTGCATTTGGATCGGACGACTGGACACGTGGCGGACCGCGGATTCCGCGATTTTCCTGGTCTTCTGCGCCCGGACGACTTGCTGGTTCTTAACAACACAAAAGTGTTTCCGGCACGGCTGTTTGGCCGGCGCGCAGGGGTGAAATCGCAGGCTATCAGTTCACGGAACCCGGCTGCGCGTGATTTTCTTCACGGCCGAGTCGAGGTGCTGCTCACTCGCCAGCTCAGGCCCGGCCTCAACTCTGACAACAGCAAGGATGAAAATGACAACGTTTGGAAATGCCTGGTCCGTCCTGGGCGCAAAATCCAGGTAGGCGAGCGCATTTTCTTCGGAGAGAACGAGGCGGGGCTGAACGAGACTGGGCTGAACGAGGTTGGGCTCGGCGGGGTTGGGCTGGGCGAGACTGGGCTGAACGAGGAAGAGCACGACGGACTTGAGGCCGAAGTCATTGGGCGCGGTCCGTTCGGCGAGCGAACCATCCGCTTTCGGCCGGTGGGAGATTTCTACGGCCGGATCGCGCGCATCGGGCACGTGCCTCTGCCTCCGTACATCGTTCGCCCCGATTCATCGGCCGACCGTGAGCGCTACCAGACGGTTTACGCTCGCGAGCGCGGTTCGGTCGCGGCGCCGACGGCCGGGCTCCATTTCACTCCGGAAATACTTGTCCAAATTGCAGACCGTGGCATCGAGACCGCCGAGATCACGCTGCATGTGGGCCTGGGAACCTTCCAGCCGGTGCGAGTCGCACAGGTGGAAGAACACAAACTGCACCAAGAGCGATACACGATTGCGCCCTCAGCCGCGAGCAAAATAAACCAAGCTCTGGCGAACTCGCGACGAGTCATCGCCGTGGGAACCACGACCGTCCGCACCCTGGAACATGCGGCGCGGCAGTCCGGAGGCGCAATTTCCCCGGGCTCGGGCGAAGCTGACACCTTCATCTATCCCGGCTATAACTTCCAGGTTGTTAAAGGAGTGCTCACCAACTTCCATCTTCCCCAATCTACCCTGCTCATGATGGTCTGCGCCTTTGCCGGCCGCGAGAATGTGTTGCGCGCTTACGATCATGCCGTCGCGCACCGGTATCGTTTTTACTCTTACGGAGATTGCATGTTTGTGGCGTAGGACGCGGTCGTGAAAGTTCTTCGGCCCGGCACGTTCGCGAGTGAGGTTCCCTGGGAGGCACCTTCTGGCTTCGGCGCACCGCGCTATACTTTCCTCTCGAAGAAGGCGCTTCTCGGCGAGCGCGATCCTCAACGAACACGCTTCCCGGCGAGAGCGCCTCCAGGCGGGAAGCGAGAGCGAGTGCCATGACTAGCATCGCGAAGAAGGTCTCGATTCAGGACCTGGTGGCGGAATTGCGCCAGCTTCCGAAGTCCGCCTTCGACGAGATTGAGACCGTCCGGAGGCTTCTGCTGGATCGACCGGTGGACACCGAGTCGCTCTCTGCATATCTCAACTGGGATCGCCAGCACTACACTCGCAACCTGATCGACAAAACTGCGCTTTATGAATTGCTGGCGATCTGCTGGGAAGTCGGCCAGGCCAGCTCGGTGCATAACCATCGCGACCAGAACTGCTGGATGGCCGTGCCCATTGGCCGTTTGCAAGTAGAAAATTTTCGTGTGGTTCGACAGGATTTGAGCCAGGGCAGCTGCCACCTGGAGCCGGCTGATACCGTTGAGATGAATCTCTCGCACCCCTGTGCCGTCGACCCACGGGAACCGGTGCATCGCGTGCTCAACCCCCGCCAGTTCGGCGAGCGCGCGGTCAGCCTGCATGTGTATTCGCGTCCGTTCGATACGTGTGTCGTTTATTCCGCGGAGCAGGGCACCTGCGGAGAAATCCAACTGCACTACAACACGGCGTACGGGAAGTCCGTATCGCAGTGAGACAACACATGTCGAAGCGCTCGCTGCCCTGCATGTTTGCCTCCGCCTTCCTCGTTCTGGCGGCGAGTTCCTGCGAGCAGCCGAAGGCGGCCGCGCCTCCGCCATCGATTTCTCCTTCGGAGCATGTGGCGCCTTCGCCCGTCGGCACCGATCTGAACGTGCTGCAGAAGAGCTTCGCGCTCAAAACTTCGGTCGCGTTTCCGTTCGAGATTCCGGCGCACGCGGTCCGTCCCCATCTGCACGGCCTGTTCGCATCGTTTGTCGGAGATGTTCACGGTGATTCCGGCAGCGCTGCCAACCTTGATTTTCTGGTGCTCAACCAGAGCCAGTACGGCGATTTCCAGAATGGCCGCCCGTCGGAAGCTCTCTTCTCCGTGGAGGGCTCGCACAATCAGGCTGTGAACTTCGACCTTCCGGCCTCCATGGACCAGCCGGTGAAGTACTACCTGGTGTTTCGAAGTTCCGGCGGTGAAGGCAAGAAAGTCGTGGAAGCCACATTCAAAGTCGACTTCTAGCCTGTATCCGCACGCGCGCGAATCGCGCTCGCCCGGCATCGCCCGATGTTTCCTGGGCCTGGTCCTTAGCGAATCTTTATGTGACTTTCGGCATTTGCGAGCCTAGCCTTGGAGCTGGGAAAATGTTCCTGGGAACCCGGCGCGCCTGCCGGTGGAGGCAGTTTGAAAAAAGCTTTTCTATGGATCGCGGTTAGTGGAGCAGTGATCGCTCCTTCCGCGTATTACGGCAAGCATTTTCTGAAACCCAAACAGTTGCAGGTTGTCCAGCGACTGCAGGAAGCGGACTCCACGCCGCATGAGAAAGAATCAACCCCGGCAGCGAGCCAGGATGCCGAGCAGATGGTGATTGTGGTCGGGCCGCTCGCGCAATGGATGCAGAACGGAAAACCGCAGCAACAGGACAAGCCGGAAAGCGCTCCCGAAATCCACGGGCAAGCAGGTGCCGCCGAAGATCACGGCCCACACAAGGTGTACGCCGGTGATCACATCGTGCAGTCCACGCTCAACACCACCGGTGTGGTTGTGCAGAAGACGCTTTCCGTCGCCACCGAGCAGAACGTTCCCTTCGAGATTCCGCCCCACGTCGTCAGCCCGCAGCTGCATGGAAGGTATAAATCGTTCGTGCAACAACAGGGAAGTCGAGCCAGCAATGCCAGCGCCAACATTGACTTTCTCCTCATGAACCAGCAGCAATACTCGGATTTTGTCGACGGCCGCCCCGCGGGCGCGCTTTTCTCCGTTGACGCGTCGCATGATCAGGCCGTGAACCTGGGTCTTCCGCCTTCGATGGACCAGCCGATGAAGTACTATCTGGTGTTTCGCGGTTCGAAAAGCGGGGAGAGAACAGTCGAAGCAAACTTCAAGATTGATTTCTGACGCGGCGTACGAGAGAGCGGTGGCAACGTGCCTGCCCGCGTTTCTTTGTCTCTAAGTAGGCCTCCGCCGTCAGCGCACGGCCTCTTCATACCGAGCGATGTCGCCGTGAATGGTCCGGCTGCTAAACTACCCACTTGCCTCCCCGAAAAAAATCTGCGGAAGCCGCGGCCGTCACTTTCTCCGCGACGGCGCCGTCGGACAACAGGAAAGAGGGCGAAAGCGCGTCTTCCGCACACGGCCGCATTTTCCTTATCGACACTATGTCGTTCATTTTCCGCGCTTACCACGCTATGGCGCGCCAGCGGTCGATGTCGACTAAGACTGGACTGCCCACTGCCGCGATTTACATTTTCGTCAACATGCTACGTAAACTGCGCGATGATTTTTCGCCCCAATATCTGGCCGCGGTTTACGACGTGGCCGCTCCCACGTTCCGCGACCAGCAAGCCGAGGCCATTACCAGCATCCGCAAGTTCGATATCAAGACGCAGACCTTCACCGAAGTCGAATACAAAGGCTACAAAGCCAACCGGGCCGCGATGCCAGAGGATCTGGCGCAGCAGCTTCCGTACATCCGCCGCGCGCTTGAAGCCTATCGCATTCCGATCCTCGAGTTGGCCGGCTTCGAGGCCGACGACCTGATCGGCACGCTTGCACGCAAAGCCGCAGACGCGTCGCATACGGTCTACGTTGTCTCCAGCGACAAAGACATGATGCAGCTGGTCAACGACAAAGTGCATATCCTGAACCCGCCGAAAGACAATCTGATTTGCGACGCCGCCAAGGTCGAGGAAATTCTCGGGGTGCCTCCCGAGCGCGTGGTCGATGTAATGGCCCTGCGCGGCGACTCGATCGACAACATTCCTGGCGCACCGGGGATTGGCGATAAGGGCTCGGTCGAAATCATCAAGCGCTTCGGCACGGTCGAGCAGGCCCTGGAACGCGCCGCCGAGGTAGAGAAGAAAACTTACCGCGAATCGCTGCAGAACAATCGCGAGGCCATTCTGTTCAGCAAGAGCATGGCGACCATCGACACCAACGTTCCGGTCGAACTCGATATCGAGTCCATGCGAGCCGGCGAGCCGGCCCTCGACGTCCTGCGCGAGCTTTTCACCGAACTGGAATTCACTTCGCTTCTGAAAGAGCTGTTGCCGGTGGTGGAAATCACCGAGGCGAATTATGGCGAGGCACAATCTTTAGCGGATGTCGAAGGTGTCCTCAGGTCGGTGCCGGCGGGGGGCGCGCTTGCGGTGGCGGTTGAGCGTAAGGATTCTACAGCGGAGCTTGACGAAGAAAAGGCAGAAGAACTGCCACCGCAAGCGGAGCTCATGCTGCCCCTGACCGATGCCACGCCCGACGCGCAGGTTACGGCCATCGAACAACCAGCACTCCGCATCGCGATTGCAGCTGCGGCGGGCATAGCGACCATCGTGAAGCTCAACTCGACCGAGGCCGCAGATAAACTGCGCGCGGTTCTGCAAACTGCGAGCCTGCCCAAGTCGATTCACGATTACAAGTCCGCTATTCATGCGTTCGCACCGCTCGGCATTCAGATGGAAGGCGTGCGCCACGACCCCATGCTGTATTCGTATCTGCTCGATCCCACGTACTCGTCGCATCGGCTTCCCGAGGTGGCGCTGCGGCGCTTCAATCTCAAGCTCTCCGGCGATCTCGCCGAATCCGCCGACATTACCGGACGACTCACATCCGCGCTGCGCGGCGACATCGAGCAAGCCAACTTAGCCAAGCTTTACGAAGAAATGGATCTTCCGCTCGTTCCTGTGCTCGCCCGTATGGAGCAAGCCGGAGTGAAAATCGATACGGCTGCGCTGGCAAAAATGTCTTCGGAACTCGAGCGCGAGAGCGCCGCCAAGGCGAAGGAGATTCACGAACTCGCCGGAACGGAATTCAACATCAGCTCTCCGCGCCAGCTCGGCGACGTTCTCTTCAACCAACTCAATCTTCCCAAGCCCGTGAAATACGGCAAGGGACGCACCATCTCGACCGCCGTCGACGTTCTCGAAACTCTGGCGGAAGAGCATCCCATCGCTAGAAAAGTCCTCGACTACCGCCAGTTGACGAAACTGAAATCCACTTACGTTGACGCGTTGCCCGCACTTATCAATCCCGCCACCGGTCGCCTGCACACCACTTTCGGCCAGACTGGGACCGCCACTGGCCGGCTTTCTTCCGCGAATCCGAATCTGCAGAACATCCCCATCCGCACCGAACTGGGACGCGGCATTCGAGCCGCATTCATCGCCGAGCCTGGGCACGTGCTGCTCACCGCCGACTATTCGCAGATCGAACTCCGCCTGCTGGCTCACTTCTCGCGCGACCCGCTGCTGGTCGAAGCCTACCGCCGCGGCGACGACATCCACACTCTCACCGCCTCGCAAGTTTTCGGAGTGCCGCCGCTCATGGTCACGCCCGACCATCGCCGCCAGGCTAAAGTGGTGAACTTCGGCATTGTCTATGGCTTGTCGGCGTTCGGCTTGTCGCAGCAACTCGGCATCGAGCCTGCCGATGCGAAGCAGTTCATCGCGGCCTATTTCGAAAAATACAAAGGCGTGCGCGCCTTCATCGACAAGACGCTGGAGGAAGCCCGCCGCGAACTGAAAGTAAGAACGCTCCACGGGCGCGTCCGCCCCATCCCCGACATCAACAGCAAGAACGCCAACCAGCGCGGGTTTGCCGAGCGCACTGCGGTCAACACGCCGCTGCAAGGCACGGCGGCGGACCTGATCAAAGTGGCTATGATTCGCATTGATAGCGCGTTGCGTGAGCGCGGGCTGAAATCGAGAATGACTCTGCAAGTTCACGACGAACTGGTGTTTGAAGTTCCCGAGGACGAAGTGGACACGATGCAGTCCCTGGTTCGCGAACAAATGGAAAAAGTTCACGCGCTGGCAGTGCCGCTGTTAGTGGAGATGGGGGTGGGACCCAACTGGAGAGACCTGGAGTAACTCGATCCGTGTGGCGCGGGCACTCTTGCCCGCGAAATGCCGGCGGCACCACACCTCATGTGGGGACAGCCGCCCTCGGCTGTCCTGTCGAGCGAAGCTCGACTCTTTACTCACAAGTCAGAATCGGCGAATGGGATAGCAACAATCTGAACTCGTCTTCGTACACCACATAACCCGGCCGAGTCGTCTTAATCATGCGAACATGCACGTCGTTGTGCGCCAATAACACGACCATTTCTCGCATTCGGCCGATGTGTTCCCGAGCCGAATCCTTGAACCACGAGATTCCGTTCTGCCTCTTGCGGTAGTAGGGAGGCTTGGCAGAAGTGAATCTCTTTGGTTTCTCCAGATTGTTATTGAACCAGTCCCGAATTTCTTGAAGAAGCGATTCCTCCGCGTGCGAAAGGGAGCCGCTATCTCGCAGCTTACTCGCGGCATGAAAAATGCCGAGATCCTCATGAGATTCGTCGTCCAGTTCGGCAGTGACAAAACGAAGAAACATAACTTAACACCGAGTTTGCCTCCATAATCTAAACCCCCAGCGCCTTTTGAATCTCCCCCGCAATCCCCTTCGTCAGTTCGATCATCTTTTCTTCCGACTCTGCCTCCACCATAACGCGCGCCAGAGCTTCGGTCCCTGAGTAGCGCACCACCACGCGGCCGTTTCCATCCAGTTCGCGCTCGGCGGCTTCGATTGCTTTCTGCACTTCCGGCACCTGGGCAAACGGAATCTTCTCCCGGACCCGCACGTTCTGAATTTTTTGCGGAAATACTTTCAGATCGCCGACCAGCTCTGCCAACGAACGACCGCTGCGGACGATAATGTCCGCCAGACGCAGCGCGGTCAGCAGGCCGTCGCCGGTCGTGGCATCGCCGTCGCGAAAAATGATGTGTCCTGACTGCTCGCCCCCTAACACCGCCCCAGTCTTCAGCATCTCTTCCAATACGTACTTATCGCCAACATTGGCCCGCAACATGCGGATGCCCGACTTCTTCAGCGCAATCTCGAGGCCCATGTTCGACATGGTGGTCGCAACCACAAGATCGCCCATCAACTTGCCGCGCGTGTGCAGATCGCGGGCCGCGGCCAGCAGCACGCCGTCTCCATTCACGACTCGCCCGCCAGCGTCGCAGAACAGCGCGCGGTCGGCGTCGCCGTCGAACGTCGCGCCCAGGTCGAATTTTCCCGGCGCCTCCGCCACTGTCTTTCCCAAAGTCTCCGGATGCAGCGCGCCACACCCTTCATTAATGTTGCGGCCATCAGGAGCAACGCAGGCAAAGGTTGCCTGAATTCCGATTCGGCGAAACAATTCCGGAGCTTCCGCCGCCGCGGCTCCGTTGGCGCAATCCACGAGCACGCGCAGCTCGCGCACGCCCGGCGACACACTCTCCGCCAGCGATTCCACATAGGCGTGCCGGAGTTCAGCTTTGCCCGGCAGGCACGGGCCCGGGATTCTCTGCGCCGTTTCGTCCGCTACGGCGGGGTTCTGTAGCAGGGCAAAAATTTCTTTTTCGATCGCCAGCTCGCGCTCGTCAGTCAGCTTGAATCCGTCGTGGGAAAAAACTTTGATCCCGTTGTCGGTCCACGGATTATGGGACGCGGAAATCACCACACCTGCGGCGAATCCGCGCGTGCGCGCCAGGTAAGCGATGCCCGGCGTCGTAATCACTCCCGCGCTGTGGACGTCCACGCCGACAGCTCCTAAACCTTCGGCGACGCGGTCGGCAATCCAGCCACTCGATTCGCGCGTGTCCTGGCCGATCACGGCCTGCGCCCGGCGCGTGTTGCGCATCAGGTCGTGCCCGAGCGCGCGCCCAATCAGATACGTGCTCTGCCGGGTCAGCGGAAATTCTCCCGCCACGCCTCGAATGCCGTCGGTCCCGAACAGTTGCCGCGTTTGCTGGCTCATAAACGTGAAGTAGTGGAATCAGCCCCCGATGAGGAAAAAGATAACGAAGCTGGATGATATATGAGTGGGATAAAGATTGAGAACTGAGCAGCGTCGTCCGGCGGCCGTCAAAACCCCCACTTCTCGCAAGAGACGCGAGAAATGGGGCACCCGGGAATGCACACCCGGAAATGGGGCGCCCGGTTAATGTCGAGGACTTGCCGATTCCATGATCACGGTCACGTGAATCAAGGTCGGCTGCACTACCTGCACGAGCGGATCGGCCACATAGACGTTCGTGGTAAAGGTCGCGCGGTCCCTGGTGCCGGAAGCGTCCACGGGGTCGGTAGTGGCCGAGTCGACTTTCTCCACATGATGCCGCGGTCCAGTAATCGTGATTCGCTCCGGGTCCACTTCTACCTTGGCGATCTGCTGCCCGGCCAGGAAGGTCCCGGTCACGCGTGGATGAATTTCGACATCGCGCGTGAGCCGCGTGTCGAATGCCAGATGCACCTGGCTCGGCACTACCTGAACCACTTCCAGATCCTGGGGGCGACGAATCTCCTGCGCGGTCAGGTCAAAGGTGCGTTCGCCCGGCTTGGCGTCGCGCAGGTCGAGTTCGGCGTGCACATCGGTCGAGCGCAGCTGGCGAATGAAACGGCCCGGCCCGCGTACGCGAATCTGCGCTTCGGGAATCGCTTCGGAACTGATCTCGATATTGTCCGCGACGTGCAGAAATTCAATCGGGACGCGGATCGCCACTTCAGCCACCGGATCGCGCGCAATCGCCAGCCACAGCCCGGTCGCCAGCAGCAGCGACAGAATTTTCAGCCCGAGATTGTGCAACACATAGCGCTTGAAAAAGCCGATCAAGGCTCAGGCTCCGTTTCCGCTTCGACTTGAGAACGAGATTCTTTGTCCGACTTCGTAGTCGCGGCCTGCAAAGGCGAATCCAGCGCCGCGTCCGATTCCTCGTCCTGCGCAATGGCCGTGGGCAGCGTCACCGGAGACATATACCTGCGCAGCTCACTGCCCAGCCGTTCGCGCAGCTGGTCGACCGTGAGATCGCGCTCGATCCTGCCTCCGATCGCCAGGCTGATGGCCCCCGTCTCCTCGGAAACGATCACCGCGATCGCGTCCGTCTCTTCGGTGATGCCGATCCCGGCGCGGTGGCGCGTTCCCATCTGGGTAGAGAGCATGGGATTCATGGAAAGCGGCAGAAAACATGCCGCCGCGGCGATGCGGTCTTTTTGAACGATGACCGCGCCATCATGCAGCGGAGCGCTGGGCCGGAAAATAGTCGCCAGCAAATCGTAGGAAAGCCGGGCATCGAGCGGCACGCCGCTCTCGACGTGGGTGCGCAATCCGATCTCGCGTTCGATCACGATCAGCGCGCCCGTCTGGTGCTGCTGAAACAGGTTCGCGGCCAGCACGATGTCGTCGTAAGAATCGCCGTAGGCAGAGGATCCGCGAAAACTCAGCCGCCGCCCCAGATCGGCCAGCACGTGCCGGATTTCCGACTGAAACACAACGATCAACGCGAAGATCACATAGGGCAATAGCCGGCTGACCAGCCAGTTCAGCGTGGTCAGTTCGCCCATCCGCGCCAGATAAAAAGTGATCGCAACCACGGCCACGCCCGCCAGCATGGGCGCAGCCCGGGTCCCGCGGATCATCGTCAGCACCTGGTAGATGATGATCGCCACCAGCAGGATGTCGAGCGCCACCGACACTCTGGACCACGAGGTCAGAAATTGCGTCACTCGGTTCGCTTCTCCTGATGCGAATATTTGGCCCGGAACCCCTATTGTAATGCACCTTATTCCCGCGTCTTCGTCACCGTAGCCGCAATCTCGCCCCGCGCTAGGCGCGCCGAAATCTGCTGCCCGACGTCGGTGCTGCCGGCATCTTTCAACAACTTCCCCGAAGCGTCGAACACCAGGGCGTAGCCGCGCTCCAGAACGGCCAGCGGGGAAAGCGATTCGAGAGCCGTGGTGAGGCGATCCACTCGCGTCTTGTGTAACAGCAACACGTTGCGCATCGCCGCCGCCAGCGCCGCCACACCGGCGCCCAGCCCGATCCGCATGCCGGCCAGGATCGAACCCAAATCATAGTGCCGCACCGCCGCTGCCACGGTTTCCCACCGCCGCCGCAACTGCTCCAGCAACCGCCGTTCCGCGCGCTCCATCCGGTAGGTGAGGTCGTCCAGCTTCTGCTGCCGCTGGCGGATCGCGCCCATAATCCCGCCAAAAGCTCCGTGCTGCGCCAACTCTGTCACCGCTTGCCGGCCCATGAGCAAACGGTAGCGCACCGCCCGCTCCAGCCGTTGCAGCAGCGCGACAGCCTGATCTTCCACGCTCTGCCGCGAGCGGATCACCAGTTCTGCCGCCGCCGAAGGCGTCGGAGCGCGCAGGTCGGCAACAAAATCCACGATCGTGAAATCGGTCTCGTGCCCCACAGCCGATATCACAGGAATTTCCGATGCCGCCACCGTGCGTGCCAGTCCTTCATCGTTGAACGCCGCCAGGTCTTCCGCCGACCCTCCGCCGCGCGCTATCACGATGACCTCAACGCTGCGCTCGCGATTAAAGTGCCGCACTCCGGCTGCAACCTCGCGGGCCGCCGCCTCGCCCTGTACCTGAGCGGGGTAAATCACCACATTCACGCTGTGATGCCGGCGCTGCAAAATGTTGAGAATGTCGCGCAGCGCTGCCGCCTGCGGAGAAGTGATAATCCCCACTCGCGCCGGCAGCGCCGGAACTGCTTTTTTTCGTTCCGCAGCGAACAGGCCTTCGGCTTCCAGCTTGGCCTTCAGCTGTTCGAATGCAATCTGCAGCGAGCCCGCGCCCTTGGGCTCGATGTACTCCGCCGAGATCTGTAACTCGCCGCGGTCTTCGTAAACCGTCACGCGCCCGCGCACCACCACCTGCATGCCGTCCGCCGGACGAAAGCGCAGCAACTTCGCCGCCGACCGGAACATCACCACGCGAATCTGCGCGCTGCCATCTTTCAGGGTGAAATAAAGATGCCCGGAATCCGGCGCGCGGAAGTTCGAAATCTCTCCCTCGACCCACGCGTCGGAGTATTCCCTCTCCAGATGCGTGCGCACCGCCGCGACCAGATCGCGCACGGCCCATACCCGCCGCTCCGGCGGACGAAAGCTGAATCCCATCTGGTCGGTGAAAGAAGACATCCAGCGCAGTGTACCGCAGCCGGACCGTGCGCAGTGCGGGCCGTTTCACAAGGGCTTGGGAAGTGTGCGGCTCCCACCGCGCCAGTAAGGGCTGCCTAGGCCTGCGGGCTTCACCCCTTAAGGTCGGATGTCAACCGCCGACCTGGCTCTTGCCTACCTCCGCCACCGCCCGATGGCCCATAACACCAGCGACAAGACCACACTTACCAGAAGCGACGTAGCCAGCGGAAAATACACAGTCGTATGCTTGCCCCGGTACACAAAATCTCCCGGCAGCCGCCCCGGCAAATGGGCGCGGCCCAGCAGCATCAGCACGACGCCGGCAACGGCCGGCAGCAACCCGAGAAAAACCAGCAATCTGCCAAATTCTGTCATTATTCTGTCGTCATTCCGTCATTCGCAAGGCTGATTCCCCAGATCCATTCTCCTGCGCCTGCCTGTACGATTGGGCGCCAAGGGCTCGGCCATTCGGTCGGGAGCTGCAAAAGTTTTCACCTGCTCATGGCATGCACCAATTACGCTTGCGCTCCGGCTGAAACTTTGCCAGAATCGATGCAAGAGTAGTTCGCTGGTCTCGCCGCTTCTCGAGCGTTGTTCGCCCCCACTGAAATCGCAGGTTCCGTCGCTTGTTCGCCATAGCTTGTTTGCAAATATCTCGTGACTAGTGTCTTCATTTTATTCCGGAGGTAGAACGATGCGATCCTCAACTCTTTACGCTTTCGTCAATCGCTCTCGCGCGGGACGCGCAAACTTGGCCGCCCTTTTGGCCTGCTTCTTGTGCCTGGCCGCGCCCTGGGCGCACTCGCAGGACGTTCTCACCTACCACAACAATAACTCCCGTACCGGACTGAACTCGACCGAAACCATCCTCACGCCCGCCAACGTGAACTCCACTTCATTCGCCAAACTGTTCACCCTCACGCTCGACGGCAAAGTCGACGCCCAGCCGCTGTATCTGCACGCGGTCTCTGTGCCCGGAAACGGCACGCACAACTTGCTGATCACAGTCACCGAGCACGCCAGCGTCTACGTTTTCGACGCCGATACCGGCGCGGCCATCTGGCAAATAACGACACTCAAGTCCGGCGAGACCAGCTCTGACAATCGCGGCTGCGGCCAGGTTAGTCCCGAGATCGGCATCACCTCCACACCGGTCATAGTGCGCCCCAAGGGTTCGAATGGCGTCATCTATCTCGTTGCCATGTCCAAGGACGCGTCCAAAAATTACCACCAGCGTCTGCACGCCCTCGACGCCGCGACCGGCAACGAGCTTTACAACGGTCCTGTCGATATCACCGCTAAGTTCCCCGGAACTGGCGACAACAGCTCTGGCGGCTACGTGATCTTCGATCCCGCGCAATACAAAGAACGCTCCGGCCTGCTGTTTCTCAACGGCACGATATACCTCGCGTGGGCCTCGCACTGTGACGACCGCCCCTACACCGGCTGGATCATGGGCTATAACGCCTCCACGCTCGCCCAGACCACCGTGCTCAACGTGACCCCGAACGGCAACGAAGGCGCGATCTGGGGCGCAGGCGGCGGCTTGACCGCGGACTCCAGCAACAACATTTATTTCCTCGACGCCAACGGCTACTTCGATAGCACGCTCAACACCAAGGGCTTTCCCAGCGAAGGCGATTACGGCAACGCTTTCCTCAAGCTTTCGACTAAGGGAGGACTCGCCGTTGCCGACTATTTTGAGATGGACAACGAGCAGCAGGAAAATGGTTCCGACACGGACCTCGGCTCGGGCGGCGCTCTGCTCTTGCCGAAAATGAAAGATGCGCAAGGCAACGTCTGGCAGCTCGCCGCCGGCGCGGGCAAGGATTCCAACCTCTACATCGTGAACCGCAACGCCATGGGCGGATTCAATTCCGGCAGCAACAAAATCTACCAGGAACTTTCCGGAGCATTACCCGGCGGAATCTGGTCGATGCCAGCCTTCTTTAACGACAAACTCTATTACGGTCCGGTAGGCCAGCCGATCCTGGCATTTCAGTTCAAGAACGCCATGCTGTTGCCAAGCCCCGTCGCCGAAACCGCCAATGCCTTCGGTTACCCCGGCGCTACGCCCAGCATTTCCGCCAACGGAGGCAGCAATGCCATCGTATGGGCCGCTGAAAATGCCAGCACAGCGATCCTGCACGCCTACAACGCCAAGACGCTAGTGGAGCTTTACAACAGCAACCAGGCCTCCGGAGGCCGCGACCATTTCGGCGCCGGCAACAAATTCATTACCCCGACCATCGCCAACGGCAAAGTCTACGTCGGCACCACCACCGGCGTCGGCGTCTTCGGCCTGTTACCGTAAGCCAGATTTCTTTTTGTCATCCGGAGCTCTTTGATTGTGTCATTCCGAGGAGCGCAGCGACGAGGAATCTGCTGTTTGCCGGCAGCGCCGTTGCCCATCCCTACGCCGAAACCGCGTTCTTCTTCTCCTCCTGCTCCCGCCGCAACCGCGCCACCACCAGCCGGATCTCGTCAAACGTGATCTCCGGGGGCAAAGCATCTTTCAGGGGCCGCAGGCGCTCCAGCCCAAGCTGCGAGCAAGCCGCCTCGATCACCGATTGCCGGGTCGGATCGATCCACGCCGCCTGAAACTCAATCAGCCCATCTTCCACCAGATTCGCCACTGCATTCACCACAGTCGTGACCTGGCGTCCGCGAATCTGCGCGATTTCTTCGAAGCTTTTACCGGCAGCCAGAAGGCTCATCGTCTCCAGGGCGGGCGCGGTTTTCTTCGCCGGCGGCGCAGCTGCGCGTGCTCCCTTGTTGAAGCGCGACAGCGCATCCAGAATTTGCTGTCCAAACGCGGATGCCTTGCGCTCGCCAATTCCGGTGATTTGCCGCAGCTCCGCGAAGAACCTCGGCCGCACCCGGCAGATTTCTTCGAGTGAAGAATCGTGCAGCACAACGTAGGCGGGAACGCCTTGCTCCTTCGCGGTCGTGCGCCGCCACTCGCGTAGGTATTCGCGTAAATCTGCTTCTTCCAAGCTGAGCACCTCGGCCTGCGGAGGAGACAACGACGGTACGGCGCTGGCACTCTGGGAGCGCGGACTTCCCGCCGCAGCCGGCGCGGCAGCCCCAAAACGCTTCCGCTTTCGCGGATCCGGCAGGAAAACTTTCGCCAGCCATGCCGGCGTAGTTCCGCACACATCGCAGGCTCCGCAGGACTCCCACTTCGGCGTCTCTCCAAAGTGAGTGCAAATTTGGCGATGCCGGCAGCGGTCCGATTCCACAAACGCACGGATCACGTGATAGCGCTGCCAGGCGCGGTCGCGCTCCCCCGAATCGAGAATCTGGTTGGCGAAAAACCCCAGCAGTCCGGCATCTGCTTTTTGCCAGAGCATCACGCAATCCGCGGGCTTGCCGTCGCGACCGGCGCGGCCCGCCTCCTGGTAATACTGCTCGATGGATTTCGGCAGCGCCAGATGAATCACCGCCCGCACCGTAGCCTTGTTAATGCCCAGCCCGAACGCGATCGTCCCCACCAGCACGCGCACCTCGTCCGACATCCAGCGCTCCTGGTTACGCCGGCGCGAGGCTGAATCCATCTTGCCGTGATATCCCGCAGCCGGAAGCGCCTGATCTTCCAGAAAATCCACCGTCTCCTCGACCTTGCTGATTGTGGGTGCGTAGACGATGACGCTGCCCTCGGTGTAATGGTTCAGCGCATTCACCAGCAGCGCCGGCTGTTCTACCGCGTTGCATTCGCGCACGATATAGGAAAGGTTCGAGCGATGAAAGCTGGCAATGTATTTGTCCGGAGCCCGCAACTGCAGCTGCGCCAGAATGTCATGCCGTACATGCTGCGTGGCGCTTGCGGTAAACGCGGCAATGGGATGATCGGGAAAGTGCCCGCGCAGCCGGTTCAACTGCCGGTATTCGGGACGGAATTCGTGTCCCCACTCGGAGATGCAGTGGGCCTCGTCAATGGCGAAAAACGAGATCGGAACTTTCTGCAGCCACGCGATGGTATCGCCGCGCGCCAGCCGCTCAGGCGAAAGATAGAGCAGCCGGTAAGCGCCCTCGCGCGCCTGCCGCACCACGCTCGACTGCTGCTGGTCGGTGAGCGTGCTGTTGAGCACCGCCGCCGGAATTCCCATCTGCGCCAACTGCGCCGCCTGATCTTGCATCAGCGCGATCAGCGGAGAGATCACCACCGCCGTTCGCCCCGAGACGACGGCCGGCAACTGATAGCAAAGTGACTTTCCCCCGCCGGTTGGCATCACCACGCAAGTGTCGCGCCCGGCCAGCAAGCTGCGCACAATCCGCTCCTGCAGAGGCCGGAACGAGCTGTACCCCCAGTAGCTGCGCAATGGTCCGAGCAGGTCAGTGTCCGGGGTCATAACCAGCAGTATAAGCGGAGGCGAATATTAGGAGAAGCCGCCGAACCGTGCATTGCACAACCCGCTTCCGAAAACGGGACGCGGCCAAAGTCCCTTTGTCATTCCGAGGAGCGCAGCGACGAGGAATCCGTTGTCGTGTGCAGCAGCATAGCTGCTTGCCCGGGAGCTTTACCCGGATACATCCAGCTAAACGTCACCCACACCGCCACCATCACCACAAAGCACATCACGCTACCCTCCGGCCCCACCGACCCTCCGGTCAGCCACGCCGACCCGTGGAACGACGAACCCAGCAGGTGCCCCGGAGAAACCGTCCCACTGTCGGGTACGGAATAGAAAAAACTCTCGCCCCAATCCCACGCCGCATGGAATCCCACGGCAAACCACAACGTGCCGGTGCGCCTCAGCGTGAGACAGAAGAACAATCCAATCGCCCCCGCGGCCAGGACGCCTCGCCAATCTTCTCCCCCATTCCCCAGATGGACGGCACCGAACACGCAGGAAAGCACCGCCGCGGACCACCAGAATCCGATTCCACGGGCCAGTGTGAACTGCGTGTAGCCGCGCAGCAGAAATTCTTCAAACAATCCCACCAACAGAAACATCCCGGCCCAGAACGCGCCGAACTTGGCGATGCGCGCGCCATGCAGCACGATGTGGCCAAAATCAAAAACGTGCAGGCCATGCAGCGCCGCGAGCAGCAGCGTGATCCCTGCGAACCCCCACACTGCGCCAATCCAGAACAGCTTGCCGAACGCCTGTCGCAGCGGCATTCCGAACGCACTCCACGGCCAGCGCTGAATCCGTGCCAGTACCAGCGCGGGGATCACCGCCGCCACAAGCGACGCGAACTCTGACGCCATCGCCGTCCGCAGCGCGCCCAGATTCAATGACCCGACCAGGGAGTCCGCAACTCTCTGCAGCATAAAAAAGCCGACCGCATAGAATACGAATCCCCAGCCCGCGCGCAGGGTGTCGCCGCCGTCGTCGCGGGCAAAGAAGAGCGTGCGCGCGTAGGAAGGCGCGGTCGCCGCCGCGAAGCTTGGCCCGGTACCGTCGGGAGCGGGTGCCTCGGCGCCCGAGTGGCTGGCGGTCTCAATTTTCGTCGCGTTTGTTCCGGTCATCTCGTCCATCGAAGAAAGTTTCCCCGCGGAGGGGCTGGGTCATGGTAAAACACTCGGTTTCCTTGTGAGCGGATATTTCACACGCGAGCGTTTCGGCCGACCCCAGTTCCTTGCCGGGTTGCTGCTGCTGGCATTCCTGGCGCAGGCCAGCTGGCTGGTGAAATCGCAGTGGCGCTTAAAAAACGGCGCGGAAGAATCTGAAGGCGTACGCATTGCCGCCGGCTGGCGCCAGTGGCATGGTCACGGCATCGCCGGCGCGCCGTATCCCGACGCTTCTTATCCCGACGCATCAGCCGCATCGTTCGATCACATCTCTGACATCTCCAGTGTTAGAGACGGCTACGACACCGAGCATTCGCCGCTGCTTCCGCTCGTCTCAGCCGCCCCCCTGCTGGCCATGCCGGAGCGCTGGTGGAATTCAGATTCGTTCGCTGATTGGGGATGGCTTACCCGCCTGCCGTTCCTTGCGTGTGGCGTGTTCCTCGGCGCATCGCTCTGGTACGTGGCACGGCGGCTCTGCGGAAATCATGGTGGATTCGTGGCACTCGCGCTCTATTGCTTTTCGCCGGCAATGATTCAGGCCAGCGCAGTTTGGCATACCGAACCGGAAATCGTGGCCGCGTGGGGAGCTTTCGGCGCCATCTTCACGGCCATCGCGGTCGCCCACACGCTCTACGCGCCGCGCGAAGTGGTGTTGTGGAACTGGCGGCGCATCGTGCTGCTGGGAGTGTCTCTGGCCATCGCTACCGGCTCTCAGTTTTCCATGATCATCGTGGTGCCGCTGGCGCTGGCGTTTCTGCTCTACGTGGCCCCGGTGCGGCGGCAGGCGGGATTGGTCATCTGGGTAGCCGCGTGCGTCGCCGGTTTCGTGCTGCTGATCGCGGTTTATTTCTTTCATGCGCCTGCCTTCGCCCAAAGCATGCGCCACGCCGCCTTCTGGGGAGCGACCTGGCGAGCCTTCACCGTCCCGGGAGTTTACCGCCAGGTGGCGACTCAACTGGGACGCGCTTGCCCAGCCTTCGTGCTGGCTCTGCCTGTGGCGCTGGTAACGTATGCCACGTGGCCGCGCACGCGCTACTTCGGCAACACCGCACCGCTCTTGGTCGCGCTGCTTTTTCTCGTGTTGGGCATGGCGCATCCCCACGTGGCGGGCGCAGGATTTCTGCTCGCGTCTGTGCCCTTCCTGTTTCTCTTCGTCGCCGGCGTGCTGGCCGATCTCATGGAGACGCGCTACCGTCCTCTTGTGACCGCCGCCATCCTCGGCCTTCTGGCCGCAAACACGCTCTGGAGCCTGGTCGCGCTGGCGCGCGTGGGACAAGCATGACCTGAAATGCCGGAAACCCTCGCCCGGCAGCGCAAAGTCAAAAGACAAGCCGGGAGTGTTGGCCTCCATTTGCTCAGTGCGCTTCTTCCGCCGCCGGCGCGGCGTCCGGCGTGTCCAGCTTTTGCGCGGTGTGGGGCAGCGCGGGCGGAGGCTCAAACGCGCCTACATCTTTTCCCGACGTCGCGGCCGCCATGAAGTTCATCCAGATCGGCAGCGCCGCGCGGGCGCCAGTTTCTTTCGCGCCCAGTGATCGTTTTTCGTCGAACCCCACCCACACGCCGCACGTCATGGCTGGAGAGAAGCCCACGAACCAGGCGTCAGTGAAGTCGTTGGTGGTGCCGGTTTTCCCCGCGACCGGGAACGGAAGCTTCGAGGCCGCGACACCGGTGCCGTGCAGCACCACTTCACGCAGCATCGACGTGAGAATGCGGGCGGTGCGCTGGCTGATGGCGTCTTTCACGTCCGGAAAATCTTCTTGCAGCACGCGGCCTTCGTAGTCGGTGACGCGCGTAATATAACGCGGCGTGATGCGCACCCCGTCGTTGGGAAACACGCTGTAAGCCGAAGTCTGCTCGAACAGGGTGATCTCGTCGGAACCGAGTGCTACAGAAAGATATGGCTGCAGCGGCGCCGTAATGCCGAACCGCCGCGTGTAGCTGATCACCGCGGGCATTCCCACTTTGTCGGCCAGCCGCAGCGCGGGAATGTTGCGCGACTGCGCCAGGGCGCGCCGCAGGGTAATGATGCCTTCATATTTCTCGTCGTAGTTGTGCGGTGAGTAAGGGCCACTCGATGTCGGAAAACTCACCGGCTCGTCAAGAATGGTGTCATCGGGGCTGCCGCCCTCGTCGATCACGGTGGTGTAAACGTAAGGCTTGAAGGACGAGCCGACCTGTCGTTTGGCCTGCGTAACGCGGTCGAATTTGGAGTCGTTGAAGTCGCGCCCGCCAACCATGGCCTTGATCCCGCCCGTCGCGTTGTCCAGCGCCAGCAACGCGCCTTGCGCGCCGGAATCCTGCTCCAGGCTTACCTTCGCGGCGCCGTTCCCCCCGAGCGAGAGAATTCTTACGTAACAGATGTCGCCCGTCTTGAGAATGTTCTGCACCTTCGTCGTGGTCCACGCGACGTCGGCCTGGCCGAGCGCGGCGGTATAGCGGCCGAATTTCAGCGTGGCGATGCCGGGCCCCGCAGACGTGATCACGGCGTGGATGTAGCCGTTGACTTCCGGTTCGTCGTCCCAGTCGGGGTGCGCGTATTTCTCGATCGTCAACCCCTGCGCGAGCACGTTATCGAGGTGCCCCTTCCACCCATGGCGGCGTTCGTAAGCAGCTAGGCCGTCGAGCACAGCCTGGTTCGCTGCCTTCTGCAAGTCGACGTCGAGCGAGGTGTAAACCTTTAGCCCGCCTTCGTGCACCTGATCGGCTCCGTATTTCGATTCCAGAAATCGGCGGATTTCCTCGACAAAATACGGCGCAAGCGAATTAGGATCGTGCGATAAATGCAGCACGACCGGTGCGGAGCGCGCGTCGGCAGCCTGCGCCGCGGTGATTTTGCCGTCTTCCAGCATGGCGTTGATCACCAGGTTGCGGCGTTTCTGCGCCCGGTCGGGATGGTTGATCGGCGAATACACAATCGCACTCTTCGGCAAGCCTGCGAGCAGCGCGGCTTCCACCAGCGTCAACTGGCGCGCCGGCTTGCTGAAGTAATACTCGGAGGCGGCTTCGAAACCGTAGACGCCGTGGCCGAGAAAAATCTGGTTGGCATAAAGAGTGAAAATTTGCGGCTTGGTGAAACGGCGCTCGATCTGAATCGCCAGCATCGCTTCCTGCACCTTGCGGTGGAACGAACGGTCCGGCGAAAGGAAAAGATTGCGCGCCAGCTGCATAGTCAGCGTAGACGCTCCCTGCACCCGTCCGCCCGATTCCACGTCGCGATAAGCGGCGCCCACGATGCGCCAGAAATTAATGCCGGAGTGCGTATAGAAATCTTTGTCTTCAATCGAAACCAGCGCGTCACGCAGCACCGGAGGAAAATCATCGTAAGTTGCAACTACGCGCCGCTGCAGCGCGAACGATCCAATAACGCGTCCTCGGTCGTCATAGAGTTCCGTGATCGAACTGGGCCGGTAAGCTTCGAGCGCATCAACCTGCGGAAGGTCCGTGGTGTAGACGAGCAGAAGCCCGGCGGTAGCGCCCACCAGCGCCGAGACAAGAACCAGCAAGCTGAACAGCACGCGGCCCACGAACTTGCGCCCGGCAATCTCCACCGGCGGAAGATGTTCGTAGAGGGATCTCATGATTCGTGCGCGTTGCGGATACGGTCAGGATAGCATCTCGGGCTTCGTGCTCTGGCGTTCGGGCTTCGGCAAGACTGGCCTTCGCGGTTGCGCGGGCCTGGATTGGCTCTGGCTTGTAGACTTAGGGGGCACGCCATTTCTATGCGCCTGAAGAATCACTCGCTGCGCTGCCAATATTTTTTCCTTCTGCTCGCAGCTGTCTGGTTCTCATCGTCTGGTTTTTCTCTGGCACAACAGACCGGAACGGAGACTCCTCTTCCTGACACGCCGAAGCCTGGCAGTGTCCCCACGAAAGGCTTCTTTGCCCGCTGGGCGGAGTTTTACCACCAGGACTGGTCGGGCACGGCCGCTTCCTCGCCAGCCCCAGCGCGCCGGGGGCTTCCCTCGCCGCTCGATTCGCCGCCATTTCCCAACTCAGACTGGTCCTATGGCGGTTCGCCAGTGATTGGCGAGCCCGACACGAACAGCTATCCGCTGATGACTGCCATCAACGGCGCCCGTAGCCGCACCAAGCTCTATGGCTGGATCGACCCCACCCTGAACTTCAGCACCTCCACGCACAGCAACGCGCCCGAGGCGAACGATAACTACTCGAATCGCTTGGAGATGAACCAACTCGTTTTCTATGCCGAGCGCCTGCCCGATTCCGTGCAACGCGATCACATCGACTGGGGCTACCATCTCACCGCTCTCTACGGTACGGATTATCGCTTCACCATCGCGAAGGGCTATTTGAGTTCCCAGTTGCTGAACGATCATCGCCAGTATGGCTTCGATCCGACGCTGGAATACCTCGACGTTTACTTTCCGAACGTGGCGCAGGGCATGAATGTGAGGCTAGGCCGCTTCATTTCCGTGCCCGGCATCGAGGCTCAACTGGCGCCCAACAACTACATTTTCAGCCATTCGCTGCTTTATGCGATTGACCCGTTTACCGACACCGGTCTGATCGCCACGGTTAAGCTGAACGACCAGTGGCTGGTGCAACTCGGAATTACCGACGGCCACGATGTTGCCCTGTGGACTCCCGACGCCAAGCCTTCCGGCACCGCCTGCGTGAGCTACACGACCAAGTCGGTGAATGCCAATCTTTACCTCTGCGCCAACGGAATCAATGACGGCAAGTACGCGTACAACAATCTGCAACAGTATGACGCCACCTGGTATCACAAGTTCTCAAAGACGGTGCACATGGCAACCGAAGCCTGGTATATGTACGAGCGCGGCGTGCCCGCCCTGGAAGGCACCCTTCAGCCGGAAAACGGCGCCAATGGCGCGTACTGCCTGCCAGGGGAACAGCGCTGTACCGCTCCGGAATATGCCATCGTCAATTTTCTGCAGAGGGAACTCTCGCCCCATAACTTCCTGTCGTTTCGCACTGATTTCCTGAACGACAAAAAAGGCCAGCGTACGGGCTACGCCACCCGATACTCAGAGAACACGGTCACGTGGTGTCATTGGATCGGCACGACGGTGCAGATACGTCCCGAGTTACGCTTCGAACGCGCGTGGGATAACAAGGCCTACGACAACGGTAGAAGGCAGAGCCAGCTTACCGTGGCCAGCGATCTGATTTTCCATTTCTGACCGGGAGCGGTTGGTTCATGTGGCGCTCGCACTCCCTTCAACTTCGCTCAGGGCAGGCTTTTGCTCGCACACTGCGCACAGCGGTTGGTGGATGGCGTGCACCTTGCGGTTGAAGAGGTCGCGGAAAAAATCGCGAATGCGAGTAGCGCCGTGGAAGAGCGGCGCTTCAGCGCCGCGTAGAGCGTCCAGAATCAGCGCGGGCTTCAGCCCTAGCCTGTGCCGAGTCGAAGGGCCTGTCCGCGCCACACAAGAGGCGCACACGATTGAATCTGAATAGGATAGACCCTAGCTGCTGCGGTTCTTCAATACTTCAACCGCCTTGTTCAACTGGTCATCCTGGGTTTTCTTCGGCTTGGCTTCCTGATCGTTGGCGTCAGGCTGCGAGTCTTCATCATCCGGGCCGACGGAATCTTCTTCGCTCGCGACCACGACGTTAGGAGTGACGGAGACGTCCTGTATGGCCTTGCCGCTGGGCGAGTAATACTTGGCCACCGAGAGAATCAGCGCGCCGCCATCGGGCAGGTCGAAAGTCTTCGGCACCGAACCGTCGCCGAAGGTCTTTTCCCCGACCACATCGCCGCGGGCGTTTTCCAGAATCGCGGAGGCCACGATCTCGGCCGCGCCCGCCGTGCCGCGATTGACCAGCACGGCAACCGGAAGCGTGGTGATGGCTTTCGCAGGATCTGCATTGTAGGCCTGCCGCGGAACTTTTTGCCCCTGCAGGTAGGTGATGGTGCCGTGGTTCAGGAAGAGATTGGCGACCGCGATGCCTTCCGTTTCGTCACCGGCTGCGGTGTAGCGCAGGTCGAGCAGTAATTTCTTCGCGCCAGACTTCTCCAGCGACTTGATCTTGCCCGCGATTTCCTGAGCCTTGCCCTTGGTCAGCGCATCGACTTTGATGTAGCCGATTTCGTCCGGCATGATTTTGTCGGAGACTGGCGGAATAGTTACGATGTCGCGCGTGATCACAACCTTCTGTGGTTCAGCGCGGCGCGCCCGCACTACGGACACATTCAGCGTGGATCCGGGCACACCGGCCAGAAGGCTGCGTATCTCGGGCAGCGACATCTCGCGTGTGCTCTGGCCTTCGATCGACTCAAAAATGTCGGTCGGCTCAATGCCCGCCTTCTCGGCAGGCGATCCCGGCAGAACCGAAACTACCGCGGCGTAGCCGAAACGCTTGGAGACGGTTGCGCCGATCTCTCCCTTGGCTTCCGCTTTATGCGCTTTGTACGCCTTGTAGGCGTCGGCGGTCATGTAGCTGGAGTTGGGGTCGAGCGATTCCAGCAGGCCGTGCAGCGCGCCGTCGGTCACCTTGGGAATGTTCGGTTCCTCGACGTACTCGCTGTGCACGCGCGAGAGAACTTCGCTGTAGACCTGCAACTGGCGGTAAGCGCCGTCGTTCGAGGAGGCATGCACGCCGCCCAGCGAACCCACGACCACAAACAGCAATACCGCAAAGGATGTAACCAGTACCGCGGCTTTCGTTTTCATGGACATCAGATTTTTCGTTTCCCGGCAGGAATCGACTTCGGAGGAACTGCAAGCATTATATGCCTTTAGATGCCGATTTCGGTTGCCTGGCTGCCCGAATTGTCTCTTCAGTAACTTTGGGGGCAACTGGCACTTTGGTCAGATGGGTGAGGGTGCATCCGGTTATCGAGAATCGCCGACCAGGCCGAGAATTCGTCAACATAACAAACTACTTGCTGGTTGTGGCGGTCCGGAACTCTGGAGAACCGCGCAAGGTACCCCTGAGTATCCGAGAACGAGCCTTCACCAAACAGAGGACAAAGGGGGCATGGAGGACCGCCGAACCTCTCGGTAGGCTTTTCCTACGACGTGGGCTTAAAGCTCAGTGTCAGCAGGGTTTGCGTGGAAGCGGGACGTCCGTTCATCAGGTAGGGCTTGAAGCGCCATTGCTTTACGGCATCGATGGCAGTGCGGGCGAAGGCCAGTGAGCCTTGAATGAACTTGGCGTCCTGCACGGTGCCGTCGCGGCCGATCAACACTTGCAGAGTTACGGTGCCGGCTTGGCCGCGAGCCGACGGAGGATACACAGCCGCGGGTTGTTCCACCAGCAGACCGCGCGCGGCGGCCTCGGGCAAGTTTACCGGTTCGATCGAGGGCAATGCGGCCTCGGGCGGCTTGTTGCCGCTGGCCTCAGGCGACATTGCGGCCATTTGAGATTTCAAGCTCGAAGGAATCCCCGTGAGACTCGGATTGGAAACATTGTGGCTGGCAGGAACTGGAACCGAAACGCTGCGTACGGGCTGGGCGACCGGCATGGATTGAGTTGTCTGCACGGCCGGCGTCGGGATGGGCGTCGCGGTGGTGGTTGCCGCCGATGCGTTTGTGCGAAATGGATCGGCGAGCGCGTTCGTTGCCACCTGCGCGGTCGCGGCTTGCGGCTGGTCGGGTGTGGCCGTTGCCGGTTGGGGCTGAGAGACCGCGGTTTGTGCCGGATTCGTCGAGCCCTGATTCTGCGGCGCCGGATTTTGTTGAACTTGATTCGCTTGAACCTGATTTGCTTGAACCTGATTCTGTTGAACCGGATTCGGTTGAATCTGCCCGTCAGGCGTCTGCCCCGCCGCGACCTGGCCGGGCGTGGGCTGATTCGGATCTGTCTGTGCCGGGTTGCCGCTGCCGGGCGTTGCGCCTGCCGCCTGCGCCGGATCGGCGGCCGCACCGTTGGGCTGCTTCGCGGTGGGGTCGATCATGGGCAACACGCGAATCTGCGATGGGTCGGTATTCGCGTCGGGAATATTTTCGGCGACTGGAAGCTTGTACTCGTCCCCGGCTCGCCCGAAACTTTCATGCGAAGGCGGCGCCTGCGGCGGAGTGGCCGGTTGCGGGTTGAGCCAACTGTGTCCCGCGTGGGTCACGCTTCCTACGGCTACCCTCACGTTCTTTTGCATCACGGCCTGCGGCACCGTGAAATACACAACCGTCCCGGCGACAATCACCGCGGCGGCGATTCCTGCTTTTTTCAGCCATGGGCGCGGCGCAGACGGTTCTTTCTCGGACTCCGTTTTCTCTCCCGTGATGTAAGCAAACAGCGCAGCCTCTTCGCGCTGCTGGGGATCGTGATGCTCGGCATCGGACTGCGGCTCGGCGGATTCTGCCGCGTCGGCTTGCGCCGTCGCGTTGTCCTCCGTCGCGGGTGCGCTGTACGACGGCGTCTGGCCGTAGCCGAGAAGTTGGGCTTTATCCGGCGGCGCTTCCGGCACGGGTGCGTTTTCCTGTTCTTCGGCGGGCAACGATTTTGCCCGAGTCTTCAAGTACCAGGCCAGGCCTCTGGGCTCGTCGTCCGGAACTTGATTCGGAGCGGAGGCGGGCGCAGTTTGTGTGCGCGCTTGCGGCGCCGGCTTCGATTGGGAAACGGTTGCGGCCGTGGGCTCCAAGTCCTTCAGCGGATCAATCTCTGCGGCAGCGGCCTCGTCCATCGACCTCTGCACGTCCGAGGATTCGATGTCGAACTGGGTGCCCGGGACCGATCCGGAAGGCTGCAGGAATTCGCCGGCGTGCAGAGTGCTTTGAACTTCCATGGGAAGCATCGCCGAAGCGGCTGAATTCGCCGCTGCTGCCGCAGCGGCGGCGTGGACCGGCGCTTCCAGCTTGGAGCGCAGCAGATCGCGGGCCGTGGCCAGCGTATCCTTCACCTGATTCACCAGCAGGGGCTTGCGCAAAACCGAATTGGCGCCAGCCTGCAGCGCCGTAGGCACGCTGGCGTCATCGCTCACAATCGCCAGAGTCAAAGGGCGGTCGGCGGGCCTGCGCTCGCGCGCCGTGTTGAGCAGGAAGCCAGCTTCGGGCTGGCTGCTCCAGTCGATGATGACGATGTTGAACGGCCGGGCTGTCACTTTCTCCACGGCCTCCACTGCTTTGAAGCAGGTTTCTCCTTCGATCTCGAGCTCGGTCAAGACCTGGCCGATCGTCCGGACGGTTTCCTCATCCGGGGAAAACAGGAGGCAACGAAGGGGCATACTGTTCCAGATTAGGAGCGCCAGTAACTATCGGCAAGATTACCGTGGTGGATTACCGTACCCAGCGCTGCGGTACCGGAAGTACATGTACTTGGAGGCGCGGGCGCGGTCCGCCATAGCTATGAGCCGCAACAGCTTAGAACCTTCGGCATCGCGGAAGTTTTGGCGTCGGTCTGCCTGTGGCGGCCAAAGGCGCTAGAATGCTCGGTCGCCTCGACCTCAGACGTCCGGCGCCGACACATCGTCGCAGCGAAAACCAAATTTTCGAACCTGGACCAGACCTAACGAATGCAGGAACACAACTACTGGCTGACGACGGCAGAATTCCCGAGGGCGGAGCACCGTCCGTTACCAGAGCGCGTGGATGTGGCGGTGATCGGGGCAGGATTCACCGGCCTGTCGGCGGCGCGCACGCTGGCGAAGCGTGGAGCGAAAGTTGCTGTGCTGGAGAGTGAAACGCTCGGCTGGGGCGCCAGTTCGCGCAACGGCGGCATGGTGCTGACCGGCATGAAGCTGGGGGTGAACCAGCTGATCTCCAGGTATGGCCGCGAACTGACACAGCGCATGTATGCGGCGTCACTGGCTACGATTGATTGCGTCGAGCAGATTGTGCAGGAAGAAGGAATCGAGTGCGACTTTTCGCGTAGCGGACATCTCGAGGTGGCCTGCAAGCAGAAACATTTCGACGATTACGCGCGCCAGGCCGAAGTCATCGCGCGCGAATTCAATCACCAATTGCGCGTGGTGCAGCGGCACGAGTTGAGCGCGGAGATTGGATCGAAAATCTACTACGGCGGCATGGTGGATGAAATCAGCGCGGGGCTGAATCCGGCGCGCTATGTGGCGGGGTTAGGGCGCGCCGCGATGAAGGCTGGGGCGGACATCTTCGAGCACGCCCGCGTCGAGAGCCTGCAACGCGAGCCGCGCCAGGGTGAAGCGGGATGGGAGGTTACGACTTCGCGAGGGGCGCTGTGGGCGCGTGAAGTTTTCGTTGCGACCAGCGGCTACACGGGGCGAGCAACTCCGGCGCTGCAGAAAAAAATCATACCCATCGGCTCGTTCATCATCACCACGGAAATTCTTCCGGAGAAACTTGCGTGCGAACTCAGCCCGCGCAACCGCATGATCTACGACTCGAAGAATTATCTCTACTACTACCGGCTCACGCCCGATGGCCGCATGCTGTTCGGCGGGCGCGCCGCGTTTTTCCCGGAGAGCACTCAGACTGTGCGCCGCAGTGCCGAAATCTTGCGGCGCGGAATGATTGACGTTTACCCGCAGCTGAGCGACGCCAGAGTGGAATACGTGTGGGGAGGCACGCTCGATTTCGCCTTCGACATCATGCCCCACGCCGGCCAGATGGATGGTATGTATTACGCCGTCGGTTACGCCGGACACGGCGTCGCCATGGCCACGTATCAGGGCCAGAAGATGGCGGAGCTGATTTCAGGCGACAAGCCGGAGAATCCGTTTGTGGGTATCGCGTTTCCGGGCGCACCGCTGGGGCTGTACAACGGGAAGCCGTGGTTCCTGCCGTTCGCGGGCGCATGGTACAAGCTTTTGGATTGGGTGAGCTGAAGCCTTGTTGCGCGGGTGCCCCCGCCCAGGTGCTGATCCGATGGTTCTGCCGCTTGATGGCCCCTGGAATGGATCAAGGAATGAAAACAAAAGAAGATCATCCTGACTGGTATTATCCGGTTCGGGGGATGCGAACCCTCATCCTCGGCACCTTTCCCCCTCATAGCGGAAAACGGCACTATGAATTTTATTACCCCAACAGTCAGAATCGCTTTTGGAAGGTCATGGCTGAAATTGCGAAGCACCAAATTGTCTTCAATGCAGGGACACCAGCCGTTGAGGAACGAAAAAGGCTGATGGAGCAGCTTAAAGTAGGGGTACAAAATATTGGTAAGACTATATTGCGCGACGGCGAGAGTTCAGCAGACAACGACATTGAGATCATAGAAACTCAAGACATTCTCGGGATCATCAATCAAAACGACTCACTTCAAGCAATTCTCCTCACTGGGTACTCCGGCAAGACAAGTACATACCGCTCGTTTGTCAACTACCTTGCAGAGAAACGGATTCCGCATAGTCCGCTGCCAGAAAAAGTAGGGGCCGGTTATGAATTCACCGCACATTTCAAGAAACCCATAACTTGCATTATTGGAAATTCTACTTCGGGGGCTGCCGCAAGGGTTAGTGGTGCGCGTCTGCTTAAACAGTTTAGAAGCGCAATTATCAGAGATTGAGCGGCCGCGGCCGGGCGCAAACTCTAGAACACGGTCACCGGAACGGGTTTCGAATCGTCAACTTGCTGTTAATGACCTGCCCGTCCTGCAAATCTTCCGAATAAAGTGTGGAGCACGCGGCTTCCAGGGCTGCGGAAGCGATTAGCGCGTCATAGATACCCAACCCATACTTCTGCGCGATCTCCAGCGCCGCCTCGTGCGTTTCAATCGTGATTGCTACCGGCGAAGGGAATAAGATTCGAATCGCATCCAGCGCTTCGATCACGTCCTCCCAGGGCGTGCGCATCTTGCGTCGTGCGACCGCGACGAATTCATTCAACACTTGAACGCTGATTACTCCGCCTTGCGCTATTACCTGCTGCGCCTGCTCCCTGCGGGAATCCCCGCTCACCATCGCGTATATCAGCACATTAGAGTCGAAGAACACCCTATCGCTCATGCGCTTCTTCGCGGTCGAAGACAAATCCGGCGGGCAAAGGACGGCTCAACTTGCGCAGGCGGGCGAGCGCTTGTTGGCGGGCCGTGTCACGGCTTACGTCGAAGGTCCGCTTGTCAGCGACCCGAATCTCGATATCGTCGCCTTCCTTCAGTTCAAGCGCCTCGACCACCGCGGCGGGCAGACGGATCGCCAGGCTGTTTCCCCACTTCGAGACTTGCATAGATTCCCTCCGTTTTCTCGTAAAGATATACATACACAATTGTATATCTACTGCCTGCGGAAAGCAATCATCCCGTACACCGCCGGCCCCAGCACGATTGCCACTGCGCCGCCGATCAGGCCGAAGCGGTCGCTGCCCAGCAGGGCCACCAGGGCCATGACCACCGGCGCGGCCACCACGTAGAACAATCCCAGGCGCCCGCCGGGAATCACGAAGGCGCGCGGCATTTCTGGACGGGTGCGGCGCAGTTTCCAGGCTGAGAGGACGGTCAGCACCGTGGTGGCCGAGCGCAGCCAGATGTAGATCGAGATCAGCTGCGTCAACTTGTGCTGGGCGAGCACGCCGTAGATGACCGCCGAGATCGCGATCGCCAGCCACGGCGTGCCGTAGCGCGAATGCTTGCGGGTGAGGGCGGCGGGCAGGTATCCGTCTTCGGCCATGGCGAAGGGCATGCGCGTAGTGGTGAGGACGGTGCTGTTGAGCAACGCGACGTTGGCGACCATGGCTGCTAGCGTCATCCATGTTCCCAGCCAGGAAGTGCCGAGCCACGATGTGCCGAGCGATCCGTTTCCCAGCATCGCGCCAATCTGCTGGGCTGCTTCCGCAAAGTATCCCGTATGCCATTTCTGCCAGTCGCTGCCCGCGGCCAATCCCGCCAGCGTGGGCAGAAAGTAAGTGGCCATCGAGAGCGGCACGACCAGCGCCAGGGCGCGCGGATAGCTGCGCTGCGGGTTGTCCACCTCTTCGGCGACGGTGGAGAGCTGTTCGTAGCCGGAGTAGAGCCACAGACCCAGCGCCAATCCCACGCCGAACACTTTGAACGGCGGCTGGTGGGGCGGCACGAATGGGGCAAACGGATTGTGCTGCCAGTGGGCAAAGCCGATCGCGACCATCGCCATCACCGGAACGAAAATGAAAATTTCCAGCGCGGTGGCAACCTGGCCCACCATCTGGATGCCGCGCACGTTGATCCAGGCGATGACGGCGATCAGCGTCAGCGAGACCAGGTAATGTTTCCATCCGGTGAGTGACGGGAAGTAGTAGACGAGATAGTCGGTGAACAAAACTGCATAGGCTCCGCCGAGCAGAAACGACGCGGACCAGTTCCACCATCCGGCGAGGAATCCCCAGAGGTCGCCGAAGGCGGCGCGGGTCCAGCGATAGAAGCCGCCCTCGACCGGCATCGCGGTGGTCAGTTCGGCCGAAACCAGTGACACGGGAATGCACCAGAAAAACGGCAGCACCAGCAGGTAGATCAGCGTCAGGCCCGGACCCGAGGTCGTGACCATGTCTTCGAGCCCGAAGGGGCCGCCCGTGGTGTAGGAGAACATGACGAAGACGAGGTAGAAGAGGCTGGCCTTGCGGAGGGCGGAGATGGATTGAGCGGCCAAGTGGAGCGAGAGGAGATTTCAGATTGCAGATTGAGGATCAACGGCGTGCTGTTCAATCTGCAATCTGAAATCTGCAATCTGAAATTTACGCGGCCAGCGTCCCCGACAGCGCGCCTTCCAACTCCAACAGCTTACGCTTGACGTCAAGGCCGCCGCCGTAGCCGCAGAGGGTTCCGTCCGAGGCGATCACGCGGTGGCAGGGAACCACAATCGCGACCGGGTTGCGATTGTTGGCCATGCCCACGGCTCGAAAGGCGTTGGGCTTGCCGACGGCGCGAGCGATGTCGGCGTAGGCGCGAGTTTCGCCATAGGGAATGGCCAGCAAACTTCGCCAGCAGGCCAGTTGGAAGTCAGTGCCGCGGAGATCGAGCGGGAAAGTGAACTCGCGACGCTGGCCGGAAAAGTACTCCTCCAGTTGCTCTGCGTAGCCGCGCAGGCGTTCCGGAGACTCCTCGAAGGCAAACTTGTGGCGACCGGTTTGCGGCGTGGCCTCGCGGCGAAGGTTGCGGGGGTTCGGCCGGATCGTCTGCTGGCCCGGGCTCCGGCCGTCAAACTCCAAGGCCACCAGTCCTCGGCTCGACGCGGCCAGAAAAAGCGGGCCTACCGGGGACGTAAAAGTAGTAGAATGAAGTGTTTCCATAGAGTTCTCGCGAAGCTCCAGCGTAACTTTCCAGACTCGCCCGACCACAATATCATGGCTGGCAACCACGATTGTAGGGACACTGGTCTATACAAAAGTTGACAGAAGCGGGTTTTTGCTCCAGAGTGTTCGCGTCCGTTCGCTTGGGTCGATTCCTCACTTGAAAAAAGCACTGTTCATCCTGATCGCGGTGGTACTGGCGCCGGTGGTGCTGGTCAGCGTGGTGGCGTTTGCCGCGGGAGACTGGCATCCGATTGGCGAAACTGGGGCGGGAGACAGGGTGTCGGTCAGCTCCCTTCGAGTGCGCAAGGATCAGCGGACCGCCTGGGTGCGGGTGGAATACAAGGAACCCGCCGAACTGCCGCAGGGTGGGCCGTTTGTCGAGATGCGGGCGCGGGTGCGGTTTAACTGCGCGAGCGGCGGAGTGGTCCCGACTGCGGAGTGGTTCTACTCGCGCGATCATAGCGGCAGATTTGTGGTCAGCAAGAAAGCCACCCGTGACGACCAGTTCGGTAAAGTGCGTGAGGGCGGGTTTGGCGAGATGGCCAGCAGTTACGTCTGCGGGCAGAAGTAGGGCCGCAGATCTCATTCAGATTTATTCTCAAATCTTACATTCCCCCGAAACTGCGGTGCTGCCGGATCGCCCTGCGGGCGATGGACGGGCAAGAGTGCCCGTCCCCAACACTGGGCTCACGCAAGATCCCAGATTTCCACAAGCTTGACACCTCAGTAACCGCGGAACCACTTCCTCGCACTCTTTTTTCCGCTTATTCTGAAAGCTGAAATCAGCCGCAGCTTGCGGCGGAGTCTGCCTACCTCCAGTATGGATTCACTGCGAATTTATGAGCTGGCCGCGGCGGGAGCGGCCTTGGCACTGGGAGCATACGCGCTGCTGCGCCGGAAGGCGAAGTCTCCCGACGATATTGAACGCGAGCGCCGCACCTGGCTGAACGGAGTGGGCCGTATCACCGACGGCACCGTGATTGACGTGCAGGAACTCAGTGCGGAGAGCGGCCGCCTGCCGGCCACCATGCTGATCTATAAATATGACGTGGCCGGCGTTTCCTACGAGTGCTCGCAGGATGTGACTTATCTGCGGCATTGGGTGAATCTGCATTCCTGCCGCCTGGGGCTGCCGACATCGGTGAAATACGATCCGCAGAATCCGGGAAATTCGCTGGTAGTGTCGGAAACCTGGATGGGACTGCGGCAGTAGGCCGGCGACCGTCGGCGGGTTGTGCTTGCTGGTCTCCGGTGGTGGGCGGGAAGTGGGCGGCTGAAAGCGTTTCAGCGGAAACGGCGCGGATCGGAACTTGAGCCGCGATCGAATGAATGCATTAGAAGTGAGCGTGGATGGGCGTTTCGTCACTTTGGTCCGGGAGGGTTTGTTGCGTTGACACTCACCCGGAGCGGTAGTAGCGTATCGCGTGTTCACGCGCAACCCTAACCCTGATCGGGAGGCGACGATGTTGTCCAAACTGTTCCTGGCGAGCGTTGTGGTGTGCCTGGCGGGCTCTGCCTGGGCGCAAGAACCCACCAAAGTTGAGCCGAAACATTACAAGCTGGACTTCGAAAACGACCGGGTGCAGGTGGTCTCGGTGCACTACGGGCCGCATGAGAAATCGGCGCTGCACGAGCATCCGGGAGGCGTGGTGGTGAGCGTGAGCGACGCCCACCTGCGCTTTACGGACGAAAACGGAAAAGTGCGCGAGGTCTACGCCAAGGCGGGCGAGGCGCGCTGGTATGCCCCCTTCAAACATCGGGTCGAGAATCTGGGAGACACTCCCTACGATGCGGTCTATATCGGCGTGAAGGGCAAACTCACTGCGGCCTCGGCGGGCGCGGACGGTGCGACGGTGGATGCGGAGACGCAGAAACTTCTGGCGGGCTATCTGCTGGGTTCGGCTAAACCGTAGCAGAATGCGAGCACCGGAACTGGAAGCCTCCACTCTTTGAGAACGGCTTTCGCGGCGCTGGAAGGGCCGCTCTTCCACGCTGCTCCGTCGGCTCCATCGGTTCGCGGTAAGATAAAGCTTCGGGTTCTTCATTTCCGATTTCTGAATTTCTGACTCCTGAAGGATGGGTATGGCGCACACGGTTTTTTGCGTGAAATTGAAAAAAGAATTGCCTGGGCTGGATGAGCCTCCGTTCGACAACGATTTGGGGCAGAAGATTTACGGCAACGTTTCGCAGCAGGCCTGGCAGATGTGGGCGGAGCATTGCAAGATGCTGATGAACGAATATCGGCTGAATCCGGCGCGGCGCGAGGATCAGGCCGTCATCGTCAAGCAGTTGGAGCAGTTCTTTTTTGGGGAAGGATCAGTGCTGCCGAAGGAATATGTACCGCCGGCGCAGAAATAGCTGCCTGCTTTTTATTACGCAACGGGAACCCGCGAGATCGGGAGGCCATGAGCCTTCCAATTACCGCCACTAGTTGCACACAAGCGGACCTCAGGGGCTAGAAGCCCAGCATTTCAAGCGCTTTTATGGCACGGCTGGAAGCCGCTGCCCTTCCCGAAACCCAAGCAAGCCTCGCCCCGAGGTTACTACAGCAGTTACCCTGTGCACCAAAATCGATGCACATTTCATCACCCCGTAACATTGCTTTGATACAACCGAAGTATGGATCTGCATGTCTGCAACACGCTGATCCTTTCCGACCTGCACCTGGGTGCAGAGACCAGCCATGCCCGCGAAGCGACGCGGGTGCTGAAGGAGAATCGTTTTCAGCGATTGATCCTGCTGGGTGACATCTTTGCCGACCTCAACTTTGCCCGCCTGACCAAAGAGCACTGGAAGTTTCTGGGCTATATCCGCAAGCTATCCAACCCGAAGCGCAAGGTTGAAATCGTGTGGGTCGAGGGCAACCACGACCACGGCCTTACCAACATCATGTCGCATCTGGTGGGAGTGCGGGTTTACCAGCAATACAGTTGGGAGTATCAGGGGCTGCGGCATGTTGCCATCCATGGGCATCAATTTGACGGCTTTCAGGTGAACCGGCTGCGGTTCAGCCAGCTGGGGACGTCACTGTACTTGTTGCTGCAGAAACTCGACTTCAAGAGCAAGCCTGTGGCGCGGCTGATCGACCGGCTGAATACGCGCTGGCTGCGCATGTCGCCGAAAGTGGCGGGCGGGGCGCTGGCTCACGCGAGGCACCACGGGGCGGATCGAATTTTCTGCGGGCATACGCACGAGGCCATCCACGTTGAGAAAGATGGCATCCACTACTACAACTCGGGCGGGTGGGTCGATTCCCGGCTCACCTACCTGACGGTTGACGAAGAGGGGGTACGCATCCATGACTACAACGAGCGTGACTACAACGAGCGAGAGCGCTCCGAACTCGAACACGCCGAACATGAGTCCGGCGAGCGAGTTGACGATCGTGATTCCGGCGAAGAACGAGGCGAAGCTGATTCCTCGCCTGCTGACCTCGCTGACGAATCAGGATTACTCGAAGATGTCGAGTACGAGGGTGCTGGTCGCTGATGCGAATTCGACCGACGGCACGCCTGAGATTGTGCTCGGCTTCCACGACCGCTTGAACGTGAGCGTGATTCGCGGCGGGATGCCTTCGGTCGGCCGCAACCTGGGCGCAGCGCAGGCGGAGAGCGATTACGTGCTGTTTCTGGATGCCGATATCGAGCTGGCGCATCCCTCGGTGGTGCGCCGCGCGGTAGAACTGGCGCAGCGCAAGCAGCTGCATTGCGTCACCACCAGCATACTTTGCCGTGAAGGCAACTGGATTGATCAGGCGTTTTATGCGGTCAACGATATATTCCAGTATCTTTCCAGGCTGCACCATCCCTTCGCTACCGGGATGTTCATGCTGTTCGACCGAAAGAAATTCTGGGAGCTTGGCGGATTTCACGAGCAAGTGCTTTTCGGGGAGGACTACCTGCTCAGCCAGCAAGTGGAGCGCAGCCGCTTCGGCATCGTGCGCGGCGGCGTCTACACCACCAATCGCCGTCTCGAAAAAATGGGGCACATGCGCGTGGGATGGCTGTTCCTGAAGACCGCGATGAATTATTGGAACCAGAACTATTTTCTGCGCGATCACAAGTATTGGCAGGCGTAGGGCTAAGTTTGGCGGTAACGATTTTTCTCCGTGGCCATAGAAAACAGGATCCGGCTTTCGGCTGGATCCTGTTTTTGTTTGACGATTTATTCCGCGAATTAGGTCCAGGCCATCTTCAAAAGCGAACGACAACACCGGTGGAAAGCCGGAAGTCATCCTGCGTCGTGCTGAAGAAATGGGTTTGCACGTAGTCGGCTTCCCCACGCAAGGCCAGGATGCGAATGATCTTGTAATCAAGACCGCCGCCCACCGCGGTTATGAACGATGTGTCGCTGAGGGAGAAGCCCTGCCCGGTGCTGATGTGCCCAACCCCAAACATGGCCTCTCCGAACGGTCGGAATTTCCGGATCGAAAAAGACAATCGCGGACCAAACATCACGTCGGTTTCATGGCCGGAAACGGTGGCCGCTGTTCCGCCGCCCGCGCCGCTTGGCGCGAGGAAGCTCTGTGAGCCGTAGTGCCCGCTGAAGTCGGCCACGATCCCCACCCAGGGCAGCATCTTGCCTTCGAGGGAGGCGTTCCATCCGTTCAACTTAGGGCGGCCCACATCGCTGAGGCCGAGCGAAGACGAACTCGCACTGTAGAAAGAATAGCCAACAAAAATGTTTCCCGAGGTTGGCACTTGCGCATTGGCCAGACCCGCGAACAGAATCAAAGTGAAAGCGACAATGGCTGCGTTACGCATGCCGGCAGTTTCCTCCCATCAGGTTCGAATAACCCGAGGCGCCGCGAAAAGTTGTTAGATGCGCGGAGGACAATCGGAGGTGCCGAGAAGAAGCACTCAGCATTCAGCCGTCAGCCATTGCAACCTAGAAGTTAGCACTTGATCGCCCCGGGCTCTGCCGGGGGCAAGGAGGACTCTTGACTGGCTGGATGCTGAATGCTAAGTGCCAGTGCTACCCGCCGCCGCTACCTCAAAACCTCCACACCAGTCCCGTCGAGGCGCGAAAGTCATTCTGCTGGGCGCTCAAATAGTGGGTGCGAACGTAGTCTCCCTGAACTCGCCAGGCAAAGTTTTTGAAGAACAGTTTGTAGTCGACGCCGCCTCCCACATCCACGGCCAGCGGGTTGAAGGTGTTTCCTCCCGACTGAATCATTTGCAGCCCGGCCATGGCCTGAACAAAAGGACGCCACTTTCCGTAGGTAACGGAAAAGCGCGGGCCGCCCACGAATCCGTACTGCTTGATGCCATGTCCGTAGAGGCCGCTACCGTCGATCACGAATCCGAGGTAGTGCAGGCGCGCAAAGGGCATAAATTCGCCGGCGCCTTCAAAGCCCTTCAGGTGGTACACATTAACCGGGACCACGAACTCGGTACGGCCGTAAGATCCGCCGATGTAGGCGTTCCCATGTGGGATCAGTTGCGCCGACATCGGAGTCGCGAACCCCGCCAAACCCACCAATGCCAGCACCATGGCTGCAATTTTCGACACGAAAAAATCCTCCCCGGCGACCGGCGCCGGCAAAATAGCTTTCTAATAAACGAAAAAATCCTTTAGATGCAGTGTACCGGAGCGCGAAGATGTCCCGGTTGACAAAATATGTCCGCCGCGACGTTCCCGTTCCTGTCCTTCAACCCGGGAATTCATTCAGTTTTAATGGTGCCAAAACCCCTCGAAGGTCGTCTAATCCTCTAGGATGCAATCTATGGATACCAATTGGCAAGGGCAGCCGCAAAGCCCGGCTCCCTTCGCGGTACGTAAGGAGTCGACGTTGAAACTCAGTTTGGAAACCCGTTATCAAGGTGACGTGATGGTGGTTTACTGCCAGGGCCGCATCGTGTATCGCGATGAAGCTGCGGCCCTCTCGCGTATTGTAGGCGACGTCATGTCTCAAACTCGCAAACTTGTGCTTGATCTCAGCGGCGTCAGTTCCATCGACAGCGCCGGCATCGGCGAACTGGCGCTGCTGTACACATGGTCGCAGCGACAAAAGGCGGAGTTCAAAGTGGCCGGACCCAACAACCTGGTGCGCACTTTGCTCGGCCTGACCAACCTGGACTCCGTGCTCGAGATTCATTCTTCTGTGGATAACGCGCTGGAGGCGTTTCACGAAGACGGAGTCTGCGCCGACTGCTGACCGGCAAGCGTAACAGTTGAGCGTAGTTAGGTGAGGAAGTAGATGGCTGCTTCCTCATTTTTATTTTTCTTTGCCGCTCTGCGATGCACTTGCTAGCTCTCGCGTTGAAAACGGTAGCGTCCTTTGCGCTCCCGGGCCACCGCTTCTACGACTTTGAGAAGCGCCTGCGCCGCGTGGGAGAGGTTCGCGCCTTTACGGTAAATCAAGCGCAGTTTTCGTTTTAGCTGCAGCTCGCGTACCGGGATGCGAACCAGCTCTCCCCGCGCCAGTTCAGTCTCGACGCTGATTTCCGGAATCAGCGCCACCCCGTTCCCCAGGGCCACGAATTGCTTGATGGCCTGTAAAGTCGGGAGTTCCAGGTCCATGTGCAGCGGGGTTTTGTGGGTCTTGAACAGTTGCAGAACCTTGTCGCGATACGGCGACGATACGATGTGCGCCACGAAAGATTCCGCGCCCAATTGCCGGATGCTGACTTCTTTCGCGGACGCCAGCGGATGCTTGGGTGGAACCACAAAAACCAGTTCGTCGAGATAGACGACGACGGAGTGCAGGCTGGGTTCCTGCGGTTCGTAGGAGAGAACGCCGAACTCCGCACGGTAGCGCAGGACATCGTCAGGAATGTGGCTGCCGAGGGCGCGCTGCACCGTGATCTTGATCATGGGATGCAGCCGGCGGAACTCGGCCAGCACCGGGAGCAGGTAGAGCGCGGTGAACTCGTTGGCGGCGATGACCAGCTTGCCTTTTTGCAATTCGCGCAATTCGACCAGCGATTCCGCGGCCTCGCTGCGCAGGTTCAGCAGCTTTTCGGCGTACTCGACCAGCACCTTGCCGGCGTCGGTGAGAACGCCTTCGCGCGAGGAACGGTCGAATAGGGCTTCGCCCAATTCGACTTCCAGCTTGCGGATGGTCTGGCTGACCGCCGACTGGGTGCGAAAGAGTTTTTCGGCGGCGCGCGAAAAGCGGTGCTCCCGTGCGACGGTGAGGAACACTTCAAGTTGGGAAAGTTCCACGTTCCTGATCCTTTATGATTCCTGCGGAAACTATTAGCATGTCTTATTATATAACTATGTCTAATCACACATGAATAATTATAAGTTTTTCTTCTGACCCTCAACCACGTAACATTGAAACATCTGGACCCAAGAGAGGCCATGACCGACCGAGCCCGCATCACCGTGTTCGATACGACCCTGCGCGATGGCGAACAATCGCCCGGCTGCAGCATGAACCACCAGGAAAAGCTGCGTCTAGCGCATCAGCTCGACCGGCTGGGTGTGGACGTGATCGAGGCGGGCTTTCCCATTGCCTCCGACGGCGATTTTGAAGCGGTACGGGCGATATCCGCCGTCATCCGCCGGCCCATCATTGCGGCGCTGGCGCGAGCCTGCAAGCCCGACATTGAACGCGCGTGGGAAGCCTTGCAGGAAGCCGCTCGTCCGCGCATTCACGTGTTCCTGGCTACTTCCGATATTCATTTGCAGTACAAGCTGCGAATTACGCGCGACGAGTGTATATCGCAGGCGCGGGAAGCGGTTCGGTTCGCCAAGTCGCTGTGCAGCGATGTCGAGTTCTCTCCCGAAGACGCAACCCGTACCGATCCTGAGTTTCTTTTTCGCGTGTTGCAGGCCGTGGTTGAGGCCGGCGCGACCACGCTGAATATCCCGGATACGGTTGGTTACACCATACCATCGGAGTTCGGCGATCTGATCTCCGCGATTCGCGCGCGCGTCACGGGCCTGGAGCACGTTACTATTTCCGCGCACTGCCACAATGATTTGGGCATGGCTGTAGCCAATGCGCTGGCGGCGATCGTTGCCGGAGCGCGCCAGGTGGAGTGCACGATCAACGGCATCGGCGAGCGTGCGGGCAATGCGTCGCTCGAAGAAATCGTCATGGCGATGCGGGTTCGCCCCGACCGGTACGCGTTCGAAACTGGTGTAGTCGGCGAGCAACTGTTTCCGGCGAGCCAGTTATTGAGCGAGATCACCGGCGTTCCGGTGCAGCCCAACAAAGCCATTACGGGACGCAACGCCTTTGCCCACGAAGCTGGCATCCATCAGGATGGCGTTCTCAAGAATCCGCTGACCTACGAGATCATGACGCCGAAGTCGGTGGGCGTGCCCGATTCCAGGCTGGTGCTGGGCAAACATTCTGGACGCCATGCGCTCGGCATCCGCTGCGAGCAGCTGGGCTACCAGTTCGACCGCCGCGCGCTCGACGACATCTATCGCCGGTTCGTCCGCCTTGCGGACAAGATCAAACATGTGGAGGATCATCATCTCCTCGAACTGATCCGCGACACGCACAAGCCAGCCGGTTCGGCGACCCCGCTGATCGAGCCGCTCGCCGGAGCGGCGGCGGCGGCGGGCACGCCTGCACAGGAAGCCCCGAAGCCGTTTCCCATCACCGCACCCACCAACGCTTTTGGCATGTCTGTGCCGGTTGCCCAGGAACACCATCCCGAGCAGCAGGAAGACTACCTCTGGGGCGTGTAGTGGTCTGTAGCCGCGCTACACTAGTTTCCGCATGATTCTCAACCTCACCATTCTGCCGGGCGATGGCATTGGCCCGGAAGTTACCGAACAGGCCGTGGCCGTGCTGCAGGCCGTCGCGGATGTCTTCGGCCACCGGCTCGAACTGCAGCACAAACTCATTGGCGGGGCGGCGCTGACTGCGGTGAATGACCCGCTGCCCGCGGACACTATTCAGGCTTGCTTGTCGTCGTCTGCGGTTTTGATGGGTGCGGTGGGAAGCCCGGGGTTCGACCATTATCCCAATCATCTTCGCCCGGAGGCTGGACTGTTGCGCTTGCGCCGGGAACTGGGCGCGTTTGCTAATTTGCGTCCTGCGGTGCTTTTTCCGGCGCTCGAAGACAGTTCGCCGCTGCGGGCCGAGGTCGTGCGGGGGACTGACATTCTGATCGTGCGCGAGTTGTTGGGAGGGCTCTATTTCGGTCAGCCACGATCCATCGAAGGCGCGGCGGGCTCCCGAGTTGCTATCAATACGATGCGTTACGGAGAGACGGAAATCGAACGCATCGCGCGCGTGGCCTTCGATCTGGCAATGAAGCGCCGCCGCAAGGTTTTGTCCGTGGACAAGGCGAATGTTCTGGAGTGTTCGCGGCTGTGGCGGGAAGTTGTTACGCGCATTGGGCAAGACTATCCGGAAGTGAAGCTGGCTCATCAGTATGTTGATTCCGCCGCCATGCTGCTGGTGCAGCGTCCGAAGGATTTCGATGTCATCCTCACCGAGAACATGTTTGGCGATATTCTTTCCGACCAGGCTGGCGGCGTCGTGGGCTCGCTGGGATTGCTGGCCTCGGCCAGCATTGGCGGCCCGGTGGGCTTGTATGAGCCGGTGCACGGATCGGCGCCGGACATCGCCGGCAAGGGGATCGCCAATCCGTTGGGGGCCATTCTTTCGGTTGCGATGCTGCTGCGGCATACGTTCCAATTGGAGCAAGAAGCTGCGTGCGTCGAATACGCCGTTTCTACGGTGTTAAATGAGGGCCACCGCACTGCCGACCTGGCGGGCAAGTCTCAGGTGGTTATTTCCACCGTCGAAATGGGACGGCGAGTTGTGGATGCGGTCAAGGCTTCCGCAAATACCTTGTCGGAGAAAAAAGAGAAATCGGCGTGAGGTTCGCGGCGTTTCGTAGGAAGGACTGACGGGACCCCGCCACGTTTTCTTTTTTCCCCGGACTAGTGTCCGGGCGCTCGAGGCTGAGTCTTCGCAGGCTCCGTCGCACCCGCCGCGGCTACGTCGTATTTTCCTGTCAAGTCATACCAGCGGATGCGCAGCATTTCCCAGAACATGCGCGATCCGTCAGCGAGAGGGCTAATACGCGTGCCTCCGCTGTGTGCCCAGGCGACGGGGACCTCCTGCACTCGGAAGCCAAATTTTCGCGCGAGAAAAAGAATCTCGGGATCGAATCCCCAGCGCTCGATTTTTTGCAAAGGAAAAATCTTCTGTACGGAGGCCTGCTGGAAGGCTTTGAATCCGCATTGGGTATCTTTGAACTGCAGGCCGAGCGTGATGCGCAGCAGAAGATTAAATACGCGGCCGAAGAGCTGGCGATGAAGCGGCTGGCGCTGCGTCTGCAGTTCGGCCCTCAGCCAGCGCGAGCCGATGGCGATATCGGCGCCATTATCCAGGGCCTGCAGAAGTTTGGGAGCCTCTTCGATCGGCGACGACAAGTCGGCGTCGCTGAAGATGACCACCCGGCCGCGGGCCTGCAACATGCCGTTGCGCACGCTGTAACCTTTGCCTCGGTTGCCGGGGTTTTCGACCAGCCGTAAAACGGAATTACGTTCCGCGAGCCGACGCACGATTTCGGCGGTGTGGTCCGTGGAACCGTCGTTCACCACGATGACTTCGGCCGACCATCTCTGCAGCGCGATGTAACTCAGAATTTTTTCCAGGCTCGCGCCCAGGCGGGCGCTTTCGTTGTAAGCCGGAACGACGATGCTGTAAGTGGGATCCAAAACCAGTTCTCAGTTCTCGGTTCTTAGTTCTTAGTCAAAAACTGGATCACTCCGATTTGCAACCACGAGTAGAACTTCGCGCCGTCGCCATTGTACTTGGCGCGCATTGGGGAAACATCGTTGGAGAACTAGATTCCGGGGTGAGAAACGCGAAGCCTCTACGCCGCGCTGCGCTGGCGTTCCAGCATGGAGAAATATTCCGCCACCAGATCGGCGTCCCAGAGCCCGCGGCTGGCTTCTTCCTGCATGGTCTGAGCTGCCTGGTCATGAGAAAGCGCAGGCTTGTAGGGGCGGGCGGTGCGCAACGCATCGTAGACATCCGCCACCTGCAGAACCCGCGGCAGAAGCGGGATCTCGCCGGCCCGCAGGCCATCGGGATAGCCCGATCCGTCCGAATGCTCATGATGATGGCGGATGATCGGCAGCACCAGCCGCAGCGATTTCAGCGGCTTGCAAATATTCTCGCCGGTGATGGGATGCAGCTTCATGATCACCCATTCTTCCGGCGCCAGGTTGGTTCCCTTTTTCAGGATCTCGTCGGGGACGGCAACCTTGCCCAGGTCATGCAGATATCCGCCACGCTTCAGCGCAACGATGGAATCTTCATCCAGACCCAGGTGCCGGCCCAGGTCGGCGGCGTGCACGGCCAGTCGCTCGCAGTGGCCCTCAGTGTAGGGATCGCGGCCTTCCACGATCAGACCCAGAGTGCAGAGAACAGAATCGGCGGTTTCGAGTTCGTCGGTAAAATCTTTCAGCCGCAAAAGCGACTTCACGCGGGCAATCAGTTCCTCGGCCAGCACCGGTTTGTTCAGGAAGTCATCGGCGCCTGATTCAATGCCGCGCACCTTATCGCCGCTGTCACTCAGCCCAGTGATCAAGACAAAAGGAATGAGCCGCGTGGCCGGATTGTCCTTGAGCTCGCGGCACAACTCATAGCCCGACTTGCCGGGCATCATCACGTCGGAGAGAATCAAATCCGGGGCGTGACGGCGGATCTCAGCCTCAGCCTCTTCCGCGTTGGCCGCGGTCACTACTTCATAGCCGCGCATGCCGAGTAACTGGCTCATCAACCCGGCAATACCGGGCTGATCGTCGACTACTAAAATGTGCGGCACACGCCGTCGCAACAACAGATCGCCCACCTGACCGCCTACACTTGGATAAGACGCCAGTTCCCGCTGCGAAGTTGTCCTGGGGTCCGGCCGCAAAGGACTACGCGAGGGGGGAGAGAAGCTCATTAGTGCCGCATCGTTATTTTACTGCAAGTTCCGCGTTTCTGGCTGAGTGCGGGATGGTGACAATAACTTTCTTTGTACCTGGGCCGATTCCCGATCTGGAACCGGGTTTCGCGAGTTTGTGACCCCTTTCCTTGCCTGGAGACTCGTCTTCTGCCTACTCTCGGCATATGCCCCGCAAGATGCCCCGCAAAGTGTATGCCAAGATGCCCCGAGGAATGTGCCGCCCGCTGTTTGGCTTCGGGCGCGTGCTGCTGTTGGTCGCGCTCTCAGCTTTCACCCTCTCAACCGGCGCCGGTGCAGCCACCGCGAAAACTCATGTGATCACGTTCGGCAAATGGATGCCGGTGAAGCTGCTCGGCGCTAACGGCGACAACCAGGCCCAAACCTTGAAAGTGCGCCCGCTGATGGTGGACGGCCGGATCAAGGAGTACACACTGGGTTCCGCGCACGAAGTGACCGAGCGGCTGGTTGTTGTGCAGCGGGCGTTCCGCCTGAATGACAGTCTGCCGGAAGAGCCGGGAGCGCCGCATTGGCAGTGGCAGCGCGGGGGTTGGCTGCTGGTGGATCGATCGACCGGCCACGTCTCCGCCATCCATCTGGCGGAGTTTGATAGTGACTATTCGGTCGCCAGCTGGTACCGGGATTATGTTGCGTACTGCGGCGTGTCCGAGGACGGGAAGAAAATTTCTGCTGTGGTTGTTCAACTGAGCCGCCGCAAACCCGTGCTCAAGAAGGCACTGGCTGGAGACATCCGCGACGATGCGCTTCCCAGTGCAGCATGTCCGGCGCCATCCTGGCAGCGAGGGCCGGTGCGGGTTAGCTTCGAACCTGCCGATGGCGCGAAGCAGATATTCGCCATTCGCGGGCGCGCCGTGGATCTGGTGAGCGATACGGAAGATGACGAAGAAGCGTCGAAATAGAGGACGGCAGACCTCGGACCTCGGACCTCAGACCTCATGCTTTTGAGTTCGGGGCGCCGGGCTTCGCCCAGGCTTGGACAGCCGAGGCGGCTGTCTCCACATGGATCGACGTGGCTTCAGAGTTGGGCTTGAAGGCTGAGATCTGAGGTCCGACGTCTGAGGTCCGGTTCTCAGTCCCCCGCCGCTTCCACGGCGGGCAGTTCCTCGGCTACCGTCTTTTCCTTCACTTTCGCGCTGGTGACGAGAACCACCGAGAGCACCACGATCGCGCTGCCCAGAAGAATAAAGCGGTCCACGTGCTCGTGCAGGATCAGCCAGCCCAGAAACACGGCCACCACCGGATTCACATAGGCGTAGGTCGAGACCTTCGACGTGGGCACATGCTCCAGCAGCCAGATGTAGGCCGTGTAGCCAATCCACGAACCGCACACCACGAGATACAGAACGGCGCCAATTCCGCGTGCGGTCCAGACGACGCGCGAAAAATCTCCGGCCACCACCGCGAACAGAAAGTTTGCTACTCCCGCCGCCGTTACTTGCCAGCCGGTCGAGCTGAAGACGTCCATGCCCGACTGCCAGCGTTTCGACAGCACCGATCCCAAGGCCCATGAGAATGACCCGCCAATCAGGCTTATCGAGGCCCACAGTTCGCGGCGCCCCAGCGGGGTTCGCGAAGTGAGTTCGGGATAGAAAAGCACGAACAGCCCGACGATCCCCAGCGCCAGCCCCGCCTTGCCGCGCCCGGAAATGTGATGATCACCGAGCAGCAGCGAATCAAGCACCAGAAACCATAACGGCGTGATGGCAATGATCAGCGCGGCAAGGCCCGATGAAACTGTCAGCTCCGCATAGGCGAGGGTCAGATTGCCGCCCATGAGCAGTAGCACGCCCACCACTGCTGCCAGCGCGATCTGCCGCGGCGAGTATAGGACTTTGTGCCCGGTCAGCGCGCAGGCCGCCAGCATCACGACTCCGGCAATGGAGAACCGAGTGGCGCACATCAGCGCCGGAGGGATGGTTTGCACCGCGATGTCGATGCCCAGATACGTCGACCCCCAGAACAGATACACGAGTCCGAAGGCAAGGATTACCATCCACCGGCTTGGGTGCTGTGCGCTGGACATGGAAGTAAAGGAACGGGGGAGAGCTAAAACATATCAGACGATGCGGAGTGGGATTGGATTCTAAAATTGCGGAGCGGCGTCAGGGGAGAAAGAAGGGCTTTTTGAATGGTTTGTTGGGGCAGTCAAGATGCGCCGAGGGCACATGGGAGGCATAAGTCCCAAATTTCAAGTAGGTTACTTCTTGTGCCCCGTTGCTCCCATCGAAAATCGAAATTGCGAGTTGCTCCGGTTCGACTCGCCATATATCGGTGGCGACTTGAAATTTCGACTTTGCGTAGAGCGCGTCGATGGCTACCCGGAGTTCCTCTCTTGATACCGATTTGTCGTAAACAGTGGTGAGCCCGACAACTTCGCCATTCACAACGTCTGTCAGGACCTGTGCGGGATAGACTGCGCCACCGTCACTGGCATCCTGTTTCCACAGCTGCGAGCACTCCGCCGAGCGGCAATGAACCAATTGGGGATTCGGCAAGACTATCTTGCGCGTACTGCCGCCAGTTTGTGCTCCCGCACACAGCGAACCGAGTAAGCACCCGACAACAACCATCACCCGATATGCACGGCCCATTGCAATTACCTCCCTGGCGGAATGCTTCTTCTACCCGAGGCGAGTATGTGATGACACGAGGCAGGACGCAAGGTTACCCAAGTCAACAGGAGCACTGGCTACCGCTCCCGCCACGTGCAGGATGGTGGAAGGGCCTCCAGCGGCGAAGAAGCCCTGGCATGTGACTATGCGGCCATTGGCCATTAAAAGGGGGTTACGCCATTCGTGGCATCCGGCTATAATGAGTTAGTGATGTCCGCCGTCCGCGATGCTGCGCAACCGTCCCAATTCGCGTCGTCCCAATCTGCCTTCGCGCCTGCGCCCCAGCCTCTTCGGTAGCGACTAGTTCCCATCCTCCCGCCTGATTCGCCTCAGCCTACGCTTGCCTGAACCAGGGGGCGTGCTTCGAGGTTGCCTTTCCTGACCACTTGGCCACTAACCACTGCCTTTCGGAGGATCCCAACATGACCACCAAGACTTTAGCCGGACCCAAGCTCAAAACCGCCCTGCCCGGCCCCAACGCCAGGCGCGTGCTCGAGGGCGACAAGCAGTACATTTCGCCGTCCTATACCCGATCCTATCCGCTGGTCGCCAAGAGCGGCCGCGGTATCGTCGTCACTGACGTCGACGGCAACGAGTTCTTCGATTTTTCCGCCGGCATTGCCGTGACCTCGACCGGCCATTGCCATCCCCATGTGGTCGCCGCCATTCAGAAACAGGCGGCCGAATTGATCCACATGTCGGGCACCGACTTCTACTACGAAAGCATGGTGACTCTGGCGGAGCGCCTGTCGAAGATCGCGCCCATGCCCGGACCGCACCGCATTTATTACGGCAATTCCGGGGCGGAGGCCATCGAGTGCGCACTCAAGCTGGCGCGTTATCACACCAAGCGGCAGAACATCATCGCCTTCTTCGGCGCGTTCCACGGACGCACCATGGGCGCCGTTTCGCTGACCGCCTCGAAGCCGCAGCAGCGCCGCCGTTTCGGTCCGCTCATGCCGGGCGTGACCCACGTGCGCTATCCCGATGTGTACCGTGGCTGTACGGGTGGCGCGCAGGAAGCCGACCAGTTCGCGCTGGGCTGCGCCCGCTTCATCGAAGAGAAACTTTTCAAGACCACGCTCCCTCCCGAGGAAGTAGCGGCAATCTTCGTCGAGCCGGTGCAGGGCGAGGGCGGATATGTCGTCGCCCCGACCATTTTCATGCAGGAACTGCGGCGCATCTGCGACCGCCACGGAATTCTTCTCGTCGTGGACGAAGTACAGAGCGGCATCGGCCGCACTGGAAAGTGGTTTGCGGTGGAGCACACCGGCGTGCAGCCCGACATCGTTTGCATGGCCAAAGGCATCGCCTCGGGCATGCCGCTGGGCATCACGATGGCGCGAGCCGAAGTGATGGATTGGGTACCCGGATCGCATGCCTCCACCTTCGGCGGCAATCCGGTTTGCATCGCATCCGCGCTGGCTACGCTCGACGTGATCGAGAACGAGCGCTTGCTCGATAACTCCACCGCAGTCGGGGACCACATGCGGAAGCGCATGGCCGACTGGCCGTCAAAGCTAAAGCTGGTGGGCGATGTGCGCGGACGCGGCCTGATGATCGGGGTCGAAATCGTGAAGGACAAAGTCACAAAAGAGTATGGCGCCGCCGATCGCGACCGCATCGTCGAACTGGCCTTCGAGCGCGGCGTGCTGTTTCTGGGCTGCGGACCCAGCACCGTCCGCATCTGTCCCGCGCTGGTCGTCACCAAGGACGAAGCCGACGTTGCCGTCGACGTGCTCGAAGAGTGCATCAAGATTGTGGGCAAGGACGCGTAAGCAATGGTCGTAATGCCTGTACTGCGAACTCGTGACGATGCTCGGGGTGCGTGATGGTGAAATGGACCGGAACTGTCGAGTCAATTCATGTGGCTTCTGCCGCTGCCGGGCCGATGCAGGCCGTGCCGCAGGCAGTAGCCATTCCGGGCATAGGCCTGGCAGGCGATCGCTATGCGACCAAGCAGGGCACCTTCTACAAGCCCGAGCCCGAGTATGAGTTGACGCTGATCGAGTCCGAGGCGGTCGAAGCTCTAAGGCGCGACTACGAAATCTCGCTGGCTCCCGGCGACGCCCGCCGCAACATTGTGACCCGCGGCGTGCCCCTGAATCACCTGGTGGGCCGCGAGTTCTCCATTGGAGCGGTGAAAGTCCGGGGCATTCGCCTGTGTGAACCCTGCGATCACCTGCAGCGGCTCACGGGGGCCTCCGTGATCAAAGGCTTGCTCCACCGCGGCGGCCTGCGAGCGCAAGTCCTCAGCCAGGGCACAATCCGCGTCGGCGATGCCGTCCACGAATAATTCCCCGGAAGGGACCCCAAACAGAGTCAATCAATAGCCGTTGTGACATCCGTCACAACGGTTTTTGTTTTCCTGGAGTAAACTCCCGGTCGGATCGCGACTTGGTCCGCGGAGTCCCCATTTGTTCTCTGGTCGTCTTACCCACGCCGCCGTCCGCAGTCTCGATTGGCTGGCCCGGCATACCCTGCCGCCGGACAAGACGCCGGTGCATCAGCGCGTTGGCCGACTCGGCGAAGAAGACGCTTACTTCCACCTCCGCAAGCTCGGCTATACCATGGTGGCCCGAAACTACCGCACGCCGCGCCAGCGCGGCGAGATTGACCTGATCGGCTGGGATGCCGATGTGCTTTGTTTTATTGAGGTTAAGACCCGCACGTCACTCGAGGTTAAGGCTCCCGCGGCGGCGGTGGATCGCCATAAGCGGCGCGAGATCGCGGCCGTCGCACGGGAGTACCTGCGCCGGCAACCACCATCGTGCCAGTGGAGGTTCGATATTGTAAGCGTATACTATGCCAAGTCGGCGACCAGCCAGCCGCAAATCGAAGTGTTTCGCAATGCCTCCCTCTCGGCGTAGAATATCGGTTTTGTTAAGCGAAAGGATGGAGTAGTGCCTGAGCTCAGAAAAGATCCAATCGTCGGCCGCTGGGTGATTATTTCGACCGACCGGGCCAAGCGCCCCACCGACTTTATTCGGGAAAACATGAAGATCAAAGGGGGATTTTGCCCCTTTTGCTACGGGAATGAGAGCAAAACTCCTCCTGAGATTCAGGCCTACCGCCCAAATTCAAACGGCGGACCTCCGCCGCAGCGCGACACCCCCGGCTGGACCGTCCGGGTGGTTCCCAACAAGTTCCCGGCGCTGGGCATTGAAGGCACGCTGAACCGCCAGGCCGAGGGCATGTTCGACCGCATGAACGGGGTCGGCGCGCACGAAGTGATCATCGAAACTCCCGATCATACGGCAAGCCTGGCCACGCTCCCGCCCAAACGCATTGAAGACGTCCTGTGGACCTTCCGGGACCGCATTCTCGATTTGAAGAAAGACCGCCGTTTCAAATACATCCTGCTGTTCAAGAACCACGGCGAGGCTGCCGGAGCATCGCTGGAACATTCCCACTCGCAGTTGATCGCGCTGCCCATTCTGCCCATCAACGTCACTCAGGAACTGGAAGGCTCCAAACAGTATTTCCTTTACAAAGAGCGATGCGTGTTCTGCGACATCATTCGGCAGGAGATGGACAGCGCCACCCGAGTGGTGGCGGAAAACGAAAACTTCCTGACGCTGGCGCCTTATGCTCCGCGGTTTCCGTTTGAAACCTGGATTTTGCCTAAGCAGCATGAATCGGCGTTCGAGAACTCGTCGTCGCACATGTTCGAGAACCTCGCGCGGGCGCTGAAGACGCTGCTGACCAAGGCCGATCGCGTGCTCGACAATCCGCCCTACAACCTGGTGATTCACACTTCGCCGGCGCAGGATCCCACCAACGACCACTACCACTGGCACATTGAATTCATGCCGAAGCTCACCAAGACGGCGGGATTTGAGTGGGGCACGGGTTTCTACATCAATCCCACGCCACCCGAGGAAGCTGCGAAATTCCTGCGGGAAGCCAATGTTGAGGAACCAGCGGCGGTTCGCGTCGGCTGAAGGGCCGGATTCACTCACTCAGCGGAGACAAAAAGGAAAGATAAAAGGGAACGATAAAAAGGGGGCGCGGCTCATTGCCGTGCCCCTTACAGTTGGCCGGAGAGAGAGGCCAAGATCACGCATCCTCACAGGTTCTCGAGGGTGTTTGATAACAGCAGGCTAAAATGCGGCCCGTTGGCATTTGTCACGAAAATGTAAAAACTGGCAATGCTCAATAGGCTCGTTCCCACCAAAACTCGAGCTGCCAGCGCAAATCCCGCTACGCGGCCGAAAGCTCGCGCAACTGTTGAACCGTTTCCACTACCCGGTCAGCCACGTAGTCGATTTCGGCGTCGGTGTTGAAACGGCCGATGCCGAAACGGATGGAACTGTGCGCCAGGTCGTCGCTGATGCCGATGGCCCGGAGCACGTGTGAAGGCTCGATGGCTGCCGCGGAACAGGCCGAGCCGCTGGAAACTGCGATGTCGTTGAGGGCCAGCATCATGGATTCACCATCGACGTTCCCAAAGCTGAGATTGAGGTTGCCGGGCAGACGCCGCTCCATCGAACCGTTGATGTAAACCTCGCCCAGCCTGTTCAGGATGCGGTCGCGCAGGCGATTGCGTTTGCCCGCCAGGTGGCACGATTCCTTCAGCATTTCTTCCTGGGCGATGGCGCAAGCCTTGCCGAGGCCCACGATCCCGGGAACGTTCAGTGTGCCGGAACGCATTCCGCGCTCGTGGCCGCCGCCATCGATCGTGGCCGAGAGCTGCGCTTTCGGATTCTTTCGGACATACAACGCGCCCACGCCTTTGGGGCCATAAATCTTGTGGCCGGCGATCGACATCAGGTCAATATTCTGCTTGTTTACATCGACTGGGACCTTGCCAATGGATTGCGCCGCGTCCGTATGGAAGATCACGCCCCGTTCAAGGCAGAGTTTGCCAATTTCCTCAATCGATTGCAGCACGCCGATCTCGTTGTTCGCGGACATGATGGTGACCAGGATCGTTTTGTCGTCTATAGCTCGCCGCAACTCGTCAAGATCGAGCAGGCCATCCTTCTGAACCGGAAGGTAGGTGACGCGATAGCCGTATTTTTCCAGGCGTTTGCAACTGTCGAGCACAGCCTTGTGCTCGGTGACTGCGGTGATGATGTGGTCGCCCTTGGCCCGGTGCATCTCGGCGACGCCCTTGATGGCAAGGTTGTCGCTCTCGGTGGCGCCCGAGGTAAAGACGATTTCTTCGGCGGTTGCGCCAATCAGTTTCGCGATGCGCTGGCGCGCAGCGTCGACGGCTTCATGCGCAGCCCAGCCAAAGGCATGATTCAAGCTGGCGGCGTTGCCGAACTTCTCCACGAAGTAGGGCAGCATCTCTTCGAGAACCCGCGGATCGGTGGGCGTGGTGGCGTGGTTGTCCATGTAAACGGGGAGTTTCACGCCCTCGGGAACCGCGAGTTGAGCTTGCGCCAGTGCCTGGGGAGTCTTCGTATCGGTGCTCATGAAATGACCTTTTCTACCTTCGGCGATCTTCTTTGGCGATCTTTTTCTGCGATCAGGTCCCACTCGTCTGAGTGGGGCCGCGCCAGGTTCGTGGTCATCGATTCTACCGCTGGGCTCGCTGTCCAACAACGCTTCCGGCGATTTGAGGGTGGCTTAATTTGAATCTCCCTTCGCTCTTTGCGGTTTTCCTTCGCGAATTCTGCGGTTAGAGGGTCTTGTTCTTGGCCAAATCAAAAGACTTTAACCGCCGAGTGCGCAAAGAAGGTCCGCAAAGAGCGCAGAGAAATTCAAATTGGGCCACTGCAGCGATTGGTAAAGGCGGAATTACGCGGTAACTATCTTAGACTGAGCGGCTTAGATGAGGTGACGCCGGCATAGAATTGAATCCTCGACGCCGATTGTTCCGCCACGCGAGACCTTGCGGGCCTGAAAATCGCTGCAATCCGAGATGCAGGACTTGACAAGTTTCCCAGCCGGTCTAAAATACCGGGAAATTCCGGCGAACCAACGTCCCGCCCCGGTTCCTGAGGATTGTTCCGGATTTATGACCTCCAAGTCGCCCTCTCCTCCTCAAAGCGTAGATAAGAAACCACCTTGCAAGCACCCGCGCGTGCGAATCGTGAGCCGCGACGAAGACGCTGAATTCGTGGAATGCCTGGAATGCGGCGAAATCTTCGATTACAGCGAACTTAAGGACATGAGTATCGAGGAACGAAACCAGAGCACCGCCTCCGAATCCAGCGGGGCGGAGTGACATTGGGCTGGAGTGACAAAGGTAACCATTGCAGTCGCTTACCGGTTGTTCCTGACGGCGGAGACTGCTACCGTCCAGCGATGGGGTGCGTGCGCGTGTGTCTGCACGGCTCCATTTTCATATGCCTCCCGTCGCCCTGGTTGTCGACGATTCCATGCTGATCCGGTACACGGTGAGCCGTTTTCTGGAAAAACACGGCTTTTCGGTGGAGTCCGCGGGAAACGGCATCGAAGCGCTGGAAATCCTGAGCCAGATGCAGCCGGATTTGATCGTTACCGACCTGCAGATGCCCAAAATGTCAGGTCACGAACTGATTGCTTCGCTCAAGAACAAGCCGGAAACGGCCAAGATTCCCATTATTATTATTGCCAACCGGGCCGGCAGTTGCAGTGAATCGGAGAAACTGGTCAACTTCGTGGTGTACAAAGACATCGACATCGAAGTTCAGCTCGAGAAGGCGCTCAACGCCCTGCCAGGCAAAGCAAGCGCGAAAAAGCAAACCGCAGCCAAGTAAGACTTCCTAACAGGCTGCGGAAAAACCCGATGTTGGATTCGATTTTGCGTGGCGCAGCGCTTTCCGGCGCTTGCGATAAGCGGCTCTTTTTTCATTGGACGGTTTTAGGTCACGAACTGCGCAAAAGTCAGGACGTGCCCGGCAGGATCTTTCACCCCGATCTCGCGTGCACCGTAGAAAGTCTTCCGCTCCGGCATGACCACCCTGGCGCCTTTCGTGGCCGCGATCACATCATCGAGGCTGTCGACTTCGATGTAGAGGAACGAAGGGCCCATGGCATAACCCTGGGCTGAGAATAAACTATCCTTCTCGACGCTGGCATAGCTCTGATACATCAACTCGACTCCCGCCTTTTGCAGCGAAACGAAGCCAATCTTGTTGCCCTCGGGAACTTCGATTGCCACTTCGAAGCCCAGTTGCTCTTTCCAGAACTTAACGCAGGACTCGACTTCGTCCACCAGTAGCACGGGCGTGATTTTTTTTACCCTCATCAGATTTCTCCTTGGTTAATGGTCGACCTCAGCGGAGTAAGGCAGCTCCATTTTCTCCTTGCGGGAGCGCCTAGTCTTATTTAGACTAGCTACGTTACAAGAGATTCCGAAGTTCGTCAAGGAGGTTTTATGACCGGCGAAGAACGGCAGTTGAGCGACCTGGTATCGATTGGTCCGGCGATGCTGCGCGATTTTGAGCTCCTCGGGGTTCGGACCGTGGCGCAGTTGGCGCGGCGCAATCCGGAAAAGATGTACGAGAAGCTCTGCCAAGTCACGGGCCGGGCGCAGGACATCTGCTGCCTCGACGTATTTCGGGCGGCGGTAGCGCAAGCGGAGAATCCGAACCTGCCGATCGAGAAGCGCCTGTGGTGGGAGTGGAGCCGCAAGCGCAAGGCAAGCGATGCCCGCCACTAGGAAGCGCGAGTTGACGACTCCCGACCTTGTGCTGCTGAGCCTGCTGGCGGAGCGACCGCTGCACGGCTACCAAGCGAACGCAGAGCTGGAACGGCGTGAGGTACGAGATTGGGCGGGCATTTCGCGGCCACAGGTGTACTACTCGATCGAGAAACTGGCGCAGTTCGGGCTGGTTCGAGCATCGGAGAATAAGTCGGCGGCGGCGGGTCCTGAACGCAGAGTATTCCAGACGACTGCCAAAGGCCGGGCGGCCCTGGCCGATGCGCTGGAACGTGAGGAGTGGACGACGCAGCGCGAGCGGTCACCGTTTCTCACCTGGATCGCTCTCTCCTGGCAGGCGAGGCCCGGAGTGTTTCGTCGGCAGATCGAGCGCCGCCGGAAATTCCTGGAGAACGAATTGTCACGCGAAGAAGCGACGCTACTATCGATCAAGAAAGAAGTAGGCCACCGGTTTCATGAAGCCGTGTGGATGATCAGCCTCATGATCGAGCAGTTCCGTGGCGAGCTGCGCTGGCTGCGGAAACTGGAGCGCGAACTCCCGCGGCGCGCCGCCGCGAAGCACACATAGTAGCCCTGAAACAGCAGGTCCCTCTAGAGTCGCATTCCAGCCTCAGCGGAGAAATCCATGGGCGCAAAATCCTTGGACAGGAACTTGGGATAGGCCGCGGCGGCGATCATGGCCGCGTTGTCGGTGGAGAGCCGGAGCGACGGAAAGTACACGGGCAAGCCCTCGGCGGCGGCATCGCGATCGAAGGTGCGGCGCAACTCGCTGTTGGCGGCAACGCCTCCGGTGACGAAAAGTGTAGCCACATCGAAAGCGCGGGCGGCGGCGAGAGTCCTTCCCGCCAGATCTTCGACAATGGCGCGCTGGAAGGACGCGACCAGGTCGAGCGTTTGCTGGTCGCAGTGAGCTAGGTAATCTTCGAGCTTGGGCTTCTGAATGTTCCCGAGGGCATGGCGGCGCTGTTCGATCGCCGCCTGCATGTGGTGGCTTTCGACGTAGCGCAAGACGGCCGTTTTGATGCCGCTGTAAGAAAAGTCGAAGCGTGGACGTGCCACGTCAGGTTCGCCGCCAGCATTTGTTCCTTCGCGGCGGTCGCGATGTTTGATCTGCGCCGGAGGAAATTTCACGGCCCGGGGATCGCCGTGGGGAGCCAGGTGATCGATGATTGGGCCTCCGGGATAGCCCAGCGCAAGCAGCTTGGCAACTTTGTCGAACGCCTCGCCGGCAGCGTCGTCGCGAGTGTGGCCGACATTCTCGTAGGTCCAGCCTTCACCTTTTTGCGCCGCCAGATACAGATGGGTATGACCTCCCGAAACCACAAGAGCCAGGACCGGGAACTGCACTTCGTGATTGCCCGTCCGCCGCTCCTGATTCTGGCGCAGATCGTTCTGGCGCAGATCGAGCAAAACCGCATGGATGTGGCCTTCAAGATGATTGACCGCGATCAGCGGTTTATCGAGGGCGAAGGCCAGGGCCTTGGCGTAGCTGATCCCGACGAGCAGCGCCCCGGCGAGACCAGGCCCTTGCGTGACCGCAATCGCATCCATTGAGGAGTAAGTGTGTTTCGCCTCAGCCAGAGCCTGCCGCACGACAGGAACGATCGCGCGCAAATGCTCGCGGGACGCCAGTTCAGGGACAACGCCGCCATAAGGCTGATGCATCGCAATCTGCGAAGCCACGACGTTCGAGAGCACCTGCTCGCCGGAGCGCACCACGGCCGCAGCCGTCTCGTCGCAGGAACTCTCGATACCGAGGATGTAGGCCGAGGGCATGAAACTATATTATTAGAAGTTCGTGGTTCGAACCTCATGGCCGATTTGCTCAAGCAGGTTGCGGAGTCTGGCTTCTCGGCCGAATTCTCCACCGCGATCGTGCAGACCCTGCGCCAGCGGGGCTTTCAGGCCTATCTGGTCGGAGGATGCGTGCGCGATTTGCTGCTGGGGCGAGAGCCGAAAGACTACGACGTCGCCACGAATGCTACGCCGGAGCAGGTGATGGCGATTTTTCCTGAGACCTACGCGGTGGGGGCGCAGTTTGGCGTGGTGCTTGTGCCTGTGCCGGAGCGAGACGTTGCCAGCGACGCCTCTACGGAGAGGTCTAATGGCGGAGACCTGAACTGCAGTTGCTCGACCCACGCCCATGCGGTGGAGGTTGCGAGCTTCCGCAGCGACATTGGTTATTCGGACGGGCGCCATCCCGATGAGGTTCGTTTCAGCCAGGATCCGCGGGAAGACGTGGGCCGGCGCGACTTTACCATCAACGGCATGCTGCTTGATCCGGTGAGCGGCGAAGTTCTCGATTTTGTCGGCGGACGCAAAGACCTGGAAGGCAGGATCATCCGCGCCATCGGCGAGCCCGAGCGCCGTTTCGCCGAAGACAAGCTGCGCATGCTGCGGGCGGTGCGTTTTGCGGCGCGTTTCGAATATGCGATCGAGCCGGGAACGTTGGCTGCGATCCGGAAACTGGCCGGGGAGATTCACGTCGTGTCGCGGGAACGCGTGCGAGACGAACTGACGCGCATGCTCACCGAAGGCCACGCCAGCCGGGCGTTTCTTCTGCTCGATGAGACCGGACTGCTGCGGGAGGTTCTGCCGGAAATTTCGGCGATGAAAGGAGTGCAACAGCCGCCGCAATTTCATCCTGAAGGCGATGTGTTTGTACACACGCTGCTGCTACTTGAGAACCTGCCGCAACCCTGCCCGCCCGCGCTGGCTTGGGGCGCGCTGCTGCATGATGTGGGCAAGCCGGCTACGTTTCGGGTGGCTCCCGACCGTATTCGCTTTGATGGGCACGCCGAAGTCGGAGTGAAAATGGCGGAGGAAATCTGCCGGCGCCTGCGGTTTTCGGGCGACGATACAGAGCAGGTCCTGGCGCTGGTGGACAATCACATGCGTTTTGGCCATGCCACGCGCATGAGCCAGTCGACGCTGAAGAAGTTTCTGCGCATGCCGCGGTTCGACCAGCACCTGGCGCTGCACCGCGCCGATTCTCTGGCCAGCCACGGCAATCTCAGCACGTATGAATTCGTGAAAGAAAAACTGGCTGCGATCCCGCCGGAGAAGAGGAGGCCTTCGCCACTGGTCAGCGGCGACGATTTGATTGCTGCCGGATATGCGCCAGGGCCAAAGTTTCGCGAGATCCTCGGAGCGGTGGAAGATGCGCAGCTTGAAGGACGGTTGGCTTCAAGGGATTCGGCGTTGGAATTCGTGAGGCGCGAGTTTCCCGCGTAGGCCGGATTCGCGCCGCGCTCGGCAGGCGCGACAGAATGCTAGAATCGGAATCTCGCTAATCATGCGCAGGCCGGACGCTGACTGAAAACTGGAGTTGTGCTTGGAACAGGCTGGGGCGGGGCTGGAGAAGGTGGTGGTCGATTCTCTGCGAAGAATGCCCGCGTCCGAGGCATGTTTAACCGCGTGGCCGCTGGTGTGCGGGTCGGCGGTGGCGGAGCGCACCCGGGCGCTCGACTTCGTCGCGGGAATCTTGCGCGTCGAGGTCGCCGATGCGGGATGGCGACGCGAATTGCAGGCTCTGGCTCCGCGCTACGTGGCGGCGATCAATCGCTACACGACTGAGAGTGTCCAGCGGATTGAGTTTGTAATCCCTTCCCAAGGGGGCACGAACCAGCGAGTGCCCTGAGCGGAGTTCGCTGAAGACATTTCTGATGAAAGTTACTGAAAAAGACGTTGCCTACGTAGCCGACTTGGCGAATCTGGAACTCACTGCAGAAGAGCGGACGGGCATGGTGCGCGATCTGAATTCGATTCTGGATTACGTCGAGATGCTCAACGAACTCGACACGGCGGATGTGCCGCCGATGGCGCAGGTTTCCGATCGCGATGGCGTCGATGAGTTGAAACAGAGCAGCGAGCGGTTCGCCTATGCCAGCCGCGAGGACGTGCTCGAAGGTTTGCGCAAATCGTTGCCCCAGGATGTCGCACTGGAGAACGCGCCGGATTCGGACGGGACTTTCTTCCGAGTTCCGAAAGTGATTGAAAGATAATGGCTAGTGAATAGTGGCTAGTCACTAGGCCCTGCATCTCATGGACCTGACTTCCCTCACCATCGACGCCGCCCGCACCGCGGTGGAGGAGCGTAAGGCCACTGCGCTGGCACTGGCCGAGGCCCACTACGCGCGCATCCAGCAAGAAGACGGGCAGATCGGCGCGTTTCTCACACTCTGCAAGGAACGCGCGCTGGAGCAGGCCGACCGCATCGACCGCATGGCCGCCGAGGGCCAGACGCTGCCGCCGCTGGGCGGAGTGCCGGTTGCAATCAAAGATGTGATGAGCACGCGCGGCGTGCGCACGACTGCGGGATCGAAAATTCTGAGCAAATATATTCCGCCTTTCGATTGCACGGCGGTGGCTCGCTTGGAAAAAGCAGGCGCGATGGTGATCGGCAAGACGAATTGCGACGAGTTTGCGATGGGTTCGTCGAACGAGAATTCCGGGTTTCATCCGGTGCGTAATCCGCGCGATCTGAACCGGGTTCCGGGAGGGTCGTCTGGCGGTTCGGCCGCGGCGGTGGCGTCTGACATGGCGGTGGTCGCGCTGGGCTCCGATACCGGCGGATCGATCCGACAGCCTGCGTCATTTTGTGGCGTGGTCGGTTTGATGCCGACTTACGGCCGGGTATCACGTTACGGGCTGATCGCGTTTGCCTCGTCGCTCGATCACATTGGGCCGCTGGCTAAAACGGTGAAGGATGCGGCAATTGTGTTGCGCACGATTGCCGGCCGCGATCCCATGGATGCCACGTCGGCCGAGGCGCCTGTGCCCGATTATGTTGCCGAACTGGACAAGCCAGTGCGGGGTTTGAAACTGGGCGTGGCAAAAGAATATTTCGGCGAAGGATTGGACGCAGAAGTCCGGCAGGCCGTGGAAACGGCCGTCGATAGGCTCAAGAGCTTGGGCTGCGAAATTGTTCCGGTGTCGCTGCCGCACACCCCGTACGCGATCCCGACTTATTATCTGGTGGCGACGGCAGAAGCGTCGGCGAACCTGGCGCGTTACGACGGCGTGCGCTACAGCCACCGGGCGAACGGAGTGAAGACGCTTTCCGATATGTACCGCCGCAGCCGCGATGAAGGCTTCGGAGCGGAAGTGAAACGCCGCATCATGCTCGGCACCTACGCGCTGAGCGCCGGCTACTATGACGCCTACTATCTGAAAGCGCAAAAAGTGCGCACGCTGTTGACCCGCGATTTCGACGAAGCTTTTCGCAAAGTGGATGCGATCGTCACGCCCACCAGTCCGACCGCGGCATTTCGCCTGGGCGAGAAGTCGAACGATCCTTTGGCCATGTACCTGGCGGATATCTACACGGTGACCGCGGATCTGGCGGGGATTCCGGGGATCTCGATTCCTTGCGGCGAGACGAAGGAGAAGTTGCCGATTGGCCTGCAGATTTTGGGGAAGCACTTTGACGAGGCCACGATTCTGCGCGTGGCTTACGCGTATGAGCAGGCGGCGTAGGAATCTGGTCGTGCTGTCGTTTGCTCAGAGAAGTTCGTAGTAACGCCCTCCGGCGCAAGCGCGGCACAGGACTTTCCCGTCGCTCCGCACTTCGCGGCGAAAGTTGATGCCTTCACCGCAGGCCTCACACACCACGCGCTCGCCCTTGTATCCGGGAAACTCTTCGGGAGGTAAATCGACCTTCACCCACTGCAGCGCAAAAAGATCGTCGTCGGAGATCTCACGGTAGGCCAGCATCTGCTGCTGATTGTTATCTCCGATTTCCGGATGCATTTGCCGGGCCAGCACTTTAGACGATTCCTTGGCTGAGATGCGGACGGCTTTGCCAGTGCTGACGTCGACAAACGTGGCTGCGACTTTTCCCCAATCGCGGAACTTGAGCGCTCGTTTTCCGAGCCGGCATCCGGTGACCACGGCGACGGCGTCAGTGGCGCAGCGGTCGATTTCGACAAACGTGACCAATCGCTTGCGATCTTTTCCTTGAGGATCGTCGATGCCGAGTTTTTGCAGGCCGAGCATCGCCAGCCGCACCCCGAGAACCTGCCCGGCACAGAGATGGCCGTGCGCCTGTTCCGCATCGTGGAGGTATTGGTCGAGGGATCTCATAGAAGCCGTTAGCTATCAGCTATCAGCTGTCAGCTTAACATCAGAAGCCACAGGCTTTTGATCAAGGGCCCGATCCGCATACTCAGGAGCTACTTCTTTCTCCAGCGGATGCCGTCTTTGGTTTGCTCGATGATGATCCCGGCCGCCGTCAGTTCCGCACGGATTGCATCCGAGGCGTTGAAGTCTCGCCGGTTGCGCGCCGATCTCATCTCGTCGATCTTCTTCTCGATATCTGCGTCCGAAAACTGCCCCGTCTGCACGGCTTCGCGCAGTTCGTCGCTGATATCTTTCTCGCGACCTTCCGTTTGGGCCCAGTCGAACACCCGTTTCATCTTGGGCCCATCGTCATCGTTGAGCACGTCGAAGATCTCGTCGAACTTGGCGAGGACAGCCAGCAGCGGCGCAACATCATCTTTCTTGATTCCACCCGCGTCGAAGGCGGCATTGGCGCGGCGCACCATCTCGAAGATCGCAGCCTGCGCCTGGGCGGTGTTGAGGTCATCCTCCAGGGCGGCGCGCATGCGGTCCACCGTTTCTCGAGCCAGCGATTGCATTTCTTCACTCACTCCGGCCGGGAAATTCCCCGCTCGCAGCCGCAGGCCAAAATTCCGCAAGCGCTCCACCGATACTGCGGCTTGCTTCAGTCCGTCAAACGTGAAGTTCAGCTGATTGCGGTATGGCACCGATGCCAGCAGATATCGGATGGAAGATGGTTTGTGCCCTTTCAGCACCATGTCGCGCAGGGTGAAGAAATTCCCCAGGCTCTTCGACATCTTCTCGCCTTCCACCAGCAAAAAGCGCGCGTGAAACCAGAAGCGTGCGAAAGGTTTTCCGGTGAAAGACTCGGATTGCGCGATCTCGTTCTCGTGGTGAGGAAAAATGAGATCTTCTCCGCCAGCGTGCAAGTCGAAAGTTTCGCCGAGTTCCCGCATCGACATGACTGAGCACTCCAAATGCCAGCCCGGACGCCCCGGTCCAATCACCGTGTCCCACGAGGCTTCTCCCGGTTTCGGAGCCTTCCATAGCGCGAAATCGCGTGCGCTGTCCTTATCGTATTCGTCAACGTCCACACGGGCGCCATCGAGCATTCCGCCAAAGTCTTTCTTGGAAAGCTTCCCGTACTGGGGGAACTTTGCAATCCGAAAATAATACGAGCCATCTTCGGTGCGGTAGGCGATGTCCTTTTCCGCCAGCTTGGCTACGAAGTCCGCCATCTGGAGAATAAAGTCGGTGGCGTGCACCAGCACGGGTTCATCAATTCCGATCATCGCGGAATCTTCGCGAAAGGCTTTCTCGTATTTTGCCGTGTATTCCTGAACCCTCACGCCATCGCGCGCGGCATTGCGGATGATCTTGTCGTCCACGTCCGTGATGTTCATGACATAACGGACCTGATATCCGCTCTGGCGAAGAAAACGGTGCAGAAGATCGACCGCAATGAAGGTGCGGAAGTTGCCGATGTGTCCGTAGTCGTAGACGGTTGGTCCGCAGGCATACATGCGGACTTCGTTTCCGCTGAGCGGACGGAATTCCTCCACTTGCGCGGACATAGTGTTGTAAAGGCGGAGCACCATAGAAAGTTTGGGGGCCAGCGACGAACCTACGATTCTAGGGGGATGGGAGAAATGCGGTCAAATAGGCGTTCCAGAGGAAGAAGCCGGCGCGACCAGGGCGTGACTGTGTTCCCGCAGACGGCGCTGAACCAGGATGACGTAGTGCAACGCGGAAATGAGAGTGAAGGCAAAAGTGGCGTGCAGGAAGACCATGCGCGTGATCCCGATCCACCGCAACGGCCGCACTTCGAACCACAAAACGAAGAAGACGGCAGCGATCTGCGAAAAAGTGTTCGCTTTGCCGAAGATGCTGGGCCGGAAATCCCGCAACCCAGCAATCGCGAACAACACGGCGCTCGCGGCCAGAATCGAGATATCGCGACTGAATACCAGGACAGTATACTTCCACGGAATTTTGCGCAGGATGGAAAGCACCAGAAACATCGTGCTCAGCAGGAGCTTGTCGGCAATGGGATCCAGGTATTGGCCAAGCAAAGTCTGCTGATGCAGCGTGCGGGCCAAGAGGCCGTCGAGGCCGTCGCTGAAACCCGCGATCACAAAGACCACGAGCGCCCAGTGATAGCGGCCTTCCACCAGATGAATCACAATGAACGGAACAAAAACCATCCGCAGCAAGGTGAGCTGATTCGGTGCCGTGAAAATCTGGGAGAGCCTCATTCCGTCCCCCGGCTGGAAGGAGTTTGGGAAGCAGCAGGCCTACCCACGTCAGCCTTTGCAGCGGCGCTTGCGGCCAGCACAGCTGAGGGATGCTGGCCGGTTTTCGTCTGAAAGCGCTGGGCCAGCGAAGGCAGAACTCCGTCGGGCTGGTCGAGTTCGAGGCGCTCGATGCGGTGCATGGGAAAAAAAACAACTGCCGGAGTAAAGGGCTCGCCATCTTTGACCATGGCGGCAAGATCATCGAAGGACGCGAGCTCGATGCCGCTAATACTGAGGCCTTGCGGCGCAAGGGTAAGAATCTTTCCCCAGAATTTGTCCCTGGGATTGCCCAGCGTGACAATTACCAGCGCACCCGGCGAAAAGGGAGCGCGCTCAACAGAAGGCAAAGCTTCATCCTGGGATAATGATAACTTTTTCACGACGCCCTGATTGTCGCCGTACAGAGGTGAAGTTGGCAACTGCCGGGGAACCAGCTGGGTTGAGTGTGACTGGAACGCGATTGCCGGATTGGCTTTTAGGGCTGTTTGCTGACCACACATGCTGCCTGGCAGGCTGCCGCCATCAGGAGAAAACACTCACGCAGCATTGCCCGTAACCCCCGTCGGACATTAGAATAGAGATCAGAATAAATGGGGTCCAAGCCCACGCATGTAGGCGCGTAGCTCAGTTGGTTAGAGCGCTACCTTGACACGGTAGAGGTCAGGAGTTCGAGTCTCCTCGTGCCTACCATATCTTTTTGGTCCCTTGCGGCAACGGTGCCTCTGCCTGGTTGTTGTCGCCCTGCGAATCAGGTTCGTCACGGTCCCGAATCGCAAGTCGCAAGTCGCAGCGCGTGCAGACTTTCGTACTCTCGATTGCGGCGATCTTGCCCTAACGCAAACCGCTGAATCTGACGATAGACGCTGAAGGGATGGAGTGGACTCGCCGGCCCGCTTGCAATCTTGGAACCAGCGACGATTTCAAGTTACCCAAAAACCGGCACGCTGAAACCGTGAACTCACGCCGCGCGGGAATCACTCCCAATTTTGGAAAGGACGAGGCCCGATGAGCGAGAGTGACATCGTCAACGAATTTCTCGCCGAAAGTCACGAGAACCTGGACCGCTTGGACCGGGATCTGGTCGGTCTGGAGGAAAATCCGCAAGACAAAGAAGCCCTGGCGGTTATGTTCCGAACCATTCATACCATCAAGGGAACGTGTGGTTTCCTGGGTTTCAACAAGCTGGAGAAGGTCGCGCAGGCGGGCGAGAGTCTGCTGGCGAGTTTACGAAACGGCCAACTGACGCTCAATCGAGACATCACTACCGCGCTGCTTGGTACCGTCGATGCCGTCCGCCAGATGTTGAAGGAAATCGCCTCGACCGGGCAAGACGGAGACGCGGACTATCCGGATCTGCGAGAAACCTTGACTCGATTGCAAACCGGGGGCGTCGGAAGCGGCGCCACACCGTCAAACTCGGCTGCCGCCCCAGCCAGCGCCAAGCCATAGCCCGGTCTCGCAGGAAGTGCGCCTGCGGCCAAGTCCGCGCTCTAAGAAACGTCAGGTAAACCCGCGGCGCCTCATTGACAGTTCTTGTGGTCTCCGGTTGAATAGCGTTGTACATGCGGTGAGACCCGCGAAACAGGCTCGGCTGCGGTTGCCAACAGGCTCCGGTCTCGATCACCCCGATGATCCAGTTTCCTTGTAACGCCGGTGCCTCGCGTCTGGCGACCGTGCTGAAGGGCAGTGCCGTCCGTGACGACTCGACGCCTACGGCGACTTACATTCACGATCTCTTGGGACGACTCTGGTGCTAGCTGACACGATCCGATGATTGTCAATTTCGCTGAGCGGGCTCACAACCACAACTGGGCGCTCGACCCGGTGACGAGGTCGCTGCTCGACACCGATTTCTACAAGCTGCTGATGCTGCAGTTTATCTGGAAGCATTATCCCAAGACGCGGGTATCGTTTTCTCTTTTCAATCGAACATCTTCTGTGCGTCTCGCCGATCTGCTTACGACTGAGGAACTCACGCAGCAGCTGGAGCATGTAAGGAAGCTGCGATTCCGGAAGTCTGAACTCGTCTGGCTGGCCGGCAACACGTTTTATGGCCGCCGTGGAATTTTTGAGCCGGCATTTCTGGAATGGCTGGAGCGGGACTTCGGATTGTCGGACTATGAGCTGAAAATCAACGGCGACCAGTTTCATCTCGCCTTCGACGGTCTCTGGACTGAAACCACGATGTGGGAGCTCTATTCGCTCTCCATTCTCGATGAGCTGAAAACCAGGGCTCATCTGAAAAAGCTCGGTGAGTTCGGTCTCGACATTTTGTACGCGCGGGCGAAGACCAAGCTGTGGGGCAAGATCGAGCGGCTGCGCGGTGTCCCCGATCTCAGGCTCGCCGACTTCGGCACGCGTCGCAGGCACAGCTTCCTCTGGCAGGAATATGTGGTCGACGCCATGGCTTCGAATCTGGGGCCGAATTTTGTCGGGACCTCGAACGCGTTCCTGGCCCACAAGCACGACCTCGAAGCGATTGGGACGAACGCACATGAGATTCCGATGGGGGTGGCGGCGCTGGCTCCCGATGACGAAGCACTGAAGGCTTCGCAGTATCACGTGCTCGAGATGTGGCAGAAGACTTACGATGGGGAACTGCGCATCATGTTGCCCGACACGTTTGGCACGACGCAGTTTCTGAAAGGCGCCCCGGATTGGACGGCAGACTGGACGGGCCAGCGCATTGACAGCAAGAATCCTTACCTGGCCGGGGACGAATACATCGCGTGGCTGAAGGCGCGCGGCCGGGACCCGCAGAGCAAGCTCATCATTGCCTCCGATGGGCTCGATGTCGACGACATACTTGGGCTGCACGCGCACTATGGCGGTGTTATGGCGAACGGCACAACCGCTGCCGATTTCCGCTCGGCTGGCGATTTTCTGGATCGCCGAAAGTGGACTCCCGGACGCCGCATTCGATTCAGCGCCGGTTGGGGCACGCTGCTGACCAACGATTTCCGCGGCTGCGATCCGCAGGGCGGCAGCGGTTTCGACCCCATCAGCCTCATCTGCAAGGTGCAGAGCGCGGAAGGCCACCCGGCGGTGAAGCTCTCCGATAATTACAACAAGGCGATGGGCCTGCCTTCCGAAGTGGAGCGCTACCGTCGGGTATTCGGCTCAGAAGGAATGAGCAACGTTCCCGTGGTCACCTAAAGCGCTGAGCCAGATGCATGGCGTAGAGCGCGGTCACGGCGCCCGTGAAAACATCCATCGTGTAGTGGGCGCGCAGCGCCACGACAGCAAATATCTCAAACCCTACAATCCCCACCGCAGCCGCCGTCAGCCACGAACGGCCGACTCGCACCAGTTCTCCAGCGCCCAGGACTGCGATCGCCGTATGCCCGGAAAAGAAATAGTCGTGGGCCACGCTGTAAGTCACGAATATCGAGGGGAATCCAGGATTGTGCCAAATCGCATGGGGGGGCGGTGGAAGCGCGACGCACGCCTGCATGATTTGTCTCAGTCCCAGCACGATCACGAGCCCGAGGAACGGCCGAAGCGAAGCTCCGAAGATCCATTTTGCGAGCAGAAAAATCCCCAGAATGTCGACGATGCCCGAGCTGACGAAAAGCAAAACGTTGGCCGCGCCCGGATGCGTCAGCAAGTAAGAATTCACCGGCGCGGTTGCGGCTTGCAATCCGTCACCGATCCCTGAGGCAGGGAGGCTGCGCGCGCCGATCCAGGATTGCGTGGCGAACCAGATGACGAGAGCCGCGGCCGTCAGAGCGACACGCACCACCAGAGCGCGCGGGCTGCGGCCCGAATTCGAATCGAGAACAAGGCCGGGTTGAGTGCCTGCCTCGCTCACTTCGCCTCACCCACCGAAGCTTCCGCTGCGATTTCTTTCATGCGGCGCAAATCCAGTTTCCCCGTGCCGAGATAAGGCAGTGTTTCCATGTGCACGAACTGATCGGCGCGCGGCTTCCAGAGGGCCGGCAGGTCGGATTTTGCGAGCTGTGCCAGACATGTTTCCAGTTTGTCCTCGGGCAGCGTGTGCAGCACGATCAGTCGTTCGCCCTTTTTTTCGTCTGGCACCGAGGTCACGGCGAAGATCTGATCTGTCGCACCCACGATCTCGTGCAGCTTGTCCTCCACTTTGATGTGCGGAACCATTTCGCCGCCAATCTTGCTGAACCGGCTCATGCGGTCGGTGATGCGGACAAATCCATCTTCGTCCATCGCGGCGATGTCGCCAGTGTTATACCAGCCGTCGCGCAGAACCTCCGCCGTTTTTTCCGGTCGGCCCAGATACCCCAGCATCACGTTGGGGCCGCGTACCAGCAGCAATCCGGTCTCGCCCTGAGGCAACGGCTCGAAGGTCTCCGGATTCACAATCCGCACGCTGATTCCGGGCAGAGGATGGCCGATGCTGGCGCGCTTCGCTCCCACTTGCCGAAACTGTGCGGCGCGGAAGTCGCGCGTATTTACCGTAACCGCAGGGGAGCATTCGGTGCAGCCGTAACCTTCGAGCGGGCGAATTCCGAAATGATCTTCAAACGCGACGGAAACGCGCTCCGGCAATTTCTCGGCTCCTGCCATCACATATTGCAGGCTGCCAAAATCTTCCGGCGTGCAGCGGCGCATGTAAGCCTGCAAGAAGGTCGGCGTGGCCAACAAGAACGTCACCGCGTATTGGCTGACCAAGGCGCCGATGACCCGCGAATCCAGCGGGCTGGGATGGTAGACCACCCCCATGCCGATCGCCGTGGGCAGGCACAGCGTTCCGGTGAATCCGAAGGAATGAAAGAAAGGCAGAATGCCAAGAATCTTATCGTGGCGATTCAGCATGAAGACCTGGTTCAACTGGTCCACATTGGAAGCCACGTTGTAGTGCGTAAGCATCACGCCCTTGGGGTCACCCGTGCTTCCGCTGGAAAAAATAATTGTTGCGATGTCATCGAGTGTGACCTTACGTTCCGCTCCCGCCGCTTTTTCGAGCAGACGCACCGGCAGCAACCACGCCATGAGTGCCGCAACGAGCCGCTCAAAGACCCCCGGCTTCTCCGCCAGATCCTCCAACAGAATGACCTGCCCGGGTGGCTGCACGTGCACCCGCTCCAGAAAAGCTTTTGATGTAACCACAGTTTTCAACTCGCATTGCTTGGCACACGAAGCCAGAATCTCATTGGAGGCCGTGTAGTTAAGATTTACCGGCACTTTTCCCATCAGCAGCGCGGCCATATTGACCAGCGCTCCAGGTACCGACGGCGGCAGCAAAATGCCGACCATGGGCTGGTCGCGCCAGACCGGACGCAGGCGGCGCGCGAGAAAAATAGCTCGCGTCAGCGCCCCGCCGAAGCTCAGTTTGGGGGTGCGACCATCCGCCATGGCGAAACGGAAGGGATGCCGACGCGCCGTCTGCACGAACGAACGATGCAGCGGCTTCATGTAGCGCTTGCGAGCTTTGTAAGCCTCCGCCCCGAGTTCCTGCACTGCCTGCCGGGTTTCCTGAGATCCGGTCGTAGGCGGCAACGGCTTGCCGAACGTAACCGAAACCGGATACGGAATCCTCCGCGGCAGCTTCCACAGAAACTTTCCTCGCTCGAAGCTGAATATCGATCCCCACACTCCGCCGAGGTTGACCGGAATGATGGGTGCCTCCACGCCCTTCATAATTCGCTCCATGCCTCGCCGGAACGGAAGCATTTGCCCGATTCGCGTCATCTGGCCTTCGGGAAAGATGCAGACGACTTCTCCATCTTTCAAAGCCTGCGTCGCTGTGCGCAAAGAATGAATCATCTCGCGCGGACGCAGCTCCGCCGATATCGGAATCACTTTCATGATCTTGGCGAACGGTTTCACCAGCCAATGATCGTACGATCCTTTGAACATGAGGAAGCGAATGGGCCGGTCGATGCTAGCGATCAGCAAAACAGCATCCACCATCGACACATGGTTGGGAACCAGCAGCGCTCCGCCTTTGGCGGGAATATTCTCGCGGCCTTCGAGATGAATCCGATACAACGTATGCGTGGCCACCCACAACAGCAGCCGCAGCAGCGCATCGGGCAAAAGATATAAGACGTAAAGCGTCGCCGCCACCGTAACCAGCGAAACGGAAAGGAAAATCGTCGACGGCCCAAAATGCCAGTAATGCTGGAATACGTAGTAAATCCCCGCCGCGGCGCCAATGCCCACGAACGAAAGCAGGTTGGCCGCCGCGATGACCCCGCCTTTGTCTTTTTCATCGGGGCGATGCTGAATGAGCGCGTTCACCGGAACGGCAAAGAATCCCGCCGAGAATCCCAACGCTGCCAGCAGCGCCAGAACGTGGTTGAACGAAAGTCCCGGCCGCGAAAGCAGGATGCCGAACACAGTCATGCCGACCGAGCCCAGCGGAATCAATCCGTATTCGACCTTGCCGCTCGAAACATAACCCGCCGCCAAACTGCCCAGGCCGATGCCGATGGCGACCGAAGCCTGAAGAATCCCCGAGTGCGTAGGAGTGATATGAAGCACATCGCTCCCGTAAAACACGATGTTAGCCGTGAGCACGGCGCCCAGGAACCAGAAATAAGTGTTTCCAAGGGTGGCAAGCCATAGAACGCGATCTTTGCGAATCAGCTTCCCCTGTACCCAAAGATCGCCGATCGGATCGGCGCGGAACTTCTTCGCCGGATCAGCCGCGGGCACTCGTGCGATCCCCTGGCTGAAAACCAACCCGAGCACCGCAAGGACTAGGAAGATCAGTCCCGACCATTCCTGCCGTCCATGAAAAACGTCCGCCAGCCAACCCCCTGAGAACCCGCCGGCAATCACCGCCAGAAAAGTCCCGAGCTCGAGCACGCCGTTGCCCCAGGAGAGCCTCGACTCCGGTAACAATTCCGGCAGCAATCCATATTTCGAAGGCCCGAACAGCGCCCCTTGCGTGCTCGCCAGAAACACAGCAGCCATCTCCAGCGTCAGATTCTGCAAGCCGAGCCCGGCAATCGCCAAAGCCATCACAGCGATCTCGAAGAACTTGGTCCAGATGGTGACGGTGCGCTTGCTGAAGCGGTCGGCGAGAAAGCCGCCAGTCATGGAGAACAGAATGAATGGGACGGAAAACAAAGCCCCCACCGCGAGCACCAGCTTGTCGCGGCTCGCTCTTTCGATCCCCATCCCCAGGATGGTGTAGATCACCAACTGCTTTAGGCCGTTGTCGTTGAAGGCCCCCAGAAACTGGGTCGCAACCAGAGACCAGAACCCCCGCCGCCACGGTGCGGCAGGCGCGGAGCTTTTTTCTGCAATGGCTGTTGGGCTGTCAGGCGCGCTCGCGGCGCTGGCTTCGCTCATAGGGAAAAAGAAAGGTCGGTAAGCTGTTGTGCGCTCTCGACTTTACGCACATTCTGTCACGGACTTGGCGCTTTTCCTATTGCCACCGTTAGAACGCTGGTTACCTCCGGTTTTGCGGAGGAAGTTTCGCGGGGAGTTGGGGAAAAGCTCCAGCGGGGGGTATCTGCCCGGGCAATTCGCGGCAGAAAATAAAGGGCAAGACTCGCGTCTCTGAACGTTCTAATATGGCGTTCGAGTATTCTGACCAACCGGACCACGTACCTACGGGAGAGTGCCACTGGTGGAGCTCCTAGCCGTACTGTTGGGGTTGTTAGTCATAGCCACGCCGCTCCTGACCCTTTATCTTCTCTGGAGGGAGCACGAACTTCGTCATCGCCTGACCGAAGTGGCCGACCTCGCCACGAAACAGAACGATGCGCTGCATCGTGAATTACTCGACCTCAAGCGCCAGGTCGCCGCCCTGCCTCATGTGGCAGCCGCGGTTGCGGAGCATCATCCCGAACAACCGCTTCGGGTTTCTGCTGTAGTTCCTCGCGTGGAGCAGCCAGTGGCGACGCCGCCGGCGGCTGTGGCCCCGAAGCCGGTGACGCCCGTAGCGCCGCCGATTTCCGCCGCGCCCGTACCGCCTATTCCGGAGCGCCCGGTCGCACCGCCACCGTCTGTTCCGCTGCCACCCGTCGAGCAGAAACCGCTCGCTCCAATAGCGGCCGCTCCCCCAACCGCGAAGCCGCCAGCGCCGGCCGTACATCCGCCGAAGCCGTCGCCAGCACAACCGCCGGCCCTTCCGTCACGCGAGCCCGGGTATGTAAACGTTCCACACGTTCCCCCACCGCCTCCCGCCGCGCCGCCGATGGCCTCGGCTCGCGTCGCGGCTCCGCCGCACGTGGCGCCACTTCGATCCTCGGCCGTGCATTCCACCGCCCAGCAGCGCATGAAGTCGGCGTCCGCGATCGAAGATACGCTAGGCCGAAATTGGCTGAACAAGATTGGCATCGTCCTGTTCGTCGTGGGCGTAGCCTCATTCGGCATTTACGAGTTCGGACAACTCGGGCCTGCCCTCAAGGATCTCCTTCTCTACTTCGTCTCGTTTGCGTTTCTTGGCGGCGGCATTTTCGTCGAGAAACGCGATCGCTATCGCGTGCTCGGCTACACCCTGATCGGCGGTGGATGGGCCACGCTCTACTTCACCACCTACGCCCTGAATCATGTAGCCGCCATGCTGGTGCTGCAATCGGAGGTGCTCGACCTCGTCCTGATGCTCGCCGTGGCCCTGGTCATGGTCGTGCACACGCTGCGTTATCGCTCGCAGCTGGTCACCGGCCTCGCATTTCTGCTGGGCTACACCACCATTGCGCTCAGTCAAGACAAGGTCTACAGCCTTTCTGCGGGCCTGATTCTAGCCATCGGGCTGGTGAGTATCGTCATCCGCCTGGGATGGTATGAGCTCGAGATCTTCGGCATCCTCTCCAGTTTTCTCAACCACCTCTATTGGCTCTATCGGCTGCTCGGCCCCGAAGGCGCGCAGCATCATGCATTCCCGGATTATCGCGTCAGCACGGCTTTGCTCCTGTTTTACTGGCTGACCTATCGCATTTCCTACGTCATCCGCAAGCCCAAGAATGCGTTTGAAGAGCACATGTCGACCGCAGCAGCTCTGCTCAACACGCTGCTCCTGCTCGGCGTGATGAAGTTCCAGTCGGTGCAGCCCGAGCTGGCGTGGATCGCTCTTCTCGTGGTTGGAGCAATGGAGTTCAGTTTCGGCCAGCTCCCTTCAGTCAAGCGCCGTCGCGAGGCATTCGTTGTCTTGACGGTACTCGGCACCGCGCTCATGGTTGCGGCCGCTCCCTTCCACTACACCGGGCCCGAATCCGGCAACCAGGTAGCGATTCTCTGGCTGATCGGCGCAGAAGTATTTCTGATCGTGGGCTCGGTTGTGGGTGAAGTGGTCTTCCGGCGTCTGGGGCTCGCGATCGGCTTACTGGTGGCCTTGCGCCTGGCCAGCTTCAATTTCTTACGGCTGATGGAATCCCGAAGCCAGAACGAAAATCTGTTGTTGAGCGCGGGAATCATGTTCGGTCTGTGCGCGCTTGTGTTCTATGCCAACGCGCTGCTGATCGGGCACCGCTGGTCTCGGTTTTTCAAGGATTCGCCCGACGCCCCGCTGCTCACGCTGCACTCTTACGTGGGCGGATTCGCCGCCGCCAGCGCCATCTGGGCCTTTTGCTCCAACGATTGGACGGCCCTGGGATTCGCCGCGGTCATGCTGACGCTGGCCGCGCTCCGGCGGAAGCTCCGAGACCCACATCTGACGTTGCAATACGGCATCCTCGCCGCGCTCACCATGTTCCGCGTGTTCGCCATCAACCTGCACACCGAGGTCTTGCCGCCCGCGCACCTGACGCTACGCCTGCTCACGTTGCCTTTTTTGGCGGCAGCTTTTTACATGACCGCGTATCTTACCGACAGCCGCGGTGATGTCGACCTGAGCGTGCTACGCGGATTATTCTCCGCCGCCGGCACGTTCCTGATCACCGCGTTGATTTATTTCGAAGTCCCCGCGCTCTGGCAGCCGCTGGCCGCAATCGCGTTCGCAGTCCTGCTTTTGGAGGCCGGACACTTCCTCAAATATCGCGCAGTAACCTGGCACACGCACGCGATCGCTGCGCTCGCGGTATTTTTTGCCGTCACGGCTGATCCTCTGGCCGGCCACCGCTGGGGCACGGTTCCGGTTCACGCCCTCGCGGCTCTGCCCGTCGTGATCGGCGCATATTGGATCGCCAAACGGATGCGCGGCGTAGATCCGCGTCAAGCCGACCTCGCCGCCATCGCCTACACCTGGGTTGCCAGCGGGCTGGTGGTGTGGGGTCTGAATGAGGCTCTGATTTCTTTCCCAACCTGGATCGCGGTGGCCTGGATCCTCTTCGCGGTCGCGCTGGCCCAATCCACCCGTCGGATTCCATACCGCCATCTCGCCTGGCAAGCCGACGCGGTCGCTCTCTTCGCCTTCGCCCGAACTTATACGTACAACTTCACCTTGGCGCAGGATTACTGGCCCGGAATCTCGCTTCGTCTGCTGACCGTCGTCATCGTCGCCGCCGGTCTCTACGCCATCACGCGTAAGCCGATCGAGCCGAACGAGCTCTACGCCAGAATCTCACCGTTCTTCATCAGCGCCGCCGCTACCGGCCTGCTCACGCTGCTGGCCTGGTATGAGTATCCCGGCGGATGGCTCGCCGCCATCTGGGCCGTGTTTGCCCTGGTGCTGGCGCTGGTGGATCGCCGTTTCTACCTCGACGAACTGGGCTGGCAAGTGCACGCTCTCGCCGCGCTGACCATGATGCGCAGCGTCACGGTAAATCTGTACGTGATTCATACCTGGCACGGCATCAGCGTGAGGCTGCTGTCGCTCTCGATCGTCGTCATAGTCTTTTACGCGCTCGCGCAGTTAGTCCGCATGCCGGAGGAGGCGCGGCGGCGCGAGTTCCATCACATTTATTCCTGGGCCGCTTCAGCGCTGGTCTCGCTGCTGATGTGGTACGAACTGCAGCCGCATCCTGCCAGCATCGCCGTTGCCTGGGCTGTGTTCGGTCTGGTTTTGTTCGAATACGGGCTCGTGCGCCAGGTGCGGCAGTTCCGTTTCCAGTCCTACGTGGCGCTGACTGCCTCGTTCGGACGCATCTTCTTCGCCAATCTTACGGCCGATAATCGCGGAGAATTCGGCGATCGCATCTATACAGTGCTTCCCATCGCGCTCATCTTCTTCTTTGTCTACTCGCAATTGGAACCCAAGGAAAAGACGGCGCAGGACGACCGCCGTCTGCATTTCGACGCGCTCCTTGCCTGCCTCGGCACCGGCAGCATCGTGGCTCTGCTCTATTTCCAATTCGCCGACGTCTGGGTGGCGACCGCATGGGCGGTGATAGTCTTTGCTCTTCTCGGCGTTTCGCTCGCCATCGATCGCCCGATCTTTCTCTACCAGGGATTGTTGCTGACGGTCGGCGTCTGCGCTCGCGGCATCGCGCACAATCTTTTCGGCGCGAGCTATTTTACCGGAGGCGATTGGACCGGTCGCTACGGAGTCCTCGGCTCGGCCATCGCCGTGCTGTTCGCGTGCCTGCCCTTCGCCTTTCTCTTGCGCGATCGTTATCGTGACCAGCCATCTCGCCGCTGGATCGGCGTTGTCATCAATCATCCCGAACAACTTCTCTTCTTCGCGCCGGTGGTGTTGCTCACCATCATGCTGACTCTCCAACTACGTTCGGGCAGGATCACCCTGGGATGGGGGATCGAGGCCTTCTTGATTCTGGTCGGGGCGTTTTCCATCAACGAACGAAGCTTCCGCTGGACCGGATTGGCCCTGCTGCTAGCCTGTGTCGTCAAGATCGCCCTCATCGATTTTTGGCGACAAGAAACTCTCGACAAGATTGTCACGCTGGTGATCATGGGCGCGGCGAGCTTGCTCGCCTCCTTCCTCTACACCAGATACAGAGAGAAAGTTCGTCAACTGTTATGAAGCGTTCCGCCGCATTCCTGGTTGTGCTGCTCGTGGCTCTCGCGGCGCTCTACTTCAGCCAGCGCCGTCCGCATCCCATCGCGGTTTCCGCCAACGCCGTGGTCGACATGGTGGCCGACGCCCAGCGCGACCTCACCCGTGCTCCCATGCGCTTCACCCGCCTCTCTGATGAAGAAGAAATCACGATCGGCAACGAGCTAGCTCAACGCTACGCCGTGACCATGGAACTCACCGCCCAGGAACAAGCCTATGAACGCTACATCCAGCGCGTGGGCCTCACGCTCGGGCAGCACACGCATCGCCATCTCCCCTACTCGTTCCATCTTGTTCCTGACCGCAACCTGATGAACGCCTTCTCTCTTCCCGGCGGCCATGTCTACGTGGGCGAAGGTCTACTCGACATCCTCACCAGCGAGGACCAGCTTGCCTTTCTCCTCGGGCATGAACTCGAGCACATCGATCACTATCACTGCGTCGAGCGCGTGCAGTTGGAAGCCCGGCTCAAGAATCTGCAACTCGATGTCGTCGGCGCTCTGGTGCAAATCCCGCTTCAGGTCTGGGAAGCGGGTTACACCAAGGACGAAGAATTGGAAGCCGACCGCGAAGGTATGCACCTTGCAGTTGTTGCCGGTTACTCGCCCTACGGCGCCGTCAGCCTGTTTGAGAAGTGCGCCAAGCTGCACGACGAATACGTGATCCACGCCCGCAGCCCCGAGCAGGAACTTTCGGAGCTGGCCATGCAGAGCCTGGAAGGCTACTTCCGCTCTCACCCCATGCCGTCCGAACGCCTGGCGCAAGCCAACTCAGTAATCGCGCAAAACGGCTGGAAAGATCGCACGAACCAGAAACCTTTCCGCATTGAATACGAAGTCCACAACGGCGAGTACGTGAAGTAAAAAGCAAGGACGGCGCCGATAAATACCTCTGTGCTCCTCTCTGTCCGGAGTCTGCCCTGAGCGGAGTCGAAGGGTGATTAAGCCTTTGCTCGGATATTTTAATCAGCGCTTCTATAGCGACCAAGCGCTTCCGCGATGCGCTCCTTCATCGCGGAAGACCGTCCGGCCCGCTTCTCCAGCCACTCTTTCTCCAACCATTCCACTGAACCGACATCGACTCTCGCGCCGGCAGCGAGTAGTGCCTCAACGATCGCGACATAATCCGCGTCAGGGTCACCATTGATGGATGACCAAAGTGCCTGGCCCAGCGCTGTCGCGCCGTACGAGTTCAATTCTTCCAGCGGAGCGCCTCTTTCCAGCAGCAGCTTAATCGTAGAAAGCTGTCCACCCACGACGGCCCAGTGCAGCCCGGTCTGTCCGCTCCCTGCTTGGCCACCAAGGTCCGCACCCTTATTCAACAAAAACTCGACCACCTCGTTCCGCCCAAACTCGCACGCCCACAAAAAGCCGCGCTGTAGGTGCTCCACAGTTGCAGGCGATTTCAGACTTCCGTCCGGCATGAAGAAGCTCTTCACCGCGTCAAGCCTCCCGACTCCGGCGGCTCCTTCAAGATCGAGTGGCGCGCCCCGGCTGGCAAGAAACTCCGCGGCACCCTGGCGTCCGTTCGCCAGGCACGCGCTGACGAGACCCTTCCCTCCGACAGCATCTTCGACCGTTGTGCCGTGCTCCAACAGCATCTCCAGCAACGCGTTCTGCACGCCCGCCCGCAAGGGATGGATGCTGGTCGCGGCCAAACTCAGGGCAGTCGACCCACCGCCGTATACATTCGTGGTTGCGTCCACTTCAGCCCCCGCCTGCAGGAGAATTCCCGCAATCTGCACCGCGTTTTTTGGGCTCCTCTGCCGATAGCCTTCCACGCCATTGGCCGCGACATAATGCAGCAACGTGGCTCCATGCTCTCGCCGGGAACGCTCACGAACCAACTCTGGATTCTTCGTCAACAAACGCTCCAACGTTCCGGCGTCGCCAGAGACGATCGCATCCGCCGCCAATTCGAACTGTGTGATCGCGGAATTTGTGCGGCCAAGGTCCTGCACTTGTCGCGCAAACTTCGGCCAGCTCTCGAAGCCGTGTGATCGGGCGATCACAAACTGAGCGTCGGCAAGCACGCATTTCGCGGCTTGCGGGTCGGGGCTCGATAGTTTTCTCCGAGCGAATTCGGCTACTTGCTCAACCCACAAGTCAACGCGCACCGGAAGTTGCGGTGTGATCGTCAGCCCGGCCAGCTTGACCAGTGCCTTGATCCAGTGCTGCGCCCAGTCGTGGATGGCGTTCGCGTCGCCCGACTTGCAGGCTCCGACCAGTTCTTTGGCAAGTTTCTTGTACTGCTCAAGATTGGGACGTGGAGGAAGGGGCAGCGCGGCCTGCGGATTGGGAAACATGCGAATCTCCTTTCAACGCATGCCTGGAGTCCGCACTGATCAGGCTGAAAGAAAATTCGTTCGCCTTCGACTCTTTCGGTGGGTGGGCACGGCCCTTTCCGCGGACTGGATGCGCCCCGAACGCAAATCTCAGCCTAGAGCGTGCCATTGTCGAAGTCAACCGCATCTCAGATCGTGTGGCGACGGGCACTCTTGCAAGCCTGCCCTGAGCGAAGTCGAAGGGTCCGTCAAGCGCCGCTCGACGGTCCGTTCCTGCTCGACAACTGCCGCAGACTTGATATGATGGATTGGTCCCTCCTTGTGCGTGCGCGCACGAGAAATCCACTCTAACCCAGGAGCCATTCATGTCCGCACCCAGCCGCCGTCCCGAAATTCGCCGGCGCCGCACCCGCAACGAGAAAATCGTCCACCTGCGCAAACGCCTCGCCGCCGCCAAAACCGATGCCGATCGCGACCGCATCACCGCCAAGCTGCACAAACTTTCCGTTGGCTCCCCAGGCCAGCCCCTGCTCAAGTAGCTTTGATGTAGGTCACACAGGTAGTGCGGACGCATGCCGCCTAAGATTTTCTCCGCGTCCTTCGCGGCTTTCCTTGGTGATCTCTGCGGATAAGCCTTTTCCGTCCGCTGCCACTGACTCAGGCCCATGGCGTCCGGGGCCTTCTTCGAGCCCGCCCTGCACGTCCCCTCAGGCTACGCCGCTGCTCAGTTTCTCCGACGTATCTGGAGGAACCTTCGTAAGCGCCTGATCGCCGCCGCCCACCTGCCGGTAGACCTCCAGTATCCGCCGCACCGATTTCTCCCAGGAAAATTTCCCCGCCTGCACGTAGCTGCGTTCTTTCATGCGCTCGCGCAGCGCTTGGTCGAGCAGCACCCGATGCAGCGCCCGCATGATCTCGAACACATTTTCCGGATTCACGAGAACCGCCGCATTGCCCACCACTTCCGGCAGCGACGACACATTCGAAGTGACAACCGGCGTCCCATGCGCCATTGCCTCCAGCGGTGGCAGCCCGAAGCCCTCGTACAGAGACGGGAACACAAATATCTTCGCCGAATCGTAGAAAATTCTCAGCACTTCAATAGGTACAAAACCCAGAAAGCGCACGTCATTTTGCACCCCGCTGCGCACCACGGTGCGCCGCAGATCGGGATTGCCGGAAAGATCGTCGCCGATAATAATCAGTTTCAGGTCAGGAAACGCATTGTCTTTCTCGAGTTCGCCCTTCAGTGCCGAGAACGCCTCGATCATGCGCACCACATTCTTGTGTGCACTCACCCGGCCCGCGTAAAGCAGAAATGGATACGTCACTTGATAACGTTTGGCGATCAACTCCCGGTCGGCTGCGCTGGCGTGGCCATGCAGAAACCGTTCATCAATGGCGTTGTAAACCACTTCGATGCGCTGTGGTGGAATCCCAAACAGCTTCTCCATTTCTGCCTTGGTGAAATTCGAGACCGCGAAAATCCGCGCCGCGCCGCTCAACACTCGGCGGGTCAGCTGGAAATGTACCGACCCCCACAGGCTGTTCCGCTGCCCGCCTCGCGACATGTGTTCCAGCACGTCGTGCACCGTCATCACGTATGGACATGGCAGGGCGCGCGGCACGGAAAAAACATTGGGCACGTGCAACAGATCGCAGTTGAGGCTCTGCAGAACCCCTCGAAACTCCCACCACCCTTGCAGCGATCGCTCCGGTTGGTGAAGTGGAACGGCATGAAAAGTGGGTGGCAGCGACCCAATCTCTTCGACCTTTTCGGAGGGCCCGATCAGCAGGTATTGATTTTCGCGATCCAGTCGCCCCAGCGTTCGCACCACATTGCGGATGTACGTGCCCACACCAAATTCCGTCATCCGCCGGATGTCGATGGCAATCTTCACGGATGGCATTTAACCACAGAAGTGGCAAAGGGACACTAAGAAGGAAAAATGAATGCCAGTCTATGTTGTTGCCATGACTTGCTTTACGGTTGAAGCGTGCGCGAGGGACCGCCGAATCCGTGCAATCCTACGCCCTGACTTCCGCCGGTGCCTTCGCCCGGCGCTCCGCATACAGCGGAAACGCCTCGCAAAGTTCCAGCACCTGCTTTCGCACTTTGCCCGCAACGCTCGCGTCCGCGCGATGCAGCAGCACCTCAGCAATCCAGCGCCCCACCTGGCGCATCTCAACTTCCTTCATGCCGCGCGTGGTCAGCGCGGGCGAGCCAATGCGCACTCCGCTCGGCTTCATCGGAGGATTCGTATCGAACGGAATCGCATTCTTGTTGACTGTAATCGCCGCGTCGCCCAAAGCTTTTTCGGCGTCGCTTCCCAGCATGCCTTTCGAGAAAACATCCACCAGCATCAGATGCGTGTCGGTCCCGCCAGAGATGATGCGGAAACCTTCCTCTGCCAGCGTTTGTGCCAGAGCTTTTGCGTTCGCCACCACTTGCCGCGCGTAGTCGCGGAATTCCGGTTGCATGGCTTCCTGGAAGCACACCGCCTTGGCCGCCATGATGTGCACCAGCGGCCCGCCCTGCATTCCCGGAAACACAACCTTGTCGATCGCGGCGCCAAACTCAGCCTTCGAGAGGATCATGCCCGACCGCGGTCCGCGGAGCGTCTTGTGCGTCGTCGAAGTAACGATGTGCGCGTGCGGCACCGGCGACGGATGCGCGCCGCCAGCCACCAGCCCCGCGAAGTGCGCCATGTCGACTAAAAAGAGCGCGCCGACGTTGTCGGCAATCTGACGCATGCGCGCGAAATCAATGATTCGCGGGTAGGCACTGCCGCCGCCAATAATCAGCTTGGGCCGCTCCATCTCGGCCAGTTTTCCCAGCGCGTCGTAGTCGATGGTTTCAGTTTCTTTGGTGACGCCGTAGGGAACGATCTTGTAAGTCTTGCCGGAAAAATTAAGGTGATGGCCGTGCGTGAGGTGACCGCCATGGGCGAGGTTCAGTCCAAGAATGGTGTCGCCGGGTTGCAACACCGCTGCGTAGGCTTCCATGTTGGCCTGCGATCCCGCGTGCGGCTGCACGTTGGCGTGTTCGGCGCCGAAAAGTTGCTTGGCGCGGTCGCGCGCCAGATTCTCCACCACATCGGCAAACTCGCAGCCACCGTAGTAACGCTTGCCGGGATATCCCTCAGCGTACTTATTAGTGAACACCGAGCCCGCGGCTTCGAGCACAGCTTCGCTCACGAAATTTTCCGAGGCGATCAGTTCGAGGCCTTCATGCTGGCGGCGGGTTTCGTTGTCGATGGCGGCCGCGATCTGCGGATCGTTTTCGTAAAGCGGCAGGTACATTTTGCTAGAAACTGAATTCTTCATGTTGGATTCCTAGAGCCTCTCGTAAATGTTAGGCTGGTGCAATTCCATGAAGCGCTCCGGCGATTTCACGGGCGTAAAACCAACCTGCGCATAGAGCCCGTGGGCATCGCGGGTGGTAAGAATCCAGCGCCGCAAGTTCTGCAGCGCGGGATGCTGCGTGATGCACTCCATCAGCCACTTGCCCAGTCCGCGCCCGCGATGCGATTCCAAGACAAACACATCGCCCAGGTAGGCGATCGTCGCGAAGTCGCTGATCACGCGGGCAAAACCCACCTGCGCGCCCCTGTCATCATAAATCCCAAAGCACAGCGCGTGCTCGATCGATCGCGCCACCACATCCCGCGGAATACCCTTGGCCCAGTAGCAATTCGTAAGGAAATTATGGATCACATCCAGATCGAGCCGCGCAGGGTCGGAGCTGATGACGAACTCGCCTCGGCGATGCTCGACAATTTCTGGTGCAACGCTGCTGGCACGCGTAGATTCCACGCTCACATTCTAACCTGCTACGGGGTGCCCATCTAAGAGGCGCCCACCGCCGTACGGGCCGATTGCGACTAGCTTGAAGATGGCCGCCGGCCATCTTCGTTTCAGTCGAACGCTGTTCGCAAAAACGACGCCAGGTGCCAGCCATCCATGTAGTTGTACGGCTTCTCGCCCATGGTGTAGTGGCCGCAGGGCAGCACTACGACTTTGTGATCCAGCCCATGCCGCTCGAATTCGGTCACCACGTTGCGCGAGAGCTCCGGCAAAAAAGTCAGATCGTATTTCGCATAGATGATGAGCGACTTCCTCGGCCAGCGCGAGAACTGATTAAAATACGCCATGGGGCTGACGGCTAGCCACGATTGCCGCAACGTCTCCAGCGTGACCTGCGACTCCATGCCTTGCCGGATGTGCCGCGTCGACTGTCCGTGCCACACCACGTCGGCAACGTAAGTGGACGCATGATTAAACGCGGCCACGCAAATCCGCGGATCGTGCGCCGCGGCGATGAAGGCGTAACACGAGCCCAGGCTCGTGCCCAAGATGCCCAACCGGCTGTAACCCTGCTGCTCGAGCCAATCGAAACAGCTGCGAATGTCGGTCACGCCCTGGCGAACGGAGTCGAGCGTGCGTCCGATGTTGGCCGAGACGGCGTAGTCGGCGCGGCTGGTCTCGTCGGGCATGCGGATGTCGTGATACGGCATGGTCAGGCGCAGCACCGCGATGCCCAGCATGTTGAGCAATTTACAAAGGCTCACGTAAGCGACCGCGTCGGCGTTCCAGTGCGGCAGAAGAACAATGGCGCGGCGTCCGCGGGCCGGAAACCAGCGGGCGTTAACCAGATTGTTTTCGGGATAAGGTGTTCGCGCCGGCGATGTAAAGCGCAGAAACTCGGCGAACGTTCCTTTCACTTTCGCCTCGAGTTTTGGGTCGGGAACTTCGCGCGTGGAGAAGACTTGCACCTCGCGGGTTTCCAGCCTGAAATCGGTAGGCCGCTCGTAGGAATAAAACTCGTCGCTGGCGGCGACAATGCGGCGGTTGTAATCGAGGAAAAACTTCTCGGGATTGTTCGGCGTATGCCCGGGCGCGTAGCCGTTGCGGCACGGCCAGTCGCGCGCCCACTCCACCCCCCAGTCCAGCGGACGCACCACGCGGTTGTTGTCCACCGAGGTGAGGCGGTGTTCCCAGTCGTACATCCATTGTGCGTAGCGCGAAGGCATGGTCAACCTTCTAGTGTAGCAAGCGGCGGCGCAACTGCTCGGCTGCGAAGCATTCAACGGCGGCAATTAGCAGTTGGCACTTGGCATTTGGCCGGTGAGTGGAGTTAGACGCCAGACGCCAGACCTCGGACCTCAGACGTGCGTCGTCGGACTCCATGGGTGGCGATGGCGAGGCCGCCCCCGGGCTTTGCCCAACTGGACAGCCGAGGGCGGCTGCCCCCGCACGCGCGGAGACGCTGGCCTTCTGGCGTGCGGGTTTGAAGGCTGAAGTCCGAGGTCTGACGCCGGTTTTCTAGCTGCCGTATTTTCTCGGCACCCGCTTCGAGATATTGCAGAGAATTTCGTACGGCGTGCTGTTGGCCAGTGCCGCGTGCTCCAGTGCATCGACGCTGAGGCCGTCGCCGGAACCGAGCAGGATCACTTCGTCTCCCACCGTGATGCCGGGAATGCCGGTGACGTCAGCCAGCGTCAGGTCCATCGAAATGCGGCCCACGATGGGAGCGTAGTGGTCGCGCACGATCACGCGTCCGCGATTCGATAGCTGGCGGTTATAGCCATCGGCATATCCGACCGGCAGCACGGCGACGTGCGCCGGAGCTTTGGTGACATACGTGGCGCCGTAGCCGAGAGCCTGATCACCCGGAAAACTGCGCAGAGAAAGAATGCGAGTCTTCCAGGTGAGAATCGGCTTCACTGGCAGCCGCAGCGTCCCTCCACCCACTTCGCGGCCGGCGCGCTGGAACGGCAAGTAATAACCGTAGAGCGCGATGCCTGGACGCACCATCGTGTGCAGGGTTTCGCGCCGGGAAATGACTGCGCCGGTGTTGGCCATGTGCACGAAGGTGGGCGTCAGTCCGGCCTCGTGCAGCATACGGCGGGCCTCTTCGAACTTGTGTTTCTGGTCGGCCACGGAAGGCGCGTCCATAATTTCGGACGACGCCAGGTGAGTGGAGAAGCCTTGCAACTCGAGATGCTTCGCTGCCTGCAACGCGGCCAGCACTGCGGGAAGTTCTTCCACGGCAACGCCCAGGCGACCCATACCCGTGTCGACTTTCAAATGCACAGGATGCCGCGCCGCGCCCAGAATGGCTGCCGCTTTTTCCAGCGACTCGATGTGCCGGGGCTCCCACACTGTGGGAGTCAGGTGGAGGCGTACGATCTCGCTTTCTTCTCCGCGCCAGAAACCAGTCATCAACAAAATGCTGGAGTGGATGCCGGCTTCGCGCAGAGGAATCGCTTCATCGAGCGAAGTCACGCCCAGCCAGGTTGCGCCTTCGGCTTCGAGGGCGCGGGAGCATTCCACAGCGCCGTGACCATATGCGTCGGCTTTCACTACGGCGCACACGGTTACGTTCGCACCAACATGCTTCTGCACAGTGCGGAAATTTTGCCGCAGGGCCGATAGAGAGACTTCGGCCCAGGTGGGGCGCGTCGCTACGCGGTTCAGGATTTCTGCGATGGTTGCCACTTTCGCGATTATAGCGGGAGTGCGGCGCGTCTCCAGGTTACGCCGGGGCTACTCCCGCGATTCGCTCCGGCGCCGAAGCGAGAAATAAGCACGCCGGGTTAGTGGCACGAGTGCCCTCCCGTTCGTGGTAGCGCCGGCATCTTGCCGGCTGTCCGCCGTCGGCGCCAGGGCTACTTTCGCGGTCCTAGTGCCCAGCCAGAAAAAAGTTCACCGTGACCTGGGTCTCGACCTCGACCGGCTCGCCATTCAGAATGTAGGGGTGGTAGCGCCAGTTACTGACCGCCTCGACCGCGGCGCGAACCAGCATGGGATGTCCCGTCAGCACGTGCAGATTCTTGATGGTGCCGTCTTTGCTGATGAGCGCGGCCAGGACGACCGTTCCCTCAACCCGCGCAGATCTGGCCAGCTGGGGATACTCGGGCTGCGGCTGATAGACGAGACTGCCGGGGCTCATGTGCGAGATGTGGATGGGATGAGTCGCGGCCGGCGGCGGCGTGGACAGAATGGGCCTGGTTTCCCCGCTGGCGGACCCTATACCTTGGGGAAGGCCAGGTACTCCGCCGGTGGGCAAGCCTGTCCCGATGACGCCAAAGGGCTGCGGCGGAGCGTCATCGGTGATCGGCGAGATGGTAGTCGGGATTCGCGTCGGCTGCAGCAGGCGAATGTTCAGCAGATTGCTTTGCGCAGGCGAGGACGGGCCAGCGTGCGTGCGAATGGGCGGAGCGTCCGCCGCCGGCTGACCCAGGCTGACAGGCGTTGCCAGGCGATGCAACAGGGGGATGCCGCCGGGCCTTACCAGCGGCAGCAACAACAGCAAGCCCATGGCAAGTGCTTGCAGCCCGAACGAACTCAGTGTGGTCCAACTGCGGCGGAAGCGTTGATCGAATGAAGGTTGCAGCAGGCTATCGGCAAACATCGTTCCGGTAAACATGGTTTCGGCCAACATGGTTTCGCCGAGCGGCTCCCGGCAAATTGCGTTTTCCCCTGACCTGTATTCAGACATAGCGCCCTCCTGGTGTGAAATGGCGGTTGCTGTTATGGACACCACGAGTGAGGCGCTGGGGCAGGGTTGGGAAAAGAAAAAAGGCCGCGCAGGAACGCGGCCTTCGGGAACATTTTCGACACCCGAGGTGTCGTCGCCGATCTTACTCAGCCGATCTTACTCAGCCGATCTTACTTGGCCGATCTTACTTGGCAGGATCAGCGGGCTTGGGCGCTGGCGCTTTCGGCGTGGTGCTGGCTCCAGTTGCAGGCTTCGGGGCTGGTGGTTTAGCCGTTCCAGCCGTGGGCGCAGGCACGTTCGATTGTGCGTTGTAAACGTCCACGACAGGCTTGGTGATATCCACCTTTTCGACGTCGGCCCACAGCACCGGGCTCTGCGGCCAGGGTTTGGAGGTATCCACGATCATGCCGAATGCGTTCTCCTGGGCGTACTTCACGATCATGGGCGCCATTTTCTGCAGGATGCGCTGGGCGATATCGTTCTGCTGATTGCCCGCTTCTTCCTGGAAGTCCTGGCCCGCACGCTCCAGTGCTTTTTGTTTGGTTTCGATTTGCTTGCGCAGGTTGGCGAGAGCGTCTTCGCTGAGTTTGTCGCCCTGCGTGGTCAGCTGCTTCTTCAGACCTTCGAGTTCGTCGTTCTGGCCGGTCAGCTGGGTGCGCTTGGGCTCGAGCTTCTTGGCGAGCTCCTCAAAATCGCGGCGGCCTTCGTTGGTGGCGACGATCGCCTGTTCGATGTTGATGGTCCCGATCTTGGTTGAGCCCGAAGCTGCAGCGGACGGGGTAGCGGGCGCAGCGGATCCCGCCGCCGGGGTGGAGGCGCTGCTGGTTTGGGCGATTGCAGAAATCACGAGGACAGCTGCTACCGCCAGGACGAGGCGCAGAAACTTGCTTGTCATTGGATCGCTTGAACTCCTTGGAACCTGATCCCTGGAACCTGCCTGCTTCCAACATGCTTTGTTGGAGCATGGTTCAGGGGAACGTGGCTCCGAAAATGAACTCCGGTATTTTCTCAGTGATGTTTAACCTTGCAACGCTGGGCCGCACTGAAAGAGGTCTCCGCTGCTGTAACGGCCGCCGTCGGAAAAGGCGCACTAGATTGCCAGCTTCACACGCCGAGGCTGCGGGCTTCGCGTCCACCCGAATGAGCCTGTTATGGCGTGAATCAACCCCAATTATAAAGATCGGGCTTGCACGCCGTCAAACCACGATCCGACACACCCCACTTGGCACACATGGCCAATCCTGGCTCCTCAGAACGTGGTCGCGACCGTGAAGCGGAACGTCTTGCGCGGTTCGCGCAGCAGGAAGTTCGGAGAATAGGTGAACTTGGCCAGGCCGTAGGTGTAATCCCCGGCCGCGCCCGCCGGGAACATGCCACGGGTAATCGGAATCGGTGAATTGGCCTGGCTGTTGAGGCGCAGCGGATTGTACGCCCAGTAGATGCGGAAAGGCGCGTTGACCACCGGCAGAAACATCTGCAACTCCAGGCCCGTCGACATTCGGGGCTTCCATGTGGTCGAGCCCAGAACCTGCAGATCCTGCGAGGGCGCTGGATTCAGGATTGCGAAGCCAGCGCAGTTATATCCCGCATCCAGCTTGGGACATCCGAAAGGCGTGCTGATCACGGCGGAGTACTGCTGCGCCGCAATTTGCAGTTGCGAGCGCCGCAGGATGGGGTCGATGCCGGTATCGACAAACGGAGCGATCGCCACTGGACCCGCGATGGTGATGCGGTATTCGAGATTGGTCACCAGGCTAAGGTCGCCGCCCGGAAAGACAATCTGGTCCACGGGAATCGGGACGGTCCAGCAGTTGGTTGGCTGGGGTGGATTCAGGCTGGCATTGGCCGGGTTGCAGGGAAAGTTAGGATTGGCCGGAACCGGCGACTGATCCCGGTTTCGCAAGATGATCGAATTGGCGCTAGGCAGGAAAGCCACTGGCGAGACCGAGCGAATGTCGAAGCCGCGAATATCGTTTTCGCCGCCCATGTAGAAGCGCTGGAAAGGCGGCGAGACCAGCCCGCCGAACCCGCTGATATACGAAGCTTGAACCCGGTAGCCGATGGTGTTGCGGCGTTTCTGCACCGGCGTCCAGTGGGTGAATTGAAAGATGGGGCGCACCGAGCGCACGGTGCCGCCGATGCCCGCAATCTCCGCCCCTATTGTCATCTGCTGGCCACTGTGCGGGAACAAGCCGCTATCCAGCGAATTTATCGAGAAGTTGGGGAAAATCTTGCTGGTGACGATCCCCGACAGTGCGTTAGGGCCGGAAATACCCCGGAACGCGATGAACTCGAACAGACTTTTCGACGCCGTGCTCAACGCCAGCAAGGTAGAACGGTCGAGCGAATAGGTGACGCCCAGGCGCTTGAACGAGCGGCTGTGCAGCGGATAGCTCAACGACGTGGTGAAACCCGCGCTCGATTGCGAATAGTTCTGCAGGTTCTGCAGAACGGCGTTGGGTAGACTCAGGTTTTGGCCGCCTAGAATCGAGAGCTGCCGGGCCTGGTTGAAACTGACCTTGTTGGCAAACAGGCTCACGCCCAGCTGCAGCGGACGGTCGAACATGTAGGGCTGGGTGAAGGAGAACAATGCGCTGCGCGCCAGATTTCCCAGGCTGACCTGCACTTGCACCGTCTCGCCCAGGCCCAGGAAGTTGTTGGTGGAGTAGTTCAGGCCCACGAAAGCGCCTTCCAGTCCGCTGACGCCTCCGTTCAACCCGATGCTGTTCTTGCCTTTTTCCTTCACCTTCAGCGTCAAGTCGACGAGTCCGTTCTTTTCGTCCAGGCGCTTGTCAGTGACGTTGGGGTCATCGGGTTTGAGTTGATCGAAATAAGAGAGCTGGTTCAACCGTTGCAGGCTGAGTTCCCACAGCCGCGAGTTGTAGACGCCGCCCTCTTCCAGCACCATTTCGCGGCGAATCACTTTATCGCGCGTGGTAGTGTTGCCCTGGAATTCGATGCGCCGGACGGAGAACTGCTTGCCTTCATCGACGTCAATCTCCAGGGAAATCAGTCTCTTGTCGTCGTCAAAGGTTTGCCCCGGCACCGACGTGAAGTTGATGTAGCCCAGCGTGCCGTAAGCTTTGCGCAGGTTTTCCAGGCCCTTAGCAATTTTTTCGCGGCTGAAGATGTCGCCGTCCTTGATGGGGAACTGAGCCCGTAGAGCCGCAGTGTTCGAAATGCTCTTGTTGTTCTTGAACGTGATTTTGCCCAGCCGGTATTTATCGCCTTCTTCGATCGGCATGGTCAGGTCAACCGCTTTGCCCGGCCCGGCCTGCAGCAAAGGAATGTGAAAACCTTTGTGCCCGGTATCGTGCATCTGCGTCTTGGGCTCGTTCACCACCACTTTGAAATAGCCGCGATTCTGGTATTCAGCTCGCACCCGCTCGGTATCTTCTTCCAGCTTGGTAGCGTCGTAGGTTTTCGAGAAAAGGTTCTCGAGAAAAATGGAGTGCGGAATTCCGATCGGCTTCAGATTCTTCATGGCCGCGCGCAGGATCCGCGACTTGACGTTCTTGTTGCCTTGGAACGTAATCTTGCCGACTTTGACCTTGGGCCCTTCTTTAATGACAAAAGTGATGCCGACCGCGGCGGGAGGAATCTGCCGCAATTCGCTGCGGATAGTGGAAAACTGACGTCCGTGCTCCGAGAGCAGGTTCTTGATCGAAACTTCCGCTTTCTTGATGCGCGTGGGATCGTACTGGCTTTCCACCGACAGCCCGACTTTATCCTGCTTGAAGCGGTCGAGAACATCGCTTTGCGAAACCGAACTCAGGCCCAGGTAGTTGATCTCGCGGATGGTCGGTTTTTCTTTTACCTGCACAATGATGCGCCAGCCTTTGGGCGTCTGCTCGCGCAGGAACTTTATGTCTTCGAAGTAGCCCGTATTCCACAGGGAATTGAAGTCGCGCTCCAGGCTGGCGGCGTCGTAAATGTCTCCCGGCTTGGTGAAGATGCGGGCCTTAATGGTGTCAGCGGGAATACGGCGGTTGCCCTGGGGAATGATTTCTGAGATCACGTCGGTCTGGGCCCAGGTGAGGGACGCCGCCAGGAACAGGGTCAGCAGAGCCAGCCAGGTCGCCCATCCGCGCCAAAGCCGTGGAAATGAAGGAGATGCCGCCGCTGTTGCGCGACCGGTGCGCCCTCGTTTGGGCACAAAAGAACTCTCCGAATGAAAGCGAAGATGAATCGCTACAACCTCAGGCTGTGGGATGTAAGAAAACTGCCATTATACGGTAGAGCAACGATCAGCGTCCAAGCCGCAACTCTTTACGTGGTGTCCTGATTTAACCACAAAGGCCGATGGAACACGAAGGAAGCCGGCTAATCTCGCGCGACTCCGCGCTTTTGTGGTTCACAAGGTCAGGAACACACACTCCTTCTGGGTCAAAACCGCTGGGTCACGCTAACTGGGCTCTAGTGCACCACCACTAGGCCCAGCCAACTGGGTCCAACCAGCCGGGTCAAGCCCGCGGTTGCTCGATTGAGGATGGCCTGGATAACTCTACTTCAACCAAGACGGAATAAAACGTGGCCGAGTTGCCCATGTCGGCAAGTTTTTCTGAGGTCAGGACATTGATGCTTTGGTAACCCGGCGTCAGCTTCGGCCAATTCAGCCGGGCCGAGACCACTCCGGGCTGCACCGCTCCGTCAACCCGGGCCTTGAGAACGATTTCCCCCCGATGATTGAAGACCCTCACTGTATCACCGTTGGAGATTCCGCGCGCCCGGGCGTCGGATGGATCCATTTCGAGCAGGCCCGGCTCTTCCATCTCCTGAACCGAAGGCACGTTGGAAAAGCTGGAATTCAGGAAGTTGTCGGACTTCCGCGCGAGCAATTCCAGCGGGAAACCGTTCTTGCGGCTTCCGTGGCGAGATTCGGAGGGAGGCGTGAACTCGGCAACCGGATCAAGCCCCTGCGCGATCAGCGCTTCATTGTAGAGTTCAGCTTTCCCGGAAGCGGTGTGGAAGTTGCCGTGAGCAAAAGGAAGAAAGGGTTCGGTGTGAGCGGCATGTTGATCAGTTGGTTCGCCGGAAGCCGGAAGCCGGGAGCCGGAAGCCGGAAAATTCAGCCGTACAAACGGCTCGCGCTCCAGCCGTTCGCGCGTGATTCCTTCCAGCCAGGGATTCTGCGAATCGAGAGCGAGGTCGATCATCTCGTCGACGCTTTCGCGGAAGCAATCGTCCTGAAATCCCATGCCCTCGGCCAGCGCGCGAAACACTTCCATATTGGGCCGGCATTCGCCCAGCGGTGCGATGGCCTGGTTTGAAATCTGCACGTAATAATGGCCGTAAGCGTTCTGCAGGTCGCGGTGCTCGAAGAACGTGGTCGCGGGCAGAACAATATCGGCGTAGTCGGTGGTGTCGGTGAAAAATTGTTCGTGCACCACGGTAAACAAATCGGGCCGCTTCAGGCCCCGAATCACCTCGTTGTGATTGGGGCAAACCGCCGCAGGATTCGAGCTGTAAACGAACAAAGCTTTGACCGGAGGATCGTTAAGGGTATTGAGCACGCGCCCCAACTCGACCATGTTGATGGTCCGCGCCTCACGCCCGAGAGCGGAATGCATCAAGTCCGGACGTTTCAAGCCCTCGCCATTAAATCCAAACGCTCCGCTGGTGGAAAGCTGCAGCCCGCCGCCGATTTCTTTCCATCCGCCGGTGATGCAGGGCAGCATGGTGATGGCCCGGGTCGCCATGCCTCCGCCTTCGGAACGCTGCACGCCGTAGTTGAGGCGAATCACCGATGGCCGGATCGTGGCATACTCGCGCGCCAGCTTACGAATGTCATCGGCGGAAATGCCCGTCCACTGCGCCACACGCTCCGGCGGGTACTGCTTCACTTTTTCGCGCAGGTCCTCGAAGCCCAGCGCGTATTTGGAAACGTAGTCCGCATCGTGCAGGTTCTCGCCGATGATGACGTGCATCATGCCGAGAGCGAGCGCAGCATCCGTGCCAAGATTGATGGGCAAATGCCAGTCGGCGCAGGCGGCCGTCCGTGTGCGATACGGATCGATCACCACCAGCTTCGCGCCCTTGCGCCGCGCTTCGGCGATGAACGGCCACAAGTGCACGTTGTTGCCATGAATATTCGCCGCCCAGGCAATGATGTAACGCGAATGCGCGAACTGCTCGGGTTCAGTGCCCAGCTTTACTCCCAGCACCGATTGCAGCCCGGTCTCTCCAGCCATGGAACAAATCGTCCGGTCGAGCTGCGACGCGCCCAGCCGATGAAAGAAGCGCCGATCCATGGACGCCCCATTCAGCGCGCCCAGCGTGCCGCCAAAAGAGTAAGGCAGAATCGCCTCGCTGCCGAACGCTCCGGTGATGGCGCGGAAGCGCGAGCAGATCTCGTCGAGCGCCTCATCCCAGGAAATGCGCTGCCAGGCTTGGTCAGCGTGAGGTTGTGTGGGGACAGCCGCCCTCGGCTGTCCATGCGGAGCAAAGCTTCGCTGCTCTGCTCCCGGCCCCTTAGGCCCCACTCGACGCATGGGATAAAGCACCCGGTCCGGCGAATACACCCGGTCCAGATACTTCGCCACCTTGGCACACAGAAACCCCCGAGTCACCGGATGCTCGGGATCGCCCTGGATTCTCGTGGCCTTCCCGTCCTCGACCGTAATCAGCACCCCACAAGCGTCAGGGCAATCATGCGGGCAGGCGGCGTGAACGACCGACTTCATATGTCATTGGATTATACGGGGACGCAGAGATAAGAGCAGACCAGATTCCCCCGTACCCGTCGCCAGACCGGCACTGTGTGAGGGGCTGGCCAGCGGTCCAACTCCGGCAATCTCAGGCGGACGCTGCGGCTCCCCCCCCTGCATCAGCAGAAAGCTGTCGATGCTCTGTGCCAATTGAGAGTCCACTTCGTCGGCGATGAGCATGATGTCGGGCAGTACCAAACCGAAATCCACGGTGGACAAGTTGCGCTGGATGGTCTCGAAGATGCACACCTGCAGGATTCTCGACTCCTGCACCATCAAGGGCGCAGTGTAGCCTTGGCGAAAGCGCAGTTGTCCATGCGCCACGGCCGCCGGAGAGGGGGTGGCAATCGCCTCTATGACGCGAGCTTCCCGCAAACGTTTGGCAATGTTTCTCATGATGTCGGGAAGATGGTCGGTGCGTTCGTCCGAGGTCAGTGGGACGGAGGTCAACTCCCCTACCTGCCCCACTCGGGACAACCATCGCTGCATGGTGACGCTGGCCTCGCGCTCCAGAATGGAGGCGACACTTTCCTTAGCCTTCTTGGGAGATGCTTTAGACTCCAGTGTCCTCTTGTGCAGGAGTTCGGCCAGTTGCTCAACCTCGAAAGGCTTTAGGAGAACCTCGTCGGCTTGCAGAAGGATGGCGGACATGGATCGTTCCACGTCAGGAAAACCGCTAACCACCAACGTCAACGCCTTAGGTTGAGAGTGACGCATGGCAGTTACCACGGCGAACCCATCCCCGGGATCCGGCATGTGAAGATCGGTGATCAGCACATCGAAGGATTGGGTCGCAATCTGCTTGAACGCCTCCGTGACGCTGGTTGCTGAAACTACCTCGAAGTTTTTCTTTTCCAGGGATCGTTACGTCAGAAACATCTCATCCTTATCGTCATCGACGAGGAGAACCTTGGTTTTTGTCATTGCCTTGCCTCCACCTCAGGCGTTTCTCAGTCTGCCCAGGCGACGAGAACGCCGCCCCGGTGGGCCGCGCCTTTGCATGAAGATCGGTGCTCCGAGGTGCGCGACCCGGCCCTCAGGGTCTCCATTATTTTACGTTCGTTAGCAGGTGTGGTGACCGCACAAAAGCCAATTACAGCCCTTTGCTTTCCTGTTTTGGCACTCGTGTCCGAATTGCCGATTTGGCCATCGGATCTGGAAACATCTCCGAAAATCGTCTGGGACAGTGCCTTCAGGAAGCGAATCAACCGCGGCTTCGCGAAAAAAAGGGGGCGGCCTCGCGGCCGCCCTTTCTGGTCAGCAGGCAGAATGGATCTCGATTTCCGGCAATCCAAGGCCCGGGCGGGACTACTTCTGAGCTTCGATCTTTTCGATCACGAGCGCCGTCGACCCTCCCCGTTTGTAGACCTTCCCGCTCGCCGTAACTTTCTGTCCTGCGAATGGCAGCAGCCGGTCGTTCTGCCCGCTGGAGGGAGTGGTGTCTGCGATGGGCCAATAAATCGCGCCGCTTTCGGTCAGAATCACCAACGGAGAACCCGCCTTGGCACATGCCGTGGCGCAGTCCGCGCTGATCGGTTTCTTCAGGCCCTTGGTAAATGCGCAAGCCGAATCCAGCACGTACCCATTCACCGTGATCGACTTGCCAGTGTCGCTGCTCCAGCCTAGAACGCCGGCAACCAACACCACCGCCAGCGAAATCCTCACTGCATTTCGAAGACTCATCCTGATCCTCCTGAGAAATATTGCGTCAGGCTACCCACTGGCATGTCACAGGACAATACTTCGAAACCATTATGCGGTCTCTGGTCTTGGCTGATCGCTGACGGCTGACAGCTACTTCAGTTCCAGAACTTCCTTTTCCTTGGCCTTGCTCATGTCTTCCATCTTCTTGATTTCGCCGTCGGTCAGTTTTTGGATCTCATCGAGCGCGCGCTTCTCTTCGTCCTCGGAGATTTTCTTGTCCTTCAGCGCCTTCTTGATGGCGTCGTTGCCGTCGCGACGGATGTTGCGCACGGCCGTGCGATGTTCTTCGAGAACACGGTGCAGGTGCTTCACCATGTCCTGCCGGCGCTCCTGGGTGAGCGGCGGAACCGGCACGCGGATCAGCTTGCCGTCGTTCATCGGATTCAGCCCCATATCTCCCGAACGAATCGCCTTCTCAATCGCGCCTAGCTGCGACGCATCGAACGGCTGTACCGTGATCAGTTGCGGTTCGGGCGCGTGCACCTGCGCGACCTGGTTCAGCGGCATCTGCGAGCCGTAATAGTCGACGCTCACGTTATCCAGCATGTGCACCGAAGCCCGCCCGGTCCGCACGCCGGCCATCGCCTTGCGGAAGTCTTCCACCGCCTTGTCCATGCGGGTCTTCAGTTGTACGTACGTTTCTTTCAGACCTGCGATCGTGGCCATTGTGGCTGGGGCCATAGGGTCAACTCCGTGAACCGTCAATCATCAAAACGTTGCATTATAAACCAACAGAAAAACAGGCCACGGATTTGCACAGATCACCACGGATAAATCATTGCTTGAAATCCGTGAGAGTCGGTGCAAATCCGTGGCCAATATCTCTACGCGCTGACCATCGACCCGATCTTCTCGCCAGTCACCACACGGCGAATGTTACCGTGCTCGTTCAGGCTGAAGATAAAAATAGGCAGGTTGTTGTCCTTGCACAGGCTGATGGCAGTCGAGTCCATCACCTTCAATCCCTTCTGCAGGACGTCCATGTAGGTGATGGTCGTGAACTTCTTCGCGTCTTTCACCAGCATGGGGTCGGCGTCGTAGATGCCATCGACCTTGGTGGCTTTGAGTATCGCGTCAGCCTTAATCTCCATGGCTCGCAGCGAGGCTGCCGTGTCAGTCGAAAAGTAAGGATTACCAGTTCCTCCGGCAAAAATTACGACCCGCCCTTTTTCCAGGTGACGAATCGCCCTGCGCCGGATGAACGGCTCGGCTACCTGATTCATTTCAATCGCCGACTGCACCCGCGTGTACACATGCTGCTTCTCCAGAGCGTCCTGCAGCGCCAGGGCGTTGATCACGGTGGCCAGCATACCCATGTGATCGGCGGAAACGCGATCCATGTCTTTGGCCTGTTCCGCCACGCCGCGAAAGAAATTGCCGCCGCCCACCACGATCGCGATCTGGATGCCAAGCTTGTGCACGTCGGCCAGCTCCGCCGCAATCTCATGGATGCGCGCGTTATCCACCCCAAAACCCTGGTCCGCGGCCAGGGCCTCGCCGGAGAGCTTGAGCAGGATGCGTTTGAATACGGGCTTGGTCATGAAAAGTCTCGTACGCCGCAGATTTCGTAGCGCCGGCGTCTCGCCCTCGCGGTCCAGCGCCACTACAAAAAAAGGGCGCCCATTGGGCGCCCTGAATTACTCGCCTTTCGGCTCTGTCGGTTTCGTAACAGCGATGGTCTCGCCCGCGTCGCCTACCTTGAAGCGCGCGAAGCGCCGCACCGCGATGTTCTCGCCCAGCTTCCCGATTTTCGCCGCAATCAGCTGCGAGATGGAGACGGTCTGGTCCTTGATGAAGGGCTGCTCCAGCAGGCAGACCTCTTCGTAGAACTTCTCCATCTTGCCGGCCACCATCTTCTCCGCGATGTTAGGTGGCTTGCCGGAAGCGACGGCCTGCGCCAGAAAAATCTCTTTCTCGCGCGCGAAAGCCTCAGGCGTGACGTCTTCCTTGCGGACGTACCGCGGATCGCTGGCCGCAATGTGCATGGCGATGTCGTGCACCAGTTCCTTGAAGTCCTCGGTGCGCGCCACAAAGTCGCTCTCGCAATTCACTTCGACCAGCACTCCAATCTTGCCGCCCGCGTGAATGTAGCTGGTCACCGCGCCTTCGCTGGTCACGCGCGTCGCCTTCTTTGCCGCCACGGAAACGCCCTTCTTGCGCAGAACCACAACCGCCTGCTCCATGTCGCCTTTGGCTTCAGTCAGGGCTTGCTTGCAATCCATCATGGGAGCTCCGGTCTTCTCCCGAAGCTCTTTCACCTGTGCCGCAGAAATATTCGCCATAGTAGTGCTCATGTGCTAAGAATCTCCACCTCGAAAGTTTCAAGGTCGCAAAGTTTCAACGTTTCAGAGTCCTGAAGGCCCCAGCCGCAATCGGTTTCGTTGAAACTTTGAAACTTGCTCTCTATAAACTTCGACCCGCGCCGGGCGATCAATAAAACGACCCGCGCGGGTCAGAATTTCAAACGCCCGGTTTTCACTAGCCCCTAACCCCCAGCCACTGCCCTTAAACCGTCTGGCTCTCCACCTTCGGCAATTCGGCTTCTTCCGCGACCACCGGCTTCTTGTGCGTCCCCGCACCCAGCACTTCTTCCATGCTGATTTCTTCCCCGGCATCCACTGCAGCCGCTTCGCGCTCGCGGGCCTCGCCGCGGGCAGTTTCCGCAGCCTGAGCCGCATCGCTCGCCGCTTGCATGTCGGCAACCTGCTTGTCGGTCATCAACTGCGCGCCCTCGGCAATCGATTCCGAAATCTTCGAAGTAAACAACCGGATCGCCCGCAGCGCGTCGTCGTTCCCAGGAATCACATAATCCACTTCGCTGGGATCGCAATTCGTATCCACCACGGCGACCACAGGAATGCCAAGCTTGCGTGCCTCGCGCACCGCGATCTGTTCTTTGTTCGAGTCAATCACAAAAATCGCATCCGGCAACCGGCTCATATTCTTGATGCCCGCCAGGTTCGCCTGCAAGTGCTTGCGCTCGCGTTCGAGCTTGATGACTTCTTTCTTGGGCAGCAACTCGTAGCGGCCATCGGTGGCCATCTCGTCGAGTTCCTTTAGCCGCTTCACCGACTTCTGCACCGTGACCCAGTTGGTGAGCAATCCGCCCAGCCAGCGCTGGTTGATGTAAAACATCCCGCAGCGCTGCGCTTCTTCAGAGATCGCGTCCTGCGCCTGGCGCTTGGTACCCACGAACAGCACAATCCGGCCGTCGGATGCCAGGTCCTGCACGAACTTCGACGCTTCCTTGAACATCTTCAGCGTCTTCTGCAGGTCGATGATGTAGATCCCATTGCGCTCTCCAAAGATGTATTCCTTCATCTTAGGATTCCAGCGCTTGGTCTGGTGCCCGAAGTGGACGCCCGCCTCGAGCAACTCCTTCATGGTGATAGTAGCCAATGAACCTCCTCGTTCAGTCTGCATCCTTCGCGCAGTGGAGCCGCTCCGGATTGCCATTCCCGTCCCCGTGCCGCAAGGCTCGGGAAGAATTGGACCCCTAAAACAACTCACTCGTAGAGACGTAGCTTGCTACGTCTCTTCTCACCACATGCCGGCCTGCCTCCGCCGGCAGGAGACGTTGCGAGCAACGTCTCTACACTTACCGCTTGCTGAACTGGAACCGCTTGCGCGCGCCCTTCTGCCCGTACTTCTTGCGCTCTTTCCCGCGCGAATCCCGGCTGACCATGCCCTCGGCCTTCAGCTTCTTGCGCAGTTCAGCATTGAACACCATCAGCGCGCGCGCGATCCCGAGCTTCACTGCGTCAGCCTGACCGCGTACGCCGCCGCCCAACACATTGGCGATCACATTGAACGTTGCCGCCGAGTCCGTCAAAGCCAGCGGAGCCTTCGCCGCCGACCGCTGCGCCGGAGTCACGAAATATTCCTCGAACGCGCGCCCGTTCACCTTGAACTCCCCGCTGCCCGGACGCAAATACACGCGAGCAATCGCCCGCTTGCGTCGTCCCGTTCCGTAGTATTGAACTAATTCAGCCATGTTTAGCCTCGAGTCATGAGTCGCGAGCTCCGAGCAAAACCAAAGGCTCCGAATCCCGTTACCTGACTCTTTAACCTTTCAAAAATGTCGACCGTGCTCGCAAGCTCAGAGCTCGGGGCTACTTACGAAACCGCAACTTTGCTCGTCTTATGCTCCCGCACTTCCAGCTTCAAATCCTGCGGCTTCTGCGCCTGATGCGGATGCTTGTCGCCCTTATACACGTTCAGCTTCGAAAGCATGTGCGCCGCCAGCTTGTTCTTCGGCAGCATGCGCTTCACCGCCGCTTCGATAATCGCTTCCGGCCGGCGCACCATCCGCTTCTTATATTCTTCCGTCCGTAATCCGCCCGGATATCCCGTGTAATGCTGGTACACCTTCGATTCGGCCTTGAAACCAGTCGTTCGAATCTTCTCTGCATTGATCACGATCACGTGATCGCCAGTATCGAGAAACGGCGTGTACTGCGGATTCTCTTTGCCCATGAGGATGCGCGCCACCTGCGAGGCCAGACGCCCGAGCGTCTGCCCATCCGCATCCACGACGAACCACTTGCGCACAATTTCCCCCTCTTTGGGGAAATAGGTTGACATCGGAAATCTCCCAGAATGAAAAGACTGCGATAAGAAGACCGCTCGTTGATTCCCCAGCGAGGACGCCAGGCCATCAGGCGGGCAACCACACAACTACCAAG